>Ga0209536_100003648_pt1 | contig 24657 bp, 21 predicted proteins | sample DeeMarSeWOR28_12_FD_187461 | JGI IMG/M metagenome (GOLD analysis project Ga0209536, IMG submission 187461) | Marine sediment microbial communities from White Oak River estuary, North Carolina - WOR-2-8_12 (SPAdes) (version 2) | ecosystem: Environmental > Aquatic > Marine > Intertidal zone >...
CCCGACCTGAAGATGCTCGAGGGGATGTCGACCGATCCGAACAACGGCGGGCCCTACGTGATGTGGCGCGGGACGGACTTCGCTCACGTCATGATCCCGACGCCGAAGCGGGACTGAGTCGACCGTCGCATCCCGTTCCCTTCCCCCCGTTTTGCTGCGGTGGCGGGGAACTGGGGTGCGGCGCTCGCTGGCTGAACATCAGCAGGCAGGCTGCCCGGCCGGGATCCCCGCACTTTTCGACTGCGGGAGGACGCTCGACTATCTTTCAGCATGCGCCCAGGTCATCAGGAACACCCGCATCGGAGAGCAGGCTCGAGACGCGCTGCCGTGGCCTCTGCCCTCCTCCTGCTCGCCTCGTGCAGCGGCTTCATCTACGGCCCGAACGGCATCATCGCCATCGGATCGTGGGGTGGTCTGCACGTGGTCCTGGTGCTGGAGCAATCCGGGGGCACGCTGGAGTACGACTGCGCCCACGGCACGATCGAGCCGGGCTGGACGTTGACGGACGACGGAAACTTCACCGGAGTCGGCGAGCACGTGATCGAGCGCGGCGGGCCCGTGCAGGAGGGCGAGGTGCTGCCCGCGCGTCCCGCCGCCTACGAGGGCACGATTTCCGGCGACCGGATGCGTCTGACGGTCACGCTGACGGACAGCGCGCAGGTCATGGGCAGCTTCGACCTGCGCCGCGACGCAGACGGGCAGATCGTCCGCTGCCTGTAGCGCGTCCCTGCAGTCCGCGTGCATCGAAGGTCCGACGTCTTCAGGTCGCGGGCGGCCGGCCTTCCGATCACGGCATCAGCGCACTTGCACGTTTCCCGCCTCCACCGCGCGGATCGGCTCGAGAACCGGCATCGTCGCGCAGTACTCCGCGGCTGCATCGGGATCGACTCCGAACCAGCGCGTGCCATCGATCTGGTCTACCACTCCGTGCCCCTCGCCATTGTCGATCACATGCAGTCCGAACCACTTGCCGATGTTGGCCGGGTTGCCGGCCTGCGTGGCGAAGCCCGTCATCCAGGCCTGGTTTCCCACCACGCTCAGGCAGGTCACCTGGACGAAGATCCGTCCGCGCGGTTCCCGGCTCTGGAACTGGTAGTGCCAGTTCCCGTTCACACTCCCATCCTGCATCTGGAGGGCGTGGAAGCTCGTATTGAGCCACTGGCCGCTCCCGTCGTGCCAGACCACGCCGTGGCCCGCCACGACATGCACTGCGCCCTGCGCGTTCACGGACTTGGCATCGAGGTCCGCCGCGCCGGTGATCGTGGTCCCGGCGGCCGTAGCGTCGGGAGCCGTCGGCGGATCTCCGTTGCAGGATGCCGCCGCGAGGGCGAGCAAGGGAACGAGAATGGCGATTCGAGAAATCGTCGTGCGCTTCGTGTTCAGCATGGACACCTCCTCGGGAGAGGCGTCGCGCCGGAAGGGGGTTCGGCGTGGCGTCTGATTCGAACTAAAAGGACCCGTCAAATATAAGGGGCGGTCGAGTCACGCGCCCGTCCGGCGCGGCCGCGAGGCTCGACCGATCCCGGCGTGTGATCAATCCACTCGCCCGGCCACCCTCTCCTGTCCGCCCTGGAACAGCGTGATCGATTCCGCCGGGCCGTCGCCCGCCCGGTTGAACTCGAGCTGCGCCGCGAACTCCTTCACGAAGAACCTCGACTCGCTCGCGGCGAAGATCTCGAAACGGGGCTGACCCGTGGCCTGAGTGAACAACCGGGTCCCCTCCCGGGTCACCGAAAGCACGAATCCGGGCTGTATCTCGTACTCTCCCACGTAGCGCTCCAGCAGTTCGACGGGAAGCTCCTGCCCCTCCGCCTCGCCGGTCTCCACTCCCAGCTCCCTCAGCATCCTCCGCCCGTTTTCGTTGGCCGGATTCAACGCGAGTGACTTCTCATAGTTTTCGATCGCGAGATCGGTCTGCCCGGCCTCCTTATAGGCCTCGCCGAGGCTGTCCCAGGTGTTGAACGCGTCCGGGTACTGCTCGGTGTTCAGCGTGAACACCGCGATCGCCGTCTCGGTGTCGCCCTCTCCGAGGAAGAGGTAGCCCAGGCGATTCAGCTGAGCCTCTGAAAAATCGTAGCTGTCGGGCGACTCGGCGCGCAGCCGGCGGTACTCCGCGAGCCCGGCCTCGATGCCCTCGTCCCGAAGCGTGCCGACCAGCAGGCGCGCGACCTCCGGCTTCGGTAGCTCGGTCGACTGGTCGTACAGCACCCGGGCGATCTGCGCCGCCAGGCCGTCGGCATCCCCCTGCGTGTTGTCGATCACGGCGACCATGTTCTGCTGGTCGGGATACCGGACGAAGGCCGTGCTGAACCCGTTGATTCCGCCGCCGTGCTCGATCACGCGGACCGTCGGCCCCTCCTCACCGATCCGTTCATCGCGCACCGACCACCCGTAGGCGTAGTCCGCCAGGCCGGGCGTGTACCAGCGCTCCTTCGTCTCCATCCGTTCGAACGGCGTCGGCCCGTCGTACAAAGCCCGGTCCCACCGGTACAGGTCCCTCACCGTGGAGTACATCATGCCCGCCGCGTATGGCAGTGAAGTGTCCAGGTAGCTCGCGTGCACGTAGCCCGTGAGCGTGTTCTCGTAGCCCGCTGCCTCGCGAGGCTGGATGTCGTCGTAGTGGTCGTAGCCCGTATCTTCCAGTCCGAGAGGCGCCAGCAGACGCTCCTCGAGCACGTCGTCGTACTCTTCCCCGGTGACGTTCTCGATGATCCGACCGAGGATGAAGTAGCCCGAGTTGTTGTACGCCCACTCGGATCCTGGTTCGAACTCCAGCGGCAGGTCCCACACCACCTCGATCAGCTCGTCCGGCGTGTACGACTCGCGCATCATCTCGTCGCCGAACTCCGGCAATCCCGTGTAGCTCGGAATGCCCGACGTGTGGTTCAGCAGGTGGTGCACCGTCACCTTCGAACCCTGCGGCTCCGGGTAGCCCGGCAGATAGGCGGAGATCGGCGCATCGAGCTCGATCTCCCCCTCCTCCACCAGCTGAAGGACCAGCGCGGAGGTGAACTGCTTCGTCACCGAGCCGATCCGGTGCTTCGTGTCCGGATCATTCGGGATCTCCCATTCGATGTTCGCCCAGCCGACCCCTCTCTCGTAGATCACCGTACCGTTCTCCGCGACCAGCACGGAACCGTTGAACCGATCCGCGTCGTGAAAGGCGGAGACCAGTGAATCGATCTTCGCTGCATGAGGCGACGAGCCGATGTGCGAATCCGGATCGGGCGAGGCGCACGCCCCCGCGATCCCCAGAAGGGCGAGAGCCGTGACCCGGCTGACGGAAACGGATCGCAGAGGTCGCGGGCTCCGCACGTCGGAACAGGCCGCACCGGCGCGAGACAGGACTGGTCTCGATCCGGCAGCAGTGGGATGGGCCGCTCTCATGCGAGTACCTCCGAGTTCGGGGATGCGGAGCCGGTCGCGGCTCCGGTCTCGAGTGTAGCGCAGTACGCAGGATCGAGGAAGGAGGATTCAGGAAGACGACGCGCCCCGGCAGACCGTGGCACGATCCTCCACAACGGACCTATCCTGAATCATGGACACGGAATCTAGCCAGACTTCGGACCCGATCCCGGACGACGAGCAGCTGCTGGCGGAGTGCCGGGTCGAGACCTTCCGCTCCGGCGGGCCCGGCGGCCAGCATCAGAACAAGACCGAGTCCGGCGTTCGGCTGACCCACCTGCCGAGCGGGATCACGGTCACGGCGCGCGACTCGCGCAGCCAGCATCGGAACCGGCAGATCGCGCTGCGGCGCCTGAGGGAAGCGCTGGAGGAACGGGCGAGACCCGAGACGCCGCGGATCCCGAGTCGTGTTCCGGTCGCCGAGAAACGCCGCCGGGCGGCGGAGAAGCGGCGGCGCTCCAGGATCAAGCAGCAGCGGCAGAAGCCGGAGCCCGAAGACTGATGCAGCTCCCGGTCACTTCACCGTGAACCCGAGGCCGGCGTACAGGTAGTCGCCCGCCGGGTAGTCCAGCGTCATCAGCACGAGTCCGGCATGGGGGGTGATGGCGATCGTGCCGGGCGAATTCAGGGGGAGGTCGTACCCGATCTCGAGCACCAGTCCGGCACCGGTGTCGTGCCCGCCGGCGGCTACGCCGAGGCCGAGCAGCGCGAACAGCTTCCGGTTGAACGGATAGTAGATCCCCTGGACCGAGTACAGCGCGCTCCCGTCGGACTCGAGATCCGCGAACAGGTTGGCGCCGAGACCCGCGGCGAACCGCTCGGACATTCGAGCCCCGAGCCGGATGTGGGCGGCCACGGAAGACCAGCATCCGGACCCGTCGAGACAGTCCGCCGATCCGGCGTCAAGTCCGAGCGTTGCGTACGCCCCCTTGTAGCCGGACGGGACCTCCGTCTCCTGTGCCGGCAGCTGATGCACGGCGGCAAGCGCGAGCACCGCCGCGAGCGCCACGGTCAGGATCGCCCTCCGAGACGTCATCGTCGCCCCCCGTTGTCATTCCCGGCAGGCTTATTGTACAAGTCCCGGGTCAAGCATCTGCCAAGCGATGAGCGTACGGGCATGATGTGTGCATGCGGAGCGGGGAGGTGCCTTGCCCAGTGATCGAACAGGACGGACCTGATTCTGACGCGGGCTTGACAGCACGGAACACCTTCTGCAGGTGCGGCGGGTGTTCCATCATGCGACTGCCCATCTGTATGGGTCAGAGTCGTGGCCCCGACAACGCAAGCGTTCGGTGCGAAAACAGGAGTCTCACGTGACGGAGAATCGTCGGAACCTCGCGATCTTCTGGATCAGCGTTCTCGGACTGTACCTCGAACTCCTGTTGATCCGCTGGATCGGAACCGAGATTCGTATCTTCGCCTACCTGCAGAACACGGTGCTTGTCGTCTGCTTTCTCGGGCTGGGCATTGGGCTGTTTACGTCCCGCAGTGAGATCTCAGCGCAGCGAGGGCTCTTTGCAATATTTCTGCTGGCCGTGGCGTTAGCTTGGCCGGCATCTCGGGATGCCCTTGCACAGACCAGTCACTACTTGAGTGTGTTGGGAGAGATCAATATCTGGGGTAGTGGCATCGCCGAGACTTCCCGTGAGGCGATCAGGTATCTCTTCCTCGGCCTGCTCCTGACATTCGCGGTCATGGTCCTCATCCTCGAGCCTTTCGTCCCCATTGGCAGATATCTGGGACGGTTGCTCGACAATCATCCTCGGCCCATCGTCGCCTATTCCTTCAACGTCGCCGGGAGCCTGGGCGGCATCTGGCTTTTCGCCGGACTCAGCCGGATCAGCCAGCCACCGCCGGTCTGGTTCGCCGCGCTGGCGCTGTTAACCGCCCCGCTTGTGATCGCCAAGCCGTCCAGAGACTGGATCGCAGCAGGGCTCCTGTTTCTGACGATTCCGCTGACTTGGTTGCCGCAGAGAGCGAGCGGTGCCCTCGAAACGGTGTGGTCCCCCTACCAGAAGCTGGAGCTGTTTCAGCCAGAAGATCTGGAGGCTGGCACTGTACTGGCTCCCAGGTACCTCGTAAACGTGAACAACGTTGGCTTCCAAGCCATGCACGATTTCGATGCCACAGGCAGCGAAGCAAAGCACTCTGACCAACCTCGAAGTTCGCGAGCGATCAGCGCATACGACATACCTGCGCTCCTCCATTCCGATCCGAAGAGCGCGCTCGTGGTCGGAGCAGGAACAGGCAACGATGTTGAGGGGCTGCTGCGCAATGGGGCGCAGAAGATCACAGCGGTAGAAATCGATCCGGACATCGTAAGACTGGGAAGGAGATTTCACCCGCAAAAGCCTTACGAAGCAGACGGCGTGCGGACGGTCGTTACGGATGCACGGTCGTTCTTCGCACGGACGCAGGAGCGGTTCGATGTGATCTCAATGAGCTATCTGGACGCACACACGTCAACCGCCCTGACCAACGTGCGGCTGGACCATTTCGTATATACGAGGGAGAGCCTTCGTCGCGTCAGGGGCCTTCTGGCGGAGGGCGGGATCCTGACTCTTACCTTTGCGGCGGCGCGTCCCTTCATAGCCGACCGCCTTGCTGTGGAGTTGAGGGAGGCATTTGGTCAGACGCCCCTGGCAGTCGACATTGTTACTTTTCCTGGCTTCGACCCTGGCTCAGCCACTGTTGGGGTCCTGCTGGTTGCCGGCAACATCGCGACGGCTCGACAGAGGATCTCAGAGCTGCCGGAACTCGAGGTATTGGACGAGATCGCTAAGAACCGACCGTCGCAACTCTCCTACACGACGCCACCGGCAACCGACGACTGGCCCTACCTCTACCTCGACCACCCGCGAATCCCGTTGCTGTTCGTGCTGCTCGCGGGCCTGCTCGGGGTGCTCGTCCTGTACGCCGAGAAGACACTCGACCTGCCGCCGACCATGAACCCGCGCCACTGGGACCGGGGCGCCTGGCATTTCTTCTTCCTCGGTGCCGCCTTTCTGCTGCTCGAAGTGCAGAACATCAGCAAGGCCTCGGTCGTGCTCGGCAACACCTGGCTCGTGAACGCGATCATCATCACCGGCGTGCTCGTCATGGTCCTGATCGCGAACGCCATCGTCATCAAGTGGCCTCGCATCCCGGTCGCGCCCGTGTTCGGCATCCTGATCGCGACCGTGCTGGGCCTGTACTTCGTCGACCTCGCCCGCTTCGCGTTCATGGACCCGGTGCCGAAGGCGATCCTGGTCGGCGGCCTCACTACCCTGCCGATGGTGTTCAGCGGGATCGTGTTCGCCCGTGCCTTCGCCGAGAGCCCGCACAAGGACCACGCCTTGGGGGCGAATCTGCTCGGGGCGCTGGTCGGAGCCATTCTCCAGTCGCTGAGCTTTCTGTTCGGGATCAAGGCGCTGCTGCTCGTGGTGGCGGGCTTCTATTTCGCTGCGTTGCTCACTCGGCCAGCATCCGAGCGACTCCGCTCCGAAGCCATCCAGCACGCGTGACACCGAACTGACGCGTAGTGAGCAGCTTCACGGTGTATGAGAATTCGGGCCCCGGCTCACCGCCCATCCGATAGCGGAGCCGAGACGGCTCCCGCGCCAGCGGGCCGGCCGTCCCCGAGCGGAGAGAGACAGCGTGTGCCGGAGCACGGGGCGGGACCTTCGCGGGCCCGGCCCTGCCCTCTCACCTATGCCCTCAGCCGACCGTGAGCGAGCGCCCCCACCCGCCCGGACCTGTGGCGTCGACGCCACGGGATTGACGGCGGAACTGGTTTCTGCACTTACTGGACCGGCACGCGTTCCCGGTCGGCCGATCGGCCGTTGCTGGAACGATCACGAAGGCGACGCCCGGACGGTCGTCGCCCATCGAACTTCAGGAGGCCGGCATGACCCGTCGTATCTCGCTGTTCCTGGCCCTCGCCGTTCTCGCCGCCTGCGGCGGCGACACTCCCAGCACCCTGGCGCCGGACTCCGAATCCCCGCAGTTGAAGAAGGTAGATGGGACGCCGCCGGGACTGTCCGCGAAGGACCAGGAGCTCATGGACGCGTACATGGAGGGTCGCACGACCGGCGCCTTCGTGAACCGCGACGTCTGCGCCCTGTTCAGCTACGGCTTCTTCGATGAGAACGGCGCGCTGCTCGGATTCTCGCTGTTCATCCCGGAGTCCTGCCCGACGGGCTTCGAGCGCCAGAACCCGGACGGCACGATCGAACAGCACGTCGCCAGCAGCGGTCAGCTGTTCCTCGTCCTGCTGCAGTACGGGGCGTTCTTCGGCTCGGAGGGCTCCGACGTCCACTGGACGATCAAGCGCAGCCCGGACGGCAGGAACGTGCTCAACCTCAACGGCACGCTCAGCGACGGCAGCCGGGTGAAGGGCCACTTCAACCAGAACGCGACGTCCGGCAAGCTCTGGGTGGAAGGGCTCGGCTATGTCGTTGGATCGCCGGGGAAGTAACGGCAGCCGCACTCGCCGATCGGGACCTGCCCTCTCGGCAGGTTCACCACCGGAAGCCGCGCGGGGACCTCGTCTCCGCGCGGCTTCTGCGTCTCGAGCAGTTCACTTCGCTCCGATACGAGAGATCATCCCCTCGAACCACCAGGTCCCGGCGAACGTCGCGGGGTCGGACAGGCCGCCGCCCGCGCCCTCGCCGGTCACCTCCATGAAGCGGCCGGTGCCGCCGGTGAACGCGATCGTGAGAACGCTGGATCCATCCTGCGCGAAGGTGCCGGTCCACTCGGCATGCAGGGCGTCTCCGTTGGCAGCCGTGTGGACGGCCGTCCCCGGGCCGGACACCGTGCCGTCCGCGTTCGCGGTGCAGGCGAGGAGCTGGATCACGCTCGTCGTGCGTCCGAGGTGGGAAAACTGACCTTCGGAGGAAAAGCGGGCCGGGAACATCGTGGCGACGATGTCGGTGCCCGGCACGAAGCAGGGCAGCATCCCGCCGCTGGGATCGACCGCGAGCGCGGCTTCTCCCTTGATCGGCACGAAGGTCGGAGACGACATGCGGGCGTACTGGGCCGCGGCCCCATCCGGAGCGGTCGGTGCGGCCCCGTCGCAGGCCACGGTGACGGCTGCGCCGAGGATCAGCGCGAGGAGAACGAAGCATCGCATGGAGAACCTCCGCGGCGAATATCGCCGCAAGCTGGCCGGACGGAGGAGGGAACGGCCGGGGTACGGAATCCGTGGGGGGAAACGCAGAAGGAAAGATGCCACTGTGGCCGCAGATTGGCGATGATCCGGACCTTGCCGATTCACGCGGATTTGACCTGTATGGCAGCGGCGAATCGGCACAGCCGTCGAGACCGACGGCCCGAAACACACCTGGACAGAGATGACCGCGATGCCCCTGGCCCTGCTCAAGGAAGGAACCGACGTGCGAAAGGTCCTCGGCCTGCTCGCGCTCGAGGCGGCCGTGATCTTCGGCGGGATCTCCTCGTCGTTCTGGATGGAGGAATGGCGCCAGCAGCGGGAGGATGAGGACAGGTACGCGCACCTCCTGGAGGAAATCTACTACAACGCGACGCTCGACCGGGCGTCGATCCCGATCAGCATCGCCTCGAACAACCTGGCGCTGAAGGATGCCCTGCAGCTCACGGTGCTGAACAACGCGGAGTTGTCGGATGCCGAACTGTACGATCGACTGGACCACGTGTTCAGCTACGTCGGAGCGGCCGGCACCACCGCCGGCTACAACCGGCTCGCCAACACGTCGCTGTCGATCCCGTTCGACGAGACCATGCTCACCCTGGACACCTCCTACGAGTTCTACAACGGCCTGGAAGAAGGTCTGCAGGAAATCGGAGACCAGATCGCCGAACTGCGCGCGGAGCACTGGCGCAGCGCCGGCATGATCTCGTGCACCGGCGCGGAGGCGAACGACGGCACCGTGATCCTCATGGAGCGTCCGTACATGAGCGAGATCCGCGCGCTCCTCTATCCGGACGGCGAGTGCATCACGCAGCCCGAGAATGCGGCGCGGGCCCGCGCACTGCTGTCGCGTCCGGAGGTGCGGAACGCCATCCGGCAGATCGTGGATCTGCGGCAGAACGCCGCCTGGCTGATGGGATTGCAGCAGGGCGAGCTCGAGCATATCCGAGCCGCCATTGAGCGGCGGCTTCCCGATGTAGGTCTGCCGATCGTCTCGATGGAGCTGATCAGCTGGCCGTTGGAGACGAACGAGACGACCGAGCGGCATGCACCGATGCGCAGCACCGGGCCCCATACCTGGGAAGCGACGACCGAACTCTCGGAGGGGTTCATGAAGTTCAAGGCCAACCAGGACTGGAGTCTCAACTGGGGGGCGAGGTTCCCCGACATCATCGATGCGCCGCGGTTCCTGTGGAATTCCGACAGGGTGCGGGTCGAGGACGTGTTCCCGGCCGGCACGGCATACCTGAACGGCGTGAACCTGCCGGTCCGCGCCGGCACCTACCGGGTGAAGTTCAACGCCAGGACAGGCGAGTACCGGTTCGAGCCGGCGCCTGGCTGACCACCCCGGCCGCGGTGGGCTCCCGGCCTACGGCGCACCGAATTTCGTGTCGATCTCGACGCCGCATTCGCGCAGGAACTTCGTCGGAAGTTCGCCGCCCGCGAAGATGAAGGTGTAGTCGGTGGGCAATCGAACCTGCCCCGCCCCGTGCCGGTAGACGACCGAATCGGGCTCGATCCGCACGAGGTGGGTGTTCCAAAGGATCTCCAGCCGACCGCCGTCGACAGCGGCCTGCACCCGTTCGTGGTTCTTCGGCTTGATCCGCCGGAAACCATCTCCACGATAGGAGATCCTCACTTCGTTTCCCGGCTGTTCGCCGAGCGCCAGCGCTGCCTCCACGGCCGAGTCGCCGCCCCCGACGACCAAGACGCGGTCACCCCGAAAACTCTCCGGCTCACGCAGCGAATAGGCCACGCTCGCCAGTTCTTCCCCGGGCACACCGAGCTTGCGGGGCACGCCTCGCCGGCCGATCGCGAGAATCACGCGACGCGCCTCGATTTCGCGCCTCGAGGTCAGAACCACGAACCCGGACCCGGCCCTGTCGTCCCGCGTCCGGATTGCCGTCACCGTCTCGCCAGTGGCGACCTGCAACCCGGCACTCGCCACGATTTCTTCCCAGGTTCCGATCAGCTGCTCCTTGCTGACCTCCCGGAAGCTCAGCTTTCCGTATCCCGGCACTCTCACCGGCTTCGTCAGCACCAGCTTCTTGCGCGGATAGTGACGGACGGTTCCGCCGATATCCTCTCGCTCCAGGGTCACGAATCGCAGATCGGCCTCGAGCGCCGACAGCGAAGCCGATAGCCCGGCCGGTCCGCAGCCTACGATCACCAGGTCGAGGTCCGGGTCGTCCTGCCCTCGCGCGTCACCGCGGATCTCCCTGCAGATCCCTTCGATGCACTGCCGGCCCTGTTCGAACGCGTTGCCGATCAGGCCCATGCCACCGAGCTCACCTGCGATGTACAGCCCCGGCACGTTCGTCTCGAAGTTTCCCTGGATGCGTGGAAGGTCGATCCCTCGCTTCTCGGTCCCGAACACGAGCTGGATAGCGTGCATCGGACAGGAGCGCTCGCACAGCCCGTGACCGATGCAGCGGGCCGGGCTGATCACCTTGACCCGCCCGTCGATCATCCCGAACACGTCGCCCTCGGGACAGATGTCGATACAGCTGCCGGTGAGGATGCAGCCGGCGGGATCGATCACCGGGTGAAGGGTGACCGGCTCGTGCAGCCCGTACCGCAGCGCCTCCGCCTCCGCCTCGCGAGCCGAAGCCTCCCGGCGTCGGTGGCGCGAAAGGAACGGCAGCAGCACGACCGTCACCAGGACGACGCCGATCACCGGAACGAGCAGTTCGTCCGGCATCAGCCGGCTTGCCGTTCGATCAGAACGCCCACCACAGCGAGGCGTAGATCGAAGTTGCGTCGAGCTGCGCGCCCTGCTGCAGACGACCGGCCAGGGTGCCGTGCAGGCGCCGGGTGATCGGGAAGTCCACTGCCAGATCGCCGGTGTGGGTCACGAAGACGGCCGCCGGTTCCTCCGTCCGGTAGAACGTGTAGGTCAGTCGCGCCCTGGTCGATCCGAAGCGACGCGTCAGCCCGGGCATCACATACAGGAGGTTGTTCCCATCCTGGTCCCGGTAGCTGACGCTGCCGCTGAAGCCGAGCCCCCACAGCGAGGTCTCGGCAGTGCTGAACCAGCTCGAGTACGTCCATCCCATGCCGGGATCCGTTCCGGCCCCATCATCCGCCTGCAGGTCGGTCACGTCGTTCATCGTGACGTCGGCCCCGACCGTCGCTCCGTCGAAGCCGTACGTCAGCCCCAGGTTGGCGCGTCCGCGCCGGTAGGTGACCGGGACAGCCTGCTCCCACCGGTACGGCTGGCGCAGGGAGTAACGGGCATGGGCCGTCACACCGCTCGTGATCCGGGCCGACAGGCCGAGCAGCAGCCGACCCACTCTCCACGTGTCGTCGGTCCCGTCCCGGTCCACGGTCAGGCTTTGCCGTATCCGGATCGGGCCGGTGCGCAGGGTCTGGGTGAGCCCGATGTACGAGTGGTCTCCCGGCGCCCGGTACCCGGGGACGGCCGGCTCGCCCACGCTCGGCTTCTCGTGCGTGAACGAAAGCGCGCCCTCGTACTTCAGCGGACCGGTGCGGTCGCTGTAGTTCACGAACGCGCTGAGCTTGGGCAGCGAATCGGTGATCCCGGCATCCTCCCGGCTTGGGCGGAAACCCGCCGCCACTCCACCCCCGAAGCCCTCGCGCCGCCCGACGTGCACGTACGCTCCGTCGAAGTAACCCGACATCGGCTCGTACGGGTTGTACAGACGGCCCAGCGCCCCCTGCACCATGCCGAAGTCCTTGCTCAGCTGGAGCGAGTAGATCCGCACCAGGTCCTGCGGCTGCACGAGATCATCGGTGCCGGCGCGGTAGGAGGCCCGCAGATTCGTCCGGAAGGCGATGCCTCCGGGCAGCTCCGTGATCGCGAGGCGCAGTGCCGCCGTCGGGGTACTGAACGTGCGCTCGGTCTGCTCGATGTCGAATTCATCCCACGACGTGGTGGTCTGCCGCGCATCGAACGAGAGTCCGAGGCTCCCGCTCACCCGCGGCCCACGCGAGCCGGACGAGGTGGATGAGGCTCCGCCACCGCTCACCTCGGCGGCGGCGACCGCTCCGCCCGCCGCAGCGGCGCCGGGCACCTGGGCCGCCGGTGCAGCCCCCGCTTCGACCCGCAGGCGCAGGGTGGCGCCGCGGGTGACGGGAAACGGTTGTCCGACGAACGTGGTGACCGAGCCCGCCGAGGTCGACTCGATCACCCGCAGGCGACCGCTCTCGGTCTGTTCTCCGGCACCCGCTTCGCCCAGCACCACGAGTTCCACGCCCGGCACCAGGCTCTGTTCCCTTCCGGCATCGAGATAGATGTTGGCCCCGGCGATCTGCTGGACCTGCACCTCGATCATCCCTTCCTGGGCGGGAAGCGGCGTCGAGAAGGCGCAGAGCAGTCCGAATCCGGCGAGCATGGCGATGGCGACGGCCCGCATGGGGTCCGGAACCTTCGCCCTGACCGGCATCATTCGCTCCTCCCGTCCGGATGACAGTCCAGGCACTCCACGCTGTCGTACGCGTAGCCCGGCTCCTCCTTGTGTTTGTCATCCATCTCGACCTGGTTGTGCTCGTGGCAGGTCAGGCAGGTGAACACGCCGAAGTCGCTCGGCACCTCGTGGCACTCGGTGCAGCTCGCCCACTGACCCTGGTGCGCCCCGCTGAAGATCGGGAAGTACAGCGGGTCGTGCTCCAGGTAAATCGCGTCTTCCCAGCGCTCGGTGTTGTGGCACTGCGCGCAGTTTTCCGGGAAGCCCGCCTCCACGTGATCCGGATCGGCCGTGTCGTAGTCCTGCTGGTGACAGCCCAGGCAATCCTGGTCACTGGTCACGCCCGGAAACAGGGAGTCGAAGCCCGGCACCACGTGACACTCCGTGCACGGGATCCGGGCATGCGCCCCCAGCAGCCGGAAGCCGCCCGAGACCAACGGATGGTCGAAGGCGATTCCCGCCCCGAACGACAGCGTGTTGTGGCAGGCCTCGCAGTCGGTCGAGAATCCGTTCTCCAGATGGTCCAGCGACGCGCTCTCGTAGGCGGCGGCGTGGCAGGCGTAGCAGTCCGGATCCAGCGTACTGTAAGCACCGCCGGTGTCGTCCGCGTGGCAGCTCTCGCAGGAGATCTGCAGGTGGGACCCGGTGAGCGGAAGACTGGTGCGCGCGTGCAGGCCGACGCCGGGCACGTCGTTCCAGGCGGTCGTGTTGTGGCAGGCCTCACATTCCACCGACAGGTTTCCGATGTGCACGTCGACGTGACAGAACGAGCAGCCGGCGGCAGAGACCTTCGGTTCGGCGAATTCCAGCCCCAGGTGACAGCTCACGCACTCCAGCTCGGCGTGGCGCCCGGTCTTCTCGAAGCCGGTCTCGGCCGTATGATCGAATTCGAGCGGTTGCTTCGCGGGTGACCAGCCTTCCTGCGTGTGGCACCGCGTGCAGTCCAACGGCCTGCTGGTCTCGCCGTGCGGATAGGCGACTTCCTGCGCGGAAACCGGCGCCATCGGCATTGCGATTCCGACGAGCGCGACGGCGAGGGACGTGCGGCGCCTCCCGGTTCCAGGCCGGTCGCCGCGCGACGGTTGTTTGACGGGCCCACCGTTCATGCGCCACCTCCATGACAGTCGCTGCAATCGGACTTCAGAGGTCGGTAGCGGACCATCCGCCGGCCACCGGGTGCCGTTTCGCTCGGGTGACACTTCGCGCAGGCGACTTCGCGGTGCGCTCCATCCAGCGGATAGCGCGCCCGATCGTGGTCGAAGCCGTCGATCGCGAATGTACGTTCCGTGTGACAGGCATCGCACGGTTCGCCCTCGAACTGTCCGCCGTGCGGATCGTCCTCCGCATGGCACTCCACGCACGCGTCGCGCGTCCCGATGCGGAATCGGGGCTCGGAAGGGGACGCTGGCTCCGGGTGACAGGCCAGGCACGGCACCGCCACGTGCACGCCCCGCAGCGGAAACCGGCTCTCCGCGTTGTGCCGCCGGACGTCGAAGAGCGCCGGGTACCACTCGACCTGCGTGTGGCAGCCGTCGCATCCACCTCCCTGCGACAATTCGGAAAACTCGCCCGCGTGCTCGTCGAGGTGGCACGAGAGGCAATCCTCGGCGACGGGGCTGGGGTAGGCCCGACTCTCCGTTCCCAGCATAAACGCGATGCGGATCGCTGAGCTGGCATGCTCGGGACGCCCGTGGCAGAGCGCGCAGTCCGCCTCCGCGTGGGCACCTTCGAGCGGAAAGCTCGCGGCATGATCGAATCGGCCCCGCAACGCGTCCTCGCCGACTTCGTGCCAGCCGCCGGTCGTATGGCACTCCGTGCAGGTTGCGCCCATGCGGCCGTCGTGCTCGTCGCGGTGGCAGCTCGTGCAGGCGCCGAACGACAGACCGGTAAACCTGAGATCCGCCGCCGTCTCCGTCCCGCGCGGTGGGGAATCACCTGTCTCCTGCGGCGGATGGCAACCCACGCACGCGACCTGCCTGTGCCGGCCGGTCAGCCGGTAGCGGGCTTCGTCGTGGTCGAACCCGGGCGGATCCTCCCAGCGCTCCTGTCCGTGACACGAGTCGCAGGAGCGGTCGGCGAATTGATCCCCATGCGGGTCATCCAGGGCGTGACAGGACACGCACCGGGTGTCGAGCCCGAGGAAGGTACGCGAAAGAGCGCCGTAGCGGCCCTTGAAGCTGCGGACCTGCTCCGAGCGAACCAGCGACGACGTGTGACAGTCGCGGCACTCGAGACGCCTGTGCGCCCCCTCCGGTGCCCACCCGACCTCCGAGTGCTCGAACTGCGAGGGATCCCAGCGGACGAGGGCAAATTCACGCCCGAAGTGCTCCTTGTGGCAGCGGGCGCACCTGTCCGTCGCATCCGCTGCCGGGTGGTAGCCCTCGCCAGTTTCGATCCGCATTCGCAGCGGAACGTGACAGTCCAGGCAGAGCGAGGCGTCGATACCCTTCGAGCGCAGCTGGTGACACGAGGTGCAGGAGCGGATCCCCTCGAGCTCGGCGTGCACCTCCGACAGCTCGCCGGGCGAGATCAGCTGAGCCGCGGCGGGTCGGACGTCCGCACAGAAAAGCAACAGACCCGCGCACGTCACGATGGTAAGCCTCGGGATCGTCATCGGTCCCCGGGTCTTGCGAGATCCGTTCCATCCTGAACCGCATTGCCGCACAGAGGCTTAGGTCTGTCGCCGGCAGCGCGTTCCGGCAAGCTATCGCCTGAATGTATGCGGTTTGCAGGTCAGAATAGCCATACGTACCCGAACAGGAACGCAACCGTTACATGAATAATCGTCACGATCAGCAGTACGATGGCGAGCGGAAGGTGCAGGATGTGCCAGTAGGAGAACAGCCGCTGGAACGGGAGCAGCAGTCGGCTCTGCTGCTCCAGGGCGAGACGCGTGCGGAGCAGGCCGAGCACCCGCTTCCTCACGTCGGCGGATACCGTGCCGCGGGCCAGAGCCCGCCGGGCGCCCATCATGTGGGCGCGTGTCGCCAGGTCACCGCGCACGGCCAGCACGAGCGCGTCGATCGTACCGCGCGGCGCCCGCAGCGAGGGTCCGGCGAGCACCTCCTCCAACTGTTCGTTCGGCACTGCACCCGTGGCGCGAATCTCCGCCTCGAGTTCCCGTCCCTGCTGTTCGAGCTCGCGCAGGCCGCGGAAACTGCCGTCCATCGCCTTCGGGATGCGTGAAAATACGTAACGCCCGAACACGCCGCTCACGACTACGACCGCCATGCTCCAGAACGCGATCGACACGATACCACCGAATTTGAAGGTCGTATGCAGGAGGACGAGAAACGGCCCGAGCGTGCAGAGGAAGATGTGGAACTGGAGCCAGTTTCCGAGCCCGCCGAGGTTCGCCAGAAACGACACTCGCTTGCGCAGCGAGTACAGGGCCACGCCGATCGCCATCATCGCCGTGCCGGCGATCCCATAGCCGTGTCCTACGATACCTGAGGGCTTGAGCAGCTCGTGCGCGTCCGCGAATGCCCGGTCCGCCAGGGGAAGGCGGTAGTACTCGATGCCCAGCTGGACGGCGAGAATCGCCACGGTTACCCAGATCGCCAGAAGCAGGGCCCCGAACAGCCGGCTACTTCTCATGAGTCCTCGCGGCCGTGTCGCCGGCGGAATCCGGAACACGACTCGACGCGGCTGGCGGTTCCGGCATGCGCCACTCCGATTAGAGACCTGTCACTTCGAAGCACCCCGAGAATAGCGCATCGGGGCGCGCGCAACGACACCCAACCCTTGACCGCTCTCCCACGATTCGATTACCCCTTGGCGCACCACCGAGGCGGCCGCCGGCACGGGCGGCGGGTGGGCGATCCCGCGGCTGGACCGGATTTCTGACACCGGAAGGCGCCACCACGTGCTGTTCAACTCGCTGACCTTCGTCGTCTTCTTCGCGATCGTTCTCGCGCTGCACAATCTTCCGCTCCCCTGGAAGACGAAGAAGCTCAACCTCCTCCTCGCGAGCTACCTCTTCTACGCGGCCTGGAATCCACCCTTCGTCCTCCTGCTCTGGCTCTCGACGGCCGTCGACTGGGTGGTCGCCCGCAAGATCTACGAGTCGGACCGTCCATCCAGGCGGAAGGCGCTGCTCGGGGTGAGCATGGCCGTGAACCTCGGGCTTCTCGGCTACTTCAAGTACGGCGGCTTCCTGCTCGAGAACTGGCAGGCGCTGATGAACACGATCGGCGTCGCCTGGACGGCCCCCGGCTGGGACATCGTGCTGCCCGTCGGGATCTCGTTCTACACCTTCCAGACGATGGCCTACTCGCTGGATGTATACCTGCGCCGCGCGGAGCCGGCCGACTCGCTCCTCGACTTCGCGTTGTTTGTAACCTTCTTTCCGCAACTCGTTGCCGGACCTATCGTTCGACCGACGCAGCTGATTCCGCAGTTCCAGACTCCAACGAAGGCGAACCGCAACCAGTTGTTGTGGGGCCTCGGGCTGATGACACTCGGCCTGTTCGAAAAGATGGTGATCGCCGACGGCGCTCTGGCCCCGGCCGCGGATGCGGTATTCGGCGCGGAGAAGGCGGTTCCCTTCTCCGACGCATGGCTGGGGACGCTGGCCTTCGCCGGGCAGATCTTCTCCGACTTCGCCGGCTACTCGACGGTCGCGATCGGGGTCGCGCTCTGCCTCGGGTTCTCGCTGCCCGACAATTTCCGGTTTCCCTACGCGGCGATCGGCTTCTCGGACTTCTGGCGCCGCTGGCACATCTCGCTCTCCACCTGGCTGCGCGACTACCTCTACATTCCGCTCGGCGGCAACCGGAAGGGCTGGCATCGCACCCAGGCCAACCTGATGATCACCATGCTGCTCGGCGGACTGTGGCACGGCGCGGCCTGGACCTTCGTGGTCTGGGGCGGGCTGCACGGTCTCTACCTCGGCATCGAGCGGTTCGTGCGGGAGCGCTGGGGCGAGGCGAAGGTCGCGAAGACGGCCGGATTCCGATTCGGGCTCGCACTCCTCACCTACTTCCTCGTCAACATCACCTGGGTGTTCTTCCGCGCCCAGGACTTCGGCACCGCCCTGCGAATGATCCACGCCATGCTCGGCCTCCCGGTCGGAGAGACGGAGATCGTACTCTCCTCCTTCCTGGTCATCACGGTACTCGTGGTGACGATCGGGATGCTGGCGGTGCACTGGTACATGCGGAATCGGCGCCTCGAGGAAGTGGTGGCGAAGTCCCCGTGGTGGCTGACGGGGATCATCTGGGCGGGGATGCTGTTCGCGATCGTGCTCACACAGGGAACCGGCAATGCGTTCATCTACTTCCAGTTCTAGACACGATCCGGTCGTCCTGCGTCGGGTCCCGGAGGTCCGCTGGCCGGCGGCGGCGATCCTGGCGGTCGCGCTCGCCGCGGCCGGGATCGGCGCGTGGGAGACCTACTGGCGCGTGGACCAGCAGGTCGTGCCCGCCTACCGGAACAGCGACGGCCAGTGGGCCGAGGCCCGCCGGCGGGTCGATCGCTCCGAGCCGAACGCGACGGTGTTCATCGGCTCTTCGCGAACCCAGTTCGACATCGATCTCGACGTCTGGGAGGAACTGACCGGTGTGCACGGCGTTCAGCTCGCCCTGGAAGGCTCGAACCCGATTCCGATCCTCACCGACCTCGCCGATGATGAGGACTTTCGCGGGCTGCTGGTCGTGGGGATCACTCCCCCGCTGGTGCTGATGCCGGGAATCGGCGCGAGGGCCGAGGCGCTGGAGCACTACTACAAGGAGAGTCCTTCCGAGTGGGTCGGCACGAAGCTCTCGTACCCGCTCGAGACGAGCCTCGCGTTCTACAACTGGGACTACGCCCTGTTCACGGTCCTGGAGCGACAGCCGTGGTGGCCGGATCGGGAGGGACTGCCCTACACTCCGCCCGAAGTGCGGCGCATCGAGAACATGCGGCGGGACCGGCAGGCCGACATGTGGAACCGGGTCGAGGACGATCCGGCCTACAATGCGATCGTCACCTCCACCTGGCAGGACATCGTGGAGAACCTGCCGCCGCCTCCCCCGCCGGAGGAGGCGAAGAAGGCGTTCGAGGCCCTCCTCGAGGGCGTCGCGAGGGACGTGGGGAAGATCCGCGCGCGGGGGGGCGAGGTGGTGTTCATTCGCCCGCCCTCCTCCGACTGGTTTCGGGACGTCGAGCGGCGGATGACGCCCCGGGAGCGGGTGTGGGAGCCAATCCTCGCGGCGGCCGGTGCCGTCGGCGTGCATTTCGAGGACTACCCCGAGCTCACCGACGTGAAGACCCCCGAGTGGTCGCACATCAGCTCGCGGGACAAGGCGAGGTGGACGCGCGCGCTCGTTCCGATCCTGCGCGACCGCATGGCCGAAGCCGGACTCTCACGACCGGAGATGGGACGATGAATGACCGCCGGGAGCGAATCTCATGAGCCTTCTCGTCGCGCTCGATTTCACCGACGTCACCGACGCCCAGATCCTGATCGTGGCGCGACTCGCCGCCCCGAACCGCGAGATCTATCTGCTGCACGTGGCCGAGCCGGATCCCAGCTTCGTGGGGTTCGACGCCGGCCCCGATGAGGTCCGGGACCAGGTCGCCCGCGAGTTCCACGAAGAGCACGCGCAGATCCAGGCGATGGCCGGCCGGCTGCGGGAGGCGGGCTTCGATGCGAAAGCGCTCCTCGTCCAGGGACCGACGGTGGCGACGATCCTCGCGGAGGCCGACAAGTTGAACGCGGAGGCGATCGTCGTGGGGTCGCACGGGCACGGGAAGCTCTACGACTTCGCCGTCGGGAGCGTCTCTTCGGAAGTCATCCGGAAGTCGAAGGTGCCGGTGCTGGTGGTGCCCTCGAAGTAGGTCAGCGCGGCGACACCCGCACGCCGTCGTCGATCTCGTCCGACGGAAACAGGATGACCTCGTCGCCCTCCGCGAGCGCGGGAGGTTCCCCGGCGTCGCCGCCGCCCGCGTCGCCGTCTCCGGGCAGCACCTCGGCGAGCTCCGTAGACCGATGGCCGATTCGAACGACACGGCGCTCGGCCTGACCGCCTTTCACCGCGAACACCTGCCACTCGCCGCCCAGCTGAAACAGCGCGCTGGTGGGAACCGTCAGCACGTTCTCGTCCTCCCACGTGACGATGCGCGCTTCGACCCGGAACTCCGCCCCGAGCGACGGCGGCGCATCGAAGATGTCGGCGATCACCCAGACGCGCTGCTCCTCGACGCCCAGTGCCGAGTACTTCGTGAACGCCGCCGGCTCGACCAGGCGGACCGCCCCGTGCAGCGGCTCATCGCCGCCCCACTCCTCGAATCGGACCGGGTCGCCGGGCCGGATCCGGACGGCGTGCTCGGACAATACATCCACGATCACTTCCAGCCCCTCGGCGTCGCCGATCTCGACGATCGGAGTACCGGCCAGCACGACACGTTCGCTCTCCTCGAGCACCCGCAGGACCCGACCCGCCGCCGGCGCGAGGACCGGCTGTGCGAGCGAGCCCGGGCTCTCGTCCACCGCTCCCGCGAGGGCCAGCGCACGCGCCCGGACCTCTGCCGCGGCGGCGGCCGAGGCGGCGCCGAATGCATCCACCTGCTCCCTCGCGGAGAGCGCCGAGAGAGCCGAACGTTCGGCGGCCTGGCGGCTGAGGAGTCCCTCTTCTGCGAGCGACCGATCGCGCACGGCCTCCCGTTCCAGCTGATCCGCGCGCGCGATCGCCTCGTCCAGCCGGGCCCCGGCCTCCCGGTCCCGCGATTCGGCGGCGGCAAGCTCGGCGCGCAGGATGCCGACATCTTTCGGGCCCTCCGGCCTCGGGTGGATCCGGGCCACCACGCTGCCCCGCTCCACCCGGTCACCCTCATCCACGCTCGGTCGTTCCAGCCGTCCGGACACCGGCGCGGCGATCACGTACTTCGTCCGGACCCGGGTGCGTCCTTCCTCGTCGACCGTCACGACCAGCGGACGACGGGTCACCTCCGCCGTTTCCACCTCGATTCCGCCGTCGGACAGCCGCCAGATGAGAAGCAGTACCGCGCTGCCTGCGAGGGCCGGAATCCACCAGTATCTCTTCCTCATCTTCCCTATTCCCGGGTCTTGAGGACCGCGATCAGGTCGAGCCGGTTCAGCCGGCGGCGCACGATCCAGCCGCTGACCACCCCGGCGAGAAGCGTGACGGCGGCGGCCGTGGCGTACGTCCGCGGGCTGACGATCAGCGGGACCCGGTAGGTCTCCGTCTGCAGCCCCGCCGATACGGCCACCGCCAGCAGGTATCCGAGCCCGAGTCCGAGCGGAATCCCCACCAGGGTCGTCACCGCCTGTTCGCCGAGCAGCAGGATGGCGACCTCCCTGCGCGTGAAGCCCAGTACGCGGAGACTCGCCAGTTCACGGCCCCGCTCGGACAGCGCGATGCGAGCGCCGTTGTAGACCACGGCGATGGCGATCACGCCGGAGAAGCCGAGGATGAAGAACAGCCCGATGAACAGCCCCTCCGCCAGCCTCTCCTCGAACGAAGCGAGCATCTGCGCCGGCGACGCCACGCTCGCCACAGCCGGCAACTCCTTCAGCCGGCGGTTGAGGGCGGCGCGCGAGGGCTCGTCCACGCGCAGCCAGGCGCCCGTGTACGATCGCTCGCCCCGGGCCAGGGCATGCAGCGCATCCAGGTCCATGTACACCGCGAGTCCCATGAAGTCTTCGACGATCCCCGCCACCGCGACCCGTGCCGTTCTCCTCTCGCCCTCCAGTACCTCGACCTGCACGGAATCGCCGCGCTGCAGCGCCAGCTGCTCCGCCAGCATCGCGCTCATCAGCAATCCTTCGGGCGGAAGGGGATGCGTTCCGCCACCGGCCGTCACGATGCGCCGCAGCCGTGTGTCGGCGCCGATTCCGAGGATCGCGTTCTCGCGCTCCCGGTGGCCGGCGCGCAGGCGAACGGGGACCATACGGTACGGCTCCACCCGCGAGACGCCGCGCAGATGCGCGAGATCGTGCTCCACCGCGAGCGAACGGGGGTGGTTGAAGGTCAGCGCCAGGTCCTCGCGCTGCGCGACGCGGAACTGCAGGTCCATCATGTAGTCCACGCCGTCGAACATGAACAGGCCCACCACCAGGATCGCGACGGCGAACGCCACTCCCACCGAGGAGAAGGCGCTGCGCAGGGGCGTCCGCTCGACGTTTCGCAGGATCATCCGTCCCGACGCCGGCAGAAGTGACCCGAGTCCGAGTCTCTCGAACGCTCCGGGCTGGAAACGTGCCGGCGGCTCCGGCCGCATCGCCTCGGCAGGCGGCAGACGGATCGCGCGGCGCACCGCGCCCAGTGCGCCGAGTCCGGCGGCGGCGAGGCTGACCCCCGCGGCGATCAGCACCAGGTCCCAGCCGATCTCGTAGCGGAGCGTCGGGAAGTCGAAGTAGTCTCCATACAACCGGACCATGCTGCGGCCGAGGCCGATCCCGGCCACGATCCCCACCAGCGAGCCCGCGGCCACCGCGGCCAGCGCGAACCCCAGATAGTGACGGCCCACTTCGGCATCCGTGTAGCCGAACGCCTTCAGCACCGCGATCTCCGTGCGCTGCGTGGCGATCAGCCGGCCGAGCACGAGGTGCAGCAGGAACGCCGCCACCAGCAGGAAGACCGCGGGAATCGCCGTTCCCATGGTCCGGTTCTGGTCGAGCTCGCCCTCGAGGATCTGGTGCGAGACCTGGTTCTCCCGACCGTAGGCGCCGAGACCGCCGTACGGATCGAGCAGCCGGTCCAGCTGTTTGATCACGTGGTCTTCGAGCGCGCCCGGAGCGAGCGTCAGCACCACCTCGTTGAACGCGCCGTCCATGTCGTAGGCCGGACCGAGCGCCTCGCGGCTCATCCACACGACGCCGAACCTCTCGTCGTCGGGATACAGCGCCCCGGGCGGTACGGCGTAGGAGTACTCCGGCGAGATGGCCGTTCCCACGATCTCCAGCTCGCGCTCGCGGCCGTTGATCACCGCCCGCAGCGTGTCTCCCGGCACGTACGCGTTGGCGATCGCGAAGTTCTTGCTGATGATCACCTCGTCCCGCCGGCCGGGCGCGACGTAGCGACCCGTCTCGATGTGCAGGTCCGCCAGGCGCGGGCGGCTGCGCTCGGGGATGGAAACGAACTGTCCCAGAGCCGGCTGCTCCACGCCCTCCACATCCAGGGTGGCTGCGAACGACACTCGCGTTTCGACCACCGCGACGCCGGACAGCTGCTCGATCCGCCGCCGCAGGGACTCGGGGGCCCGCTCCAGCTGCGCCCAGACCCGGGGAAAGCGCGCGTCGCGGTAATACTCGTCCATGGACAGCACGAGCGACTCGTAGGTGCCCCGCATGGTGAGGACCGTCATGATCCCGACGGCGACGACGGCAGCGATGGAGAACAGCTGGCCCCGGTACTCCCGGATCTCACGAACCAGCTTCCGCCTGAGCGTCTTCACCGCAGGCCCCTCCCATACCGACGCGAGGCGGCGCTCACCAGCGGATCTCCTCGATCGGAGCCCGCGCCTCGTTGGTCTGCTCCGACGAGATCTCTCCGCTGCTCAGACGGATCACCCGGTCCCCCATCGCCGCGATCGCCGCGTTGTGCGTGATCAGCGCCGTCGTCGTTCCGATCTCCCGGTTCACCTTGTCGATCACGCGGAGCACGAGCTGACCCGTCTCCAGGTCAAGCGCCCCGGTCGGCTCATCGCACAGCAGTACGTCCGGCCGCTTGGCGACCGCACGGGCGATGGCCACCCGCTGCTGCTCGCCACCCGACAGCTGCGCGGGAAAGTGATCGACGCGGTCCTCGAGGCCGACCAGCCCGAGCGCTTCGGCCGCCGGCATCGGATCGGACGAGATTTCGGTGACCAGCGCGACGTTCTCCGCCGCGGTGAGACTCGGGATCAGGTTGTAGAACTGAAACACGAACCCGACGTTCTCGCGTCGGTAGAGGGTGAGATCGTCCTCGTCGGCCGCGCTGAGGTCGCGGTCCCGGTACAGGACGGATCCCGTCGTCGGTATGTCCAGGCCGCCGAGGATGTTCAGGAAGGTGCTCTTGCCGCTTCCCGACGCGCCGAGGATGACCAGCAGTTCACCGGCGTACAGATCGAGACTGACGGAGCGGAGCGCGTGGACTTCCACCTCGCCCATCTGGTACACCTTCGACACGTCGCGCGCCCGGAACACGATGTCGCGGGCGGCGGCCGGAGCGGCCTGGCGCTGCACGAGGGCACCTCCTCTCCCCTGCGGAAAGATAAGGCGCCCGCTGCGCCTGCCCTACCTCTCGCCGTTCTTCGCCAGCAGGGTTTCAGTCGGCTCTTGTTCCCGTTGTTCGAGCTGTCGGCAGCGACGCACGGTCAACAACCACAGCAGAACGAACAGTGGCGTGAGTAGCGAGGCGCCAAAGAGTCTGCCAATTACCAATAGAAAGAAGGCACTGCCTGCCACGACCAGGATCCAGCAGGGCCGAATGGACCGGGTTGCCGCGGTGATCCAGAGCGCTCCGATCCACAACAGTGCGGTGTCCTGAATGTGGGAGTGAGGGGATACGATCAGAATCGCGACGAGCGTCATGAGAACCTGCCAGCCGAATAGCTCCGACCGCGGTGACCAGGGAGCTCGCCAAGTAACAAGAGTCGCCACGAGGACCGGGATGCCGAGTAGGGTCGCGACCACGTTCACCCGAGCCGGTTCCCAGTCCGTTACCCGGGTCAACCACCCTCGCCACGAAGTCA
>Ga0209536_100003649_pt1 | contig 24653 bp, 27 predicted proteins | sample DeeMarSeWOR28_12_FD_187461 | JGI IMG/M metagenome (GOLD analysis project Ga0209536, IMG submission 187461) | Marine sediment microbial communities from White Oak River estuary, North Carolina - WOR-2-8_12 (SPAdes) (version 2) | ecosystem: Environmental > Aquatic > Marine > Intertidal zone >...
GAACGCGTCAGACTGTAGATCCTGCTGCCATACACGTTATGAAAATCGTCGGTACACTCCATTTTTCTGTTTTTTCTCGTATTTTTTTTCGTTCTACAAGTATGGAGAATGCCCTGGATGTGGGTGGTCAACTCTTTTCCGGAACCTATACGATTGGCCATATTACCGATATGGTTTGGTTGGTTCTCGGTATTGGATATCTGGGGTGGATCCTGAAGGCAAACTGCATTCATGAAAAGCCAGTTTGTCAGTGAATTGAAAGAAGGCCAGGCGGTCAAGGAAAAATTCATACTAACGAAGAAGATCGTCAAAGATAAGCGGGATGGCGGTTATTACGCCATTCTGGAGTTGTCGGACCGGACCGGGAATATCGATGCGATATCCTGGGACGGTGATCTGCTCAGTGATATTTCGACCGATGATTTTGTCTTCGTTACAGGGAATGTTGCTGAATATAGCGGGCGGTTGCAGGTGGTTGTGAATTCGATCCGTGCAATCGCTGATGATGAGATCGATGCTGTTGATTTCCTGCCACAATGCCAGGATGATATCGATGCGGTGATGAGAGAGATCCGGACATTCAAGGAACGTGTTGTTAACAAATCCCTGCGCATGCTGTTGGACTCATTCTTTGAGGATCAACAAGTCATGTCGTTATTGCGGCTCGCGCCGGCTGCAAAAAAAGTACATCATGCATACCTAGGTGGACTGGCGGTGCATACACTCAGCGTCTTAAAGGTCTTGGACAGTATTGCCTCGGTCTATGATTTTTTGGATCCTGATCTGCTTATTACTGCCGGTATACTCCATGATATTGGTAAGATCTACGAGTACAACTATAAGAAGAGAATTGAGATCTCGGATCGCGGCAGATTGTTGGGGCACATCGTCATCGGTAGTGAAATGGTATCCGAAAGGATAGCCCGGCTCACAGGTTTTCCCGAAGACCTGGCAATGAAAATATCACACATGATCTTGTCGCATCATGGAGAAGTTGAGTGGGGATCGCCCAAACTGCCAGCTTTTCCTGAAGCCCTTGCTCTTCATTTCGCTGATAACCTGGACTCAAAGATGGAAATGATGAAACAGGTCTTTGATAAACACCGGGGAACAAGCAAGCAGTGGAGCGATTATCATCCGTATCTGGACAGAGAGATCTATCTTGGGAATGATACTTGAATGATATAGGTATGAAAGCGTCAGGATGAAAATAAAAGAGATTAAGCTCTACGGTTTCAAATCATTTCGCGAAGAGACGAATGTTCTGTTGAACACAGGAGTGACCGCATTTGTCGGGCCGAACGGAAGCGGTAAGTCAAATATCTTCGATGCCCTGCGCTGGGTTTTTGGCGAGCAGAGCATGAAGGCTTTGCGTTGCGAACGGATTGAAGATCTGGTCTATGTCTCCTCGGATTCCAAGGAAGATAGCAACTTCACTGAGGTCGCGGTCATCATTGATAATGAGGAATATTTCCCCCAGTTCGGTAGCGAATTCGAGATAAAACGGCGCTTCTACCGTACCGGAGAGAGCGAATTCTTTCTCAATCGTGTAAAGTGCCGTCTTCAGGATATCCAGGCCCTATTCTTGAATTCCGGTGCCCTGACCTATTCTTTTCTGGAGTTGGCCGAAGTCGAGCGCATAATCCACGGTGATACCAAGGAGATGTTCGACGATGTCGCGGGCATATTGAAGTATCAAGAAAGAAAAGAGCAGACCCAGCGACGGCTCGCGGCCACCGAGCAGGATCTGTTGCGTCTTGAGGACATAATCCTGGAGATGCAGCGTGGCTTGAGGAGTCTAAGGAGGCAGGTACGTCAAGCCCGGTTGTATAACGAGTTGAGAGCGGAATACAAGGAACTGATGCTGTTCACTATGGCAAAAGACTACCGAGCGGTACAGCAGGAAATAAAGGACATTCAATCTCAAGTCGACGCCAAGGATGGGGAACGACAAACCGTGCTTCATTCCATAAAGCAGCTGGAGACCGAGCGGGAGGATTTGAAAAAAGCCATCGAGACCGCAGAAAACACCAGGGCGAGCAGCATTGCGCAGATAACTGAGGTGACCGAGGCGATTGAAACATTACAGGCACGGATCGGAGAAAAAGAAGAAGAAATAAAGAACCGGACCATTCTATCGGAAAGGATACTGGCAAGCATTAAGGAAAAGCAGGAGACTGTAAATAATGAAAGAAGACGGGTTGCCGAGCTGGAAGACGAGAGGAAGGAGTTTCTCATAAGGCTCGATGGTCTGCGGTCAGAGTTGCAATCGATGAAAACCACGCGCGAAGCCAAAGATCAGGAATATTTCTCCCTGGAAAATGAAATAAAAAAGAATATCGAAAGCACTTCTGATGCAGCACGTCAGATCGTTGTTACACAAAGCGAGCTCGCAAAATTGAAGTACGACAGAGAAAACAAGGAAAACCTTTTATCACAGATGGGTGTCGAATTGATGACCCTCAACATGCAGGTAGAACAGGAAAAAAGGAGCAAGAGCGCGCTTGAACAAGAACTGCGGGAGATCGTAGAACAGCAGAATGAATTGGACAGGCACCTCCAGGAAATTCATGCAAAGGCTGATGATCTGGAGAAGGAGATGCGCAAGGTTGATGATGAGATCGAGGGCCGCAATAATACAATGGTTGATTGCCGGATTATGATCGATACCTTGAAGAGGAGGTTGCAGGCTGAGGGCAAGCAAGAGATCGAGAGTAAGTTCGGCGACCGCGTGTCGGGGATGTTCAAAGATTGCATAGAGGTTGCGCCTGGATATGAAGCGATTGTTGATATCTGCCTGAGCGACCTTCTCAATTTCTACTTGTTGAGAAAATATGCAGACCAGGATTTCTTCGAGTGTCCGGAAGGACGATTCGGTTTTATCGATGCTACACGTGAGGAAGGGGCTGAGACTCACCCGGATCTGGGCGACGTTCGACCACTGACAGATTACGTTAAATTCAAATCGGCAGCAAAAGTATTGGCGCCGTATGTCAGGAAGTATTTCTTGGTTGATGATCACAATGACGCAAGGGATCTATCAGCGAAATACCCGGCTTATGGTTTCGTCACGGGTAAGGGCGTTCTATTCAAGGACAAGACAATTGTCGTAGAAAGAGGTGATATCGGTTTCTTCAAAATCACCCTGAGCCTCGAGGAGTACAAAGAGCAATTGGAATCGCTCAAGAACGAAATTTTGTTCATGAATGAGGAAAAAAAGCGTTTAGAGCAAGAATCCCGGAGGGCAAAGAAGGAGATTGAAGACCTGCGTAATAAGCTCTTTACCGTCAATATTAAGAAATCGGAATGTTCTTTGAAGCTGCAGGATGCAGAGAAATCGGCCGGTGAAAGGCAGCAAGAGTTGAACAGCACGAGAGAAGATAGGGATGTATTGCAGAGTGGCGCCAAAATCCTTGCCGGGGAGATGGAGAAGCTGGAGAGTGAATTAGCCCGGCTAAAAGAGAAAGAGGAGGAGAAAAACCGGGAGAACGAGACGCTCATGGAAAGCAGGATGCGATTAAAGCATGAGATGGACGAAATCAGTGAGCGCGCCAACAGCTTGATGACTGAAAAGGCCGTGCTCGAGGGAAGAGAGAATATAATCACAAAATCGATCGAACAGCTGAATACAGCCATAAACACTAGTGAATCTGACATCCGCGTCTTGAAAGAAACATCACCGCCGGACAATATCAGCGAGCTCAACGATGCCATCAGCGCGCTCAAGGAGGAGCTTACCCAGAAGAGGCAAGAAAAATCGGCTTATGAGGCACAGTTGCCCGCCCGGCTGATGGACGAATACAGCAAGAGGCAGAGTCTGGTCTATGATCAGCTTGCGCAAAAGCAGAAAGACCATGAGCGTATGCAGGATCAGATAATGCAATTGAAATACCGGCTCTTTGAGAAGAATCACCGGCGTGATGATCTGATGCATAAAGCGGACGAGGACTTCGGTGTGGTGCTACGTGACTACGCGCCCGAGGAGGAGATCGATGACGCACACAACAAGATCAACGAAGTGAAGGGCCGGATAGAAAAGCTCGGCCAAGTCAATCCTCTAAGCCTGGAAGCTTACGAAGATGAGAAGAAAAGGCTTGATGAATTCCTTGGCCAGCGGGATGACATAATCGCGGCAAAGAAGAACCTCATGAAATCGATCGAGGAATTGGATCAACGGGCGCGTGACCGTTTCAATGAAACATTCCAGGATGTCAGGGAGCAGTTCAATTTTGTTTTTGCTAATTTCTTTGAGGATGGACAGGCTGATCTAATACTGACCGATCCAGACAATCCGCTGGCAAGTAAGGTCGAGATCGTCGTACGCATGATGGGACGGCGACTTAAGACTATCAACCAGCTTTCCGGCGGACAAAAGACCTTACTGGCGATAAGTTTGCTCCTGGCATTCTATTTGGTCAAGCCGGCTCCGTTCTGCATTTTGGATGAGATCGACGCACCACTCGATGATATCAATGTCGTACGTTTCAACAAATTCCTGCGTGATCTCTCCCAGAGGACACAGGTTGTGATCATCACCCATAACCGGGCGACCATGGAGTATGCAGATTATCTTTATGGTTTAACCATGGAAAAACCGAGAGAAAGCAAGGTGATCTCAGCCAAACTCGCTGACCTGGAGAGGATCACGACCCTGGAAGAATAACGCTGAAGAGACCGCCGACACAAGGATTCGTGCTGTGTTCAAAAAGATAGTACCCGATCTAACAAGACTGCGTGAAATGTTCAGCCGGGCAAAGGATGCCTCGATCGAGACGATTGAGGAAACGTTGCTACAGGCAGATGTCGGCGTGAAATGCACCCAGACCATACTTCAAAAAATACGCGGCGCAGATGGTGACCGGGAAGCCGTATTGCGGGAAACACTCGTTGTTCTCCTAAACCTGCCCAGACCAGAACCACATGGTGCGCCGCTCGTCGTCATGGTGAGCGGTGTGAATGGTTCTGGCAAGACAACTACCGTGGCAAAACTTGCCAATCTGTACAGCCAGCGCGGCTCAGTACTGCTTGCCAGCGGCGATACCTACCGGGATGCGGCGCACGCGCAACTGAGGATATGGGCGGATAGGATGGGCGTTGAAATCGTTGGTTCGCAGAAAGGCCAGGATGCAGCGGCGGTCGTATATGATGCAATGGCAAAGGCGGGTTCGAGGAATATAGGGCATGTTGTCATTGATACTGCAGGCAGATTGCATACCCGAACTGATCTTATGGAGGAATTAAAGAAGATGTTGCGTGTCGTCAGGAAATTCAAATCCAAGGGGCCTGATTACAATATCCTGACGGTCGATGCTACATTAGGTCAGAATTCCATTCAGCAGGCAAGGATCTTTGCCGAAGGAATCGATGTGAATGGATTGATCCTCACGAAATTCGATGGTACGGCCAAAGGTGGCGCGATAATACCGATCTGCAATGAATTGCAGTTGCCCGTGTTATATCTGGGGGTGGGTGAGGGCATCAATGATATCATCGAATTCGATGCGAAGAGTTTTGTAGATGCTCTTTTCAGCTGATATCCAGATGAGCCAGCAGCAAACTTCGGCTCAGTAAAAAGATACAAGAAAAGCACCCGCGAAAGCTATCACAATACCAAGTGTACGGCGCAGGGTCATTGGTTCCCTCAATATCAACCCGGCAAAGATGAAGATGAATATCGTGCTCGTCTGATTTAAGGCCGATGCAACGGATGCTTGCGTATACTTCATCCCGGCGATCCAAATGGTCATGGAAAGGTAGGCGCCGAAAAATGAGCCCAGTATCGTATAATTCCAGTTCCTGGTTTTAATGAGTGAGTTGGCGATCGTCTTTCGGTGTCGATGTAAGAGCAGGACCAGTGCCACTACTGCCGTCCCGCCGACGAGCCTGATCTCTGCCACCCAGACCACGGGATATGCATTGAGCAGCGGTTTCATCAGAATGACCCCGGCGGCCATTGCCGCCGAAGCTAAAATGCCGTAGACTACTCCGGAAAGGATCTTCGTGGTCGTGACTGTGGCGTTCTTTTTAGGTCGCACCGTAGTGATCAATACGGCACAGATAATGAGCAGAACACCGAACAGCTGCATGGTCGTTAGACTCTCGTTTAGCCAGATGAACGAGAAGATGATGATGCACGGGCTGTAAAAGCAGACCACAATACCGGTCAGACTCGCCCCGAGTGCGTTGAGGCTCTTGAAGAACAAGGTATCGCCGATACCGATCCCAATGGCGCCGCTGAGAAAGAGGGTCATGTAAACATCGCTCGATGCCGTAGTCAGAATTGGCTGACGCAGCAGCCAAATGGTTGGGATCAGTAACGTGATCGCCAGCAGATTCTTAAAGGCGTTCAGGGCGAGCGGGTGCACGGATTCGCCGCTTTTCTTGAAAAGCGTGACCGCGAATGCCCAGATGATCGCGGTCAGAATTGAAAGGGCCTCGCCAAGAAGGGGTATTGCAGATAACACCGCGCATTATATGCAGGATAATATCAGAATGCAAGTAGGTTGTTGACGGCAATGTGCCATCATTGTATAATAATTATTGACCAACGACGCTCGAATGATAGTTGCGGGTGAGTTGGTGATTGCACCAAAAGTGAAGGAGGTTAATATGACGGTACGAGTAAGATCTTTGATCGCGCTGCTTTTGGGTCTTTTTTTTGTGACGACTGCCTCTTCCCAAAAACATGAGTGTGGTACCGGATCATTGCTGAATGACCCGGACAAGCCCTATGCTTTTCGCGGCAGCCTTGAGGTTGGCTTCATCGACGTGATCTCGCACACGATACAATTCGGCGAGAATGGTACTGAATTCGACTACGTTGCCGAAGGCGGCCAGGACATACTGTTCCGGTTCAACAGACTGACTGCCGAATTGGCGCTTGGTCACAGGCACGCTTTCATACTGCTTTTCCAGCCTCTGGATATTCAGACCGAAGCTCTGTTGAGCCGTGATGTCATGATCGACGATCTGATTTTTCCTGCAGATACGCCGCTGCAATTACGCTACGGATTCGACTTTTGGCGCTTGAGTTATCTGTATGATTTTTGGAGGCAGGAAGACCGCGAATTGGCGATCGGGATATCCCTACAACTGAGGAACGCATCGATCAGCTTTCGCTCTTTCGATGGGACACTATTCCGCAATAATCAGGGCGTTGGTCCGGTGCCGATATTCAAATTCCGGACCCGAATACCGCTTAAGGGCGGTCTCTGGTTGGGCAGCGAGATCGACGGCTTTTATGCATCTGGCAAATATATTACAGGCAGCGAAAACGACTTCCTGGGTTCGATCCTTGATGCCTCGGTGCGGCTCGGTTTTGAACTGAGCAGGTCATTTGACGCCTTCCTCAATATTCGGTATCTCGGCGGCGGTGCCCGTGGCACCGAGGAAGACAATGTTGGTCCGGGTGATGGTTACACGGATAACTGGTTACATACCGTGGCCGTGACCTTAGGTACGTATATCAAATAAGCTCTTGTCTAACCGGGGTATTTTCGTTACCGACTAGCTGGATAGGCTCTTTTCGCAGACGAACACTGGACATTGTGTGCGTCCATCATATTTTCGGAGCGAGAATGTCACGTCGTCACCTGAATTATACACGTGCACTTTGAAACCCATGTCCGTAAGGATCTTTCTGATTTTTTTCACTTCAAAGAAACCGAGTATATCGAACGTATCCAGATGGAAATGCGTGTGTTTTCCGTCGATCGTGGCGTACACAGTGTGACCTTCGATCCGGTTACGTCTCTTATGATAGATTTCGAAGAGGATAACGGTCTTTTTGCCTCTGGTTTTGCAGTTGACCACGATCGTATCTTGCCGGTGGTGTTCCCGTAAGAAGGTCCCATCCAGGTAGAATATCAATAAGCCTCCAGGCACAAGATGATCGTGGAAATTGGAGAGGGTCTTGCGCAGGTTACGGTAGGTTCGGAGGTAGCACATTGCATCGAAACACGTGATGACATCGAATTGCGTGCCCAGATCGAATGTCTTCATGTCACCCTGTAAATATCTCACATCAGGGTTTCGGCGGCGGGCGATACGGAGTACGCCATTGTTCAGATCGATGCCGGTCAGATTGAAGCTCGTCTTGAGGTACTTGTCCTCAAGTCCAGTGCCGCATGCGACATCGAGCAATTTCTTCCCTTTTGATCTCAGATGGCGCTTGATGAGTCTGCTCAGTACTGCAACATCCTTCCTACGGTCCTCAAGAGTGCATATGAAATCATAAAGGGGTGCAAGTTCACTGTAAAACCTCGATTTTGTGCCTGTCAAACGTTTCCTTGGTTTCATACCCGAATGTCCAATTGCCAGTGGATCAACCGGTCAATGTGGGGAAGAACTAGCTCCTTGAAGCAACACTGATATCATCGAACAAAACTGCCGGATAGTAGCCGGTGTAGGCAGGATACGATTTACCTTCAATTCCTACCACACGCTTCATTACTTCGTATATATTGCCGGCGATCATTGCTTCTTTGATCCTGCCGACGATCTCGCCTTTATCGACATAGAGGCCAGGGGACAAGCCGATCGAGAAATCGCCATTGGGGATGTTCCCGCTGTGCGCGCCGAGCGCTCCGCAGACGATGATACCACGATCCATTGATTTGATCAGTTGTCCGAAATCCTGTTTGCCCGGTTCTATGGTGAGGTACTTCGTTACCGGTGCTGGTTTCACGGATAGTGTATCGCCTCCCCAACGTGTAGTCTTGAAGCCGTGACCAGTCGGTTCAGCGTTCATCTGCGCGGCATAATTGAGATCATAGTAGTAATTTCTTAAAACGCCTTTTTCTACGAGTACGTGCTTACGGCAGGGGACACCTTCATCGTCAAAAGGTCGGGCGCCGGGCTTGCTGTCATCGAGCGCATCGTCGGTGATAGTGAGTTTCTCGCTGAATATCCTCTCACCCAGTTTGCCGGCCAGGGGTGATTGTCTATGAAAAATGGATTCACCGCTGGTTGCGCTCTGCAAGCGCCAGATGAATGCATACATGGATTCAGGCATGAAGAGAACCTTCATCTTGCCACCGGCCGTCTTCATTTCTCTTTGACCGCGGTTGTACATTTCAGCCAGGTCATTCAGGCACTGATCATCAAGGCGTTGAAACGTCTTGAAAACAAAGGACCGGTAGATACCAGTTGCCGATCCCGGGAATAGTATCTGGGGCATTATCAAGTACGAGGACATATTCGTTGATAGATGCGCTCCTGTGCTATTCATGATCTTCGTGCGGCTGGTCTTTTTCGCTGCATCAATATAGATCTGTGCATTAGTTTTTTCCTGGAGTAGGGAAGAGATACGCAGGCATTCATCCACTACCATTGTGTTGGTCGTTTCGCTGATTTTATCGTCATAGGTATCAAGCTGCGGAAACCCCCTGGACATAGGAAAATCGAATTTCGCTTCCACACCGCCTTTGAGTGACGCCAGAGCACTGTCGACGAGTGACTTTTTGTCGCGCAAGTTCCTTGAATAGGCAAAACCCAGCTTGCGATCTTTGATCAAGCGGATGGTAATGCCAGATTGTATGGTGCTTTTTATATCGTGCAGCTTTGAATCCTCAAATACGATAGTATCCTCAGTTTGCTCAATTGAGTAAAGTTCAGCTTGATCGCTGCACGTCCTTGCGATAGCCAGTAGATCATCCATTCTATTTTCCTCCAATGATCAGATCGTTAATGATTAAATGGGGTGTTCCGTAGCATGAACGGATATTGGCCTGACCTTTGCCGCAACCGCCGACCTCGCTCAGTTTCAGATCCGCGCCAATCGCTTCGATATTCTTGAGCGTAGCATACAAGTTGCCCGAAATATTTATGTCGCGCACCATTTTCCCGATCTTGCCCTTATTGACGACATAACCATATTGAGCGCCAAAAGTGAAATTCTCGCCACTCGTCTGACCTCCCTTCGCATCGAGAATGTAGAAACCATTCCCCAGCTTATCAAGGAGTTCTTCGAATGTCTCTTTCCCAGGTTCCATGAATATTGTGCCCATTCTGATTATCGGAGCGTATCGGTAATCCTCGGCAACGCAGTGTCCATTTACAGGTTCACCGTATGCCGCCGACGTTCGGCGTGAGTGCAATCGCCCAACGAGTACACCGTTCTTGAGCAGGAACGTTCTGCAGGCAGCGATTCCTTCATCATCATATTTGTAGTGACCGAGCTGGTCAGTGAGTGTTGGATCGTCTGTGATGTTTACGATTTCACTGCCGAGTCTGGCACCGATCTGCATCTTCTCACGCATTGAGCGGTTGTTTTCTATTATGTCCGCTTCGGAGAAGTGGCCGAAAGCCTCATGTGTAAAGACTCCGCCCAGGCTCTGATTGACAATGGCATTGCAGCAGCCGCCTGTTATCGGCTCTGCTTTGAGCAAGTCAACGGCGATGCGGGTCTTATTTTCGAAAACATCTTCCCTGTTTTTCAGTATCGCAAACCCGTTGCTGCCACCTACTGCGGCTCTGACGTTTTGTATGAGATTTCCATTGCGGCTTGTTATGAGCCCGCTGATGCGGGTCGTGATCAATTCCTCATTTATTTCGCTCCCCTCGGTGCTGAGGAAATGTTTTTCCCGGATCATTTCTATGTAACTGATGTTGGTCGTCGCAACCTTTGGATTTTGCATGGCCAGCGAGTTGTATTTTCTTGTCAGCTGAGTTTTTTCATCGATGGTGATATCACGCGGGTCCCCGTTCAGTCTGGGTTTGTAATCTTCCTTCAGAGCGGTTGTCGTAGCGAAAACAACCGGCTGTTTTGCGTGGCTGGACATGAGATGGGCGTTCTCGAGCGCACTGTGAATGGCTTTCTCATGGTCCTGGAAATCCGTGAATGCAACCGAAGAATAGCCACCTTTGTTCAGAATTCGTATAACGTAACCGTCAGTAGTATTGCTGCCGATTTCGGTCAGATCTTCACCATTGAAGACGATTTTCGTTTCTGATTTCTTTTCGTAGCGAATATCTGCATATTCGGCCCTGACCTTTTCCAGGGCGGATTTCAGATTTTTAGACATGTGATCTCCTGTTGATTTTGTGAATCATTGTATTATCTCTTGGTCAATCATTGTTATTCAAGACCGTCATGGCTTTGTCCATGATCGTCCAATTAACAAAAACCGGGCACAATTCAAATGACAGGTCTTTTCTCTTTACACTTTTCCCCGCACTTTGAATACTGTCAACAGTGAAGACATAAATGCCGGAACGTACCTGCAGCAATTCCCGGCTGCCGAGCGGAGCCTGGAATACCGCCCTGACAAAAGGGTCACCGGCCTTTGGATAGAAGGCCGCGCTCTGTTCCAGATTCTGGATATTCTTCGCCTGCTGCATAACTGCTAGCGAATCGTCCAGTGTCCAGGCCAGGTGATGATAGCGGACCGAACGCTTCGGTGGTTCAAAGAGATCCTCGCCGATCGGGAATATTTGCTGGTCCAAGTACTGGAACGCGGCGGCGTCCTGGGCCACCCGATCAACAAAATCTCCACGGCGCAGTCCCAGTCGTTCAAGATCGCGCATCGGATCCAGCGAAAGAGAAATGAGATATGCTGCGAAACTAAGGTCACTGCCCCACATGATCAGACGGCGGCCCTTTTCAACCATGGCCGAAGGTGGAGAATCGGCGAAAGCATTGGTCACGGTCTCGTATTGTCGGTCTGCTGCATCAGCCCCATCTTCAACTGGTTCGGAATATCGCCATGGTGCTTTGCGGGTCGTTGTGTCCAGGTACGCAAAATCAAAGAAGCAGACGCCTGCTCCCGCCGCTTTCCTTGTGGCATTTACCTGCCGCGGCGCCATTCCCTCCATTTCAGGCCAGAGAAAGCCGATCCCCATCAGTGCATCAGGACGATGGGTGGTTGCGAAATTCATATAATCGGTGAAGAGGGCGATATCGGGCGTATATGACATGACAACGGGAAGGAAAATATCACTGCGCCACTCGGTCCAATCCTGGGCAAAAGAATAGCGAAAAAGAGCAGGATTCGCAAAGACCGCAGCTGAAAATTGACAACCGTCTTTCAGGGCATGCGATACTACTTCCTCGGCGGTAAGATCGACGATTTGCGCAATCGCCTGTTGGCGGTCACGTGTCAGGCGCCAGGTGCGCCATACGAGCCACCGTTGGATGAGATTGAGTTGCGGATAGCGAACGAGGTTGCACCACTGCACGTCGTGCGCATCAATACTGGCAAGCACTGCAGCCTCATCACGGTCTGGCAAGCCCCAGAGGATCCCCGGGTACCTGATGAAGTCAAGGTGCAGGCCGTCAACTGGATAGCGCAGGACTATCTCGGCACATACCTGCTGGACAAATGAGACTACATCGGGATTTTGGGGATCAAGATACAACCCTTCGAGATTCATGTTCTTCCACTGCTGGTACGGGTAATTGACCATCGAAACTCCGTTGACGTCGCATATGAACCAGTCAGGATGGAGATAATAAATGTGGTTGAGTGATTCGGGTGGTTCGGGAAGCGACCAGTACAGCAAAGCATTGACCCATGCATGGATGCGGACCGGGGAATCGGAAAATGCCCGGATCAGCGAATCGAGTGGATCAAAATGCTGGCCCGATGTTTTCGATAAATACTGGCTGCGCGGCAGGAGGTTCGAATTATAATAAGCATAGCCACCGACTACTACCTGCACAAATACATCGGTGATTTCCATTTCTTTGACCACCCCTACGATGCGGGATATGGCTTCGGGCGATGCAGTCGATGCGGCGCGTACCCATAAGCCCTGCCTGAATCCATGGTCAGGCTTGATCTCCGTCAATTTTGGCGGGCTCACTGTCGTACGGTGACTTACGCACATGATTGAAGCAATGATGAGCAACGGGAATATGAAATTCAAATGTTTATTCATGGTCAAAGTGATTTTTCATTGTTGGCCGAGATGGATGTGTTGAGATAGTGTCACCGAATTACTACTTGGATTTCTTCTTCTTGGTCTTTTTTGCCTTCGGTGCTTTTTCCTCGGTTGTCTTACGTTTTTCTTCCTTCTCTTTTGTTTTTGGTTTCTTTTCTTTTACCCTCTTCTCTTTGGTCTTTGTTTCTTTTACCGGTGCGGATAACTTGCGCCGCTCGATGAGTTTTCGGCGCTGTGATATGGCCGAAGCATCGCTCTGCTCAACCAGCTCGAGAAAGACCATTTCTGCACCGTCACCGAGTCTTGGGCCGATCCGCAAAATGCGTGTGTACCCGCCGGCCCGGTTCACGTATTTGGGCCCGATCTCATCGCAGATCACCTTGACGAGCTTGTGGTCGGGTATGAATCGGTATATGTGCCTTTTCGCCGCGAGGTCATTTCTTTTCGCGTACTCAATGAGCCTTTCGGCCATCTGTCTCGTGGCTTTGGCTTTGGGCAGCGTCGTCTTGATCTTTTCGAATATGAATAAGGACCGACAGAGATTTCTTAGCAGGGCGCGACGATGTTCTCTGGTCCGTCCAAGTTTCTTTACGCGATCGCCGTGTCTCATGGTATTATATGTCTTCTTTCAGAAAACTATTAACATCCATTTCCAGGTGCAGCCCGACCTTTGCCAGATTCTTCTCAAGTTCTTTAAGTGATTTTCGTCCGAAATTCTCGTAGCTGAGCAATTCCTTACTGCTTTTCTTCACCAACTCGCCGATCGTCTTTATGTTCTTGTCCTTGAGACAGTTACTCGCTCTTACTGAGATCTCAAGTTCGTCAATGCTGCGTTTCAGGATCTCGCGTATCCGTCTGTGTTCTGCGTCAAGCTGTTCTTTAGAAGAGAATTGCGGCTCAACGCCAAGACTCGTGAAAAATGAAAGATGATGTTTCAATAGACCCGAAGCTTCGACAACCGCTTCGAGCGGTGTTATCGTGCCGTCAGTCTTCACATCCAGCACTAAATGGTCGTAATCGGTCCTGGTGCCAACACGTGTGGTCTTGATGTCAAAATTCACGGCAAGCACGGGCGAGAACAGTGCGTCGAGGAATATCGTACCGAGCGGTGCTTCGCCATGTTTGAGCATTTCCGACGGCACGTAGCCACGACCGGCCTCAACATACATTTCCAGCGTGAAATTGACTTTTGTGTCGGTGACCGAGAGTATTTTCTGCTCCGGGTTGGTGATTATTACGTTCGGGTTCTTCTCGATGTTCTCAGCAAGATACTCTTTCTTGGCTTTGACTTTCAGATATAGAGTGCTCGGTTCATCAGACAGCAGCTTCACATTGAGTTTCTTGAGATTCAGGATTATCTGAATGACATCTTCGTAGACCCCGGGGATCGAGGAAAATTCCTGCAGAATGTCATCGATTCTGATCCGGGTGATAGCCGCGCCTTGAATGGAAGACAGAAGAAGTCTGCGCAGCGCATTGCCCAGCGTAACGCCGAAACCGCGTTCGAGAGGCGACAGCACGAACCGGCCAAACGTATCGGTGGTTGCCTCTTTGTCGATCTCAACATTTTTGGGCATGACAAGTGGTTTTAGTGCCATAACTCCCCTCTACTTTGAGTAGAACTCAACAACCAAACTCTCTTGTATGGGCAACGTGATGTCTTCACGTTTCGGGAACCTCAGGACTTTCCCGGTGATATTTTCCTTATCGATCTTGAGCCAGCCGGCTATTCGTTCGAGATCACGTTCTTCGAGAGATTTGCCTATTTCCGGGTTCTTTTTCTGACTGTCAACGAGTTTAATTTCCTGTTCGACCTTTACCAGATAGGATGGGATATCTACTTTCTTGCCATTCACGAGAATGTGTCCATGGCGCACGAGCTGGCGAGCCTGCGTGCGTGATGATGCGATCCCCAGTTGGTACACAACATTGTCCAACCGTCGCTCCAGAAGAACCAAAAGGTTTTCACCGGTGTTTCCGGACTGTCTTGTGGCTTTAACGAAGACGTTGCGGAACTGCTGCTCCAGGAGGCCGTACATCGCCTTGACCTTTTGTTTCTCTCTCAGCTGTGTGGCATAGGAAGTGAGCTTGCGTCGGCCAACGCGTCCGTGCGTGCCGGGCGGATAGCCGCGTCTTGTGAATGCACACTTATCAGTATAGCACCTGCTTCCTCTTAGGAATAGCTTCTCGCCCTCACGCCGGCATATTTTGCATTTTGGTCCAATGTAGCGTGCCATCAGACCCTCCTTCGGCGCGGCGGTTTGCAACCATTGTGCGGTAATGGTGTGACATCTTTGATGGCGGTGATTGTCAGACCAACTGTTTGCAGTGTTCTGATTGCAGCTTCACGTCCCGGGCCGGGTCCCTTTATTCGCACCTCGACCTTTCTAACACCGAGGGACTGTGCTTCCCGGGCAGCTGAGTCTGCGCATTTCGCGGCGGCGTACGCCGTACCCTTTTTTGTTCCCTTGAAACCAATTCGTCCGGCTGAAGACCAGCAAAGTACGTTACCCTTGGAATCCGAGATAGACACGATGGTGTTGTTGAAGGTTGCGAATATGTTGGCAATACCGGTCGGTTCAACTCTGATACCTTTCTTACGTCGTGGTGGGCGCACAGGTGGTTTTCTCACTTTCTTTCTCCTCTAGGGCCGCGGTAAACGGCGACGGTCTTCTTTCTTCCTTTCCTCGTTCTTGCGTTAGTACGTGTCCTTTGTCCTCTAACAGGAAGTCCGATCTTATGCCGGGTGCCACGATAGGATCCAATATCGATGAGCCGTTTTATGTCAGAGGCGATCTCGGCGCGTAGAGCACCTTCCACCCGGTAGTCAGACTCGAGCAGCTTTCTGATCTTTGTGATTTCATCATCGGTCAAGTCCTTAATGCGTTTGGACTTATCGATGCCGATATTTGCGACAATCCTCTGTGCGGTTGACAGCCCGATCCCGAAGATCGCGGTCAATCCGTATTCCACCTTCTTGTTCGGTGGTAAATCAATACCTGCAATTCTTGCCATAAACCTCCTTACACTGGGCTGCGGGCCCGGGACGTGAGTCGGTCATTCTTTTTGGGCTTATTTGCCACCACCACGCACCTGCCATCGGGCACCTGCCCTTATCCCTGACGCTGCTTATGCCGGGGATTTTTGCAGATAATCATGACAACGCCTTTTCTTCTGATAATTCGACAAGAAGCGCATCGCTTCTTAACTGATGCCTTAACTTTCAAATTTCCTCCTGCAAACAACTATTATAACCATATTCACATAAAAATCAAGCTTTTTCGTTATCATTTATACCGCCAGACAATTCTGCCGCGCGACAGATCATAGGGTGTCAGTTCCAGCAGAACCCGGTCGCCAGGGAGGATCTTGATATAGCTCATTCTCATCTTGCCCGATACGTGGGCAAGGACTTTGTGCCCGTTATCCAGCTCGACACGGAACATTGCGTTGGGTAGCGTTTCAATTATCGTGCCTTCGGTTTGAATGAGGTCTTTCCTGGCCACGGTCAGCTCTCCTCGATTCGAGTGATGTTTATGCTGCGATCTGCCAGAATCAGGACCGTATCTTCATAATGACATGACAGCGAGTCGTCACGGGTTAGTATTGTCCAGCCGTTTTCCGCGGTGACCACGTCGTAGCCTCCCATATTGACCATTGGTTCGATCGCCAGAGCCATGCCCGGCTCTATTTCGACTTCTGGCCCGCCATCCACAAAATTAGGGATCACCGGTTCTTCGTGGAGATTCTTGCCCACGCCATGGCCAGTGAGTTCGCGCACGATACTGTATCCATTATTCTCAACCGTCTTTTGTATGGCCCTTGAGATGTCAGACACCTTGTTGTGGGAACGCGCGACCGCAATCCCGTTGCGCAGTGCTTCCTCGGTTACGGTGAGCATGCGCTGGATTTCGGGTGCGATCTTTCCCGCAGGGAAAGTGCGTGCCGCATCTGCAATGTACCCGCTATATTTGACACCAACATCTATCTTGACGAGATCACCCTCTTCGACGTTGCGTTCACCAGGGATACCATGTACGACCTCGTTGTTCAGTGAGATGCAGCAGCTTTTAGGAAAGCCCCGGTAATTAAGGAATGCCGGCGTGCCGCCGCGTTCACGGATCAAGGTATCGATGCGGTCGTTGAGATCCAATGTGCGCATGTGCCTCAGGTCCATTTTTCTGATCTGCCTGAAAATATCATCAATGATACGACCGGCCATTGTAATGTGATCAATTGCTTCGGCATTTGACATTGAGATGGTCATCGACTATTTTTGATAGCCTGCCTAGAACTTCTTCCTGGCTGCCCGCTGCATCCACCTGGTGATAGATCTCTAAAGATCGATAGTAGCCGATCAAGGGTCTGGTTTCCCCTTCATAGATCTTCAGTCTCTTTCTGATGACCTCGTCCGTGTCGTCGTTTCTCTTTGTCAGTTTCTGTTTGTCGAAGTCACACACGCCGTCGCTCTTTGGAGGATTGGTGATATAATTGTAGATACGGCCGCATTTCGGGCAGTAGCGACGGTTCACGACACGTTTGACGAGCTCGTCAGGGTCAAGGCACATCTCGCAGGCGATATCGATCATCTGTCCGAGCTGGGCTAGACTTTTCTCCAGACTTCTTGCCTGATTCAGATTTCTTGGAAAACCGTCAAACAAAATATCCCGGTCTCTATTCTCGATCAGCATGCTGTCTACGATCTCGAACATGATATCGTCAGGGACCAGATGTCCTTTCTTGAGGTACCGCTCGACTTTTCTCCCAGTGGGGCTGCTGAGTGAGATTTCTTCGCGTAACAGGTCACCGGTCGAGATCTTCAGGAGATCGTATTTTTCGGCGAGCATCTGAGCCTGAGTGCCTTTGCCGACGCCAGGAGGACCGAAGAGCAGAATTCTCATCGCCTGCCCCTGATCTTCCCTCGCTTCATGAAGCCCTCATAATGATACATCATTAGCTGTGATTCGACCTGCTGCAGCGTATCCAATGCCACGCCGACGATTATGAGCAGGGTCGTACCGCCAAAATAGAATGGTACGTTCAGGAAATTGATCAGATACCAGGGCACCAGGGCGATGAAACCGAGGAAGAGTGCGCCCGGCAAAGTTATTCTCGAGAGAACATTATCTATGTAGTCGGCGGTTCTCGGGCCAGGACGGATACCCGGGATGAACCCACCGTAGCGCTTCATATTGTCGGCGAGTTCCACCGGGTTGAACACAACCGAGGTATAGAAATAAGTGAAGAATACAATGAGCGAGAAGAAGACGATGTCATAAAGAAAGTATCCAGGTCTGAATACCTCGGTGATCGTCTTCAATGCCGGGATATAGGCAGCCACTGTGCCCGGGAACACGACAAGGGCCTGGGCAAATATGATCGGTATGACGCCCGCCGTATTGACACGGAGCGGGAGAAACGTCGACTGGCCTCCGTACATTCGGCGACCCACAATACGCTTGGGATACTGGACCGGAATACGGCGCGCGGCCTGGGTCATTATGACCACGGCGCCAACTATGAAGACCATGATGACCACCACCAGAATCAGGTTTATGATCGACAGACCTTGGGTCATGACCAGCTGTACAGTGCGCAGGAAATACCCCGGATATTCTTCAAGACAGCCGATAAAGATAAGGAAAGAGATGCCGTTGCCAATGCCTTTTTCCGTGATCTGCTCGCCGATCCACATGGCGAATATCGCACCGCAGGTCAATGTCAACATGGCCGTGAGCCGGAATGCCCAGCCCGGATTGAAGACGATAGGCATGACCCCGGTTGGTCCGGAGAATTTTTGCATCTCAAGGAACATCGAGATACTGACGGCCTGGAAAGCGGCGAGTCCGACCGTGAGATATCTTGTGTATTGTGTTATCTTTCTGCGGCCTGCCTGGTCACGCTGCAACCTTTCAATTTGCGGAAATACCGAGCCGAGCAACTGGAAGATGATCGACGAAGAAATATAGGGCATGACACCGAGGAAGAGTATCGCGGCGCGGGAAAGTGCACCGCCCACGAAAATGTCGTACATACCGAAAATTGAACCCTGTTGCTTAAATTGCTGCATCAACATGCCCAGCGCCTGTGCGTTAATACCGGGTAAAGGTAGATGAGCACCCAGGCGATATACGGCGACCGCGAACAGGGTGAAGAGCAGTTTCTTCTTTAGTTCCGGGACCTTGAAAATATTGCCGAATGTGGAAATCATGCTATCTGTTCGACCTCGCCTTTCGCTTGTATGATCTTGTCTCGGGCCGACTTTGAGAATTTGTGCGCTTTTACCTTGAGCGGTACTGATAATTGTCCGTTACCGAGAATCTTCAACTTGTTCTTTCCTTTGACCATACCCCGCTCCTTGAGGAGCTCGGGTGTCACCTCGGTGTTCGCTTCGAATTCGCCGAGCGTTTGGACGTTCACGATCTCATAGTCGACCTTGAAAATGTTTGCGAATCCGCGTTTGGGAATTCTTCTAACCAAAGGCATCTGTCCGCCTTCAAAGCCAAGCTTGGCGCGGAACCCGCTGCGCTGTTTATGCCCCTTGTGGCCGCGTGTCGAGGTCTTACCGTGGCCTGAACCAGGACCTCTTCCGACACGTTTCCTTTTCTTGGTAGCGCCCCTTGCCGGTCTCAGCTCACTTAGCTTCATGTTTCTCTTCCTCGACTTCCACCATGTAGGAGACTTGATCCAGCATGCCGCGGACCGCCTTGTTGTCAGGGAATGTCCTTGTTGTGCCGATCTTGGTCAATCCCAGAGCCTTCAGGGTGAGTTTATGTTTCTTCTGTTTGTCGATCAGGCTTTTCTTCAGTGTCACTTTCAACTTTTTCATGCTTCTTCCTCGCAAAATATTCAATTGGCTTGTTGCGCATTTCCGCGACATCAGCTACCGAACGTATGGACTTGAGACCGTTTATTGTAGCACGCGCGATATTGGTTGGATTATTTGAGCCCAGTGATTTGGTGAGAATATTCTTGATGCCCGCAGCTTCACAAACGGCTCGTACCGCATTGGATGCGATGATGCCCGTTCCAGTGAGAGCCGGTTTCAGAACAACTTTGCTGGCACAGAATTTGCCGATAGTCGGATGAAGGATCGTGCCTTCTGTGACATCGACGCTCATCATTTTTTTCTTGGCACTTTCAGTGGCCTTCCTGATCGCGGGTGCCACTTCTGATGACTTCGCGTGGCCGATGCCGACACTGCCGGTTCCATCTCCAACCACAACACAGGCGTAAAGCTTTAACCTTTTCCCTCCCTTTACCACTTTGGAGACTCTTTTCAATTCTATAAGTTTCTCAATGAACGGGGTTGATTCAAACACCAAACCTCCTTCTAGAATTCCAGACCCGCCGCACGGGCGCCATCAGCGAGAGCTTTGACCCGGCCGTGATATTTGTATCCGGCACGATCAAATGCCACTTGCTTTATGCCTTTGTCAACGGCGATCTTGCCAATCATCTTGCCGACTTCTGCGGCTATTTCGGTCTTCTTCTTATTCTTTGTATCTTTCAGGCTCGTGGAGGAGAATGCCAGCAACACCTTCTGCTTTGTGTCGTCGATCACCTGGGCATATATGTAGCGATTGCTTCGGAATACACACAATCTTGGACGTGCAGCTGTCCCCGACAATTTTTTTCTAATGCTCATGTGTCTCTTCTTTCTTCCGTAGAGTGCCAATCAATCCTCCTTAGGCCTGAACCACTGCACGCTTACCGATCTTCTTTCTCAATATCTCGTCTGCGTAGCGAACGCCTTTATGTTTGTAGGGATCGGGTTTTCTTGTTTTTTTCACAAGCGCTGCAACATCACCGACTTGCTGCTTGTCTATTCCGGTGAGCGTGATGTAAGTCAAGTCACCCTTTTCCGCACTCTTGATGACTTTCAGCTCACACTTGATGCCTTTTGGGATCGCGACGGTCTTTGGTTTTGAATAACCCAGGAAGAGCTGCAATCCAGAACCGCTCATTTGGGCGCGGTAGCCTGTTCCCTCAATTATGAGTGTTTTCTCAAAACCTTTGATCACGCCATTGATCATGTTGATTATCAAAGAGCGCATAGTGCCTTGTTGCGCGGCCGCTGCTTTTGTGTTTTCACGGGCGTGTACGACCACACGATCGGCTTCGAGAACGATCTTGACCTTAGGAATGATCGTTTGCTCTAGATTACCGAGGGGTCCTACAACCTTGATCTTTGAATCGGTAAGGGAGATCTTAACCTTCTCCGGGATCATGACTGGCCGAAAACGATTCTTTGACATTCTGCCTCCGGTTAGTAAACATAGGCGATGACTTCACCGCCCACGCCTTTTCGCTTTGCTTCGCGGTCGCTGAGGACTCCGACTGGTGTTGTGAGTATTGCTGTACCCAGACCGCCCAGTACCTGGGGAATTCCCTTTCTTGATACGTAAACGCGCCGTGAGCATTTGGAGATCCGTTCTAGATTTCTGATCACCGATTCTCCGTTCTTCGCATATTTGAGCATGATGGTTATCTTCCTTTTCTTAGAGTCAAGTGTGAAATTGTTTATGTAACCCTCTTCGAGGATGACGCGCAGTATCTCGGTCTTAAGCCGTGAATAGGGAACTGTAACCTCTTGCTTCTCGGCCCGGCATCCATTCCTAATGATTGTAAGCATATTAGCAATTGGGTCCATCTAGCCTCCTGCAAATGGCAAATAATAAACCTCTATTTTTTGACATAGACTTTAATATTACCCAAAATGGGCGAAAAGTCAATAGGGAAATGACAGTATTTCATGCTTATTGACATTCGCCTCATGAGGTTTATAGTACGGCATGAAAAAGGGACAGAAGGCCGGTTTTGCTGGCTTGTCGCTCATAATCTCACTGCTGGTCGTTGCGCTCATTGCCTTTCTTGTCATCAGCTACCTGATGGGGCAGCGTGGTCAGGCACCCGGTGGAAGTGTGAGTCCCATACAGCGCGCGAAGAATGTCGAATGCCTTGCCCAGATCAGGAAGATCGAAACGCAGGTGCAGTTGTACAGTGTTCAGAATGGCCAATATCCCGAGAGCCTGGGGGAATTAGAGGCTTTAAAGGAATCTGACCTGCGCTGTCCGGTCACCGGCAATGGCTTTCTGTACGATCCGGAGTCGGGCCACGTCTCCTGCCAGGACCATAGACGATAGCCGATCCTGCTGATCTACTGCAAGAAAGAGAACAATTGATACTTGACATATGATAATATCTACATATAATCATGAATGCAAAATGAAATTCTGAGAAGACAAACAGCGATATTCAATGCCCTGGCCCATCCGCTTCGGCTACATATACTGGAGAAACTCCGTGATGGTTCCTGTTGTGTGTGCAAGATAATACCCTACGTGGGGGGTGAGCAGTCCAATGTCTCTCACCATCTGGCGATCTTGCGCAGAGCGGGTATCGTGCAGAGCGAGAAGCGGGGTACTGAGGTCTGGTATGTAGTCAGTGATCCTCGGGTGTTCAGGATTGTTGATCTGATGAAGAGTTGTGTTCTCAGCGATCTCGAGAAGAGCAGAGTTTTGCTCGAGGCCGTCAGGCAAGATTCGGATGAGAGATAGAACAAGACTGGCAGTCTTCATTGCCGTTTTCGTGCTACTCTATTTCATACCGCTTGAAGGAGCGAGGCTCAGGGGCGCGATCTTCGAAGCGTTTCTCATGCTTCAGGAGTATGCACGGGAACATGTTCTCTTTTGCCTTATCCCCGCTTTTTTCATTGCCGGTGCCATCAGCATCTTCATCTCAAAAGAGGCAGTAGTCAGGTATTTTGGTGCCAGGGCAAATAAGGTTCTTGCCTACGGCGTGGCATCAGTTTCTGGCAGTATCCTTGCGGTGTGTTCTTGTACGGTATTGCCGATGTTTGCTGGTATTTATACGAGGGGTGCAGGTATTGGACCGGCTACGGCATTCCTCTATGCCGGTCCAGCGATCAATGTACTGGCGATCATTCTCACGGCGCGCGTGCTTGGTTTTGAGTTGGGTGTTGCTCGTGCAATCGGCGCAATTGCATTTTCAGTTATCATCGGTCTCTTAATGGCGTTTCTTTTCAAGGATAGACAAAGTACCGAAGAGGAAATCGCTAGCCACGGGCAGTCTGCTGTCAAATCACGGTCTCTCATTCAAAATGCTTTGTATTTTCTGATACTCATTCTCATTTTGATCTTTGCAGCCTGGGCAGGACCAGAGCAGGCAGTGGGATTTTGGAATTTGATATACAGCATTCACTGGTATCTGAGCGGCACGATGCTCCTCGTTCTCTTCGTGGTGCTATATTTCTGGTTCAGAAAGGACGAGATAAAAGAGTGGATATTTTCGACGTGGACCTTTGCCAAGCAGATACTACCCCTGCTCTTTGCCGGCGTGCTTGTCGCTGGATTCCTGCTCGGCCGTCCGAAAACGGATGCGGGGATCATTCCTTCACATTACGTCGCGGCACTGGTGGGTGGAAATTCAATTGGTGCGAACCTGTTCGCCTCAGTCGCGGGTGCTTTCATGTACTTTGCCACGCTCACCGAGGTACCGATACTACAGGGATTGCTTGGTAGCGGCATGGGTAAGGGTCCTGCCCTGGCATTGCTCCTTGCTGGTCCGGCAGTGAGTTTACCCAGCATCCTGGTGATCCGTAGTGTTATGGGTACGAAGAAAACTGTAACATTTGTTCTATTGGTTGTTGTGCTCTCAGCGGTTGTGGGTTGGTTCTACGGCCTTGCCTTTTAGGAAAGGAGCATCAGATGGAGAATGACAAGAGGATCAAGGGCCTAGGTCTATGGGAGAAATATCTCACGGCATGGGTTTTTTTGTGTATCATTGCCGGCATTGCCCTGGGAAGAATCTTCCCCGAGCTCAGTGTTGTCCTGAGCAAACTGGAGGTAGCAAACGTCTCGATCCCGATCGCAATCTGTCTTTTTTGGATGATCTATCCGATCATGGTTCAGATCGATTTCCGTCGGGTCATCGTCGCCAGCAGGATGCCCAAGCCAATCGCTACGACCTTGATCGCCAACTGGGGAATCAAACCTTTCACAATGGCGTTTTTTGCGTGGTTTTTCCTCAGTGTAGTATTCAAGAATGTCATCCCTCATGAAACAGCGCTCGAATACCGCGCGGGTATGATTCTCCTCGGTGTCGCACCATGCACGGCAATGGTGTTAATGTGGAGTTACCTCGCAGAAGGCAATATGGCACACACGCTGGTCATGTGCGCCATAAATTCCCTGTCAATGGTGATTCTCTATGCACCGCTTGCCGGTTTTCTACTGGGAGTGTCAGGAATTCCGATTCCCTGGGCAACGATCGCTTTTTCAGTTTTAATCTATATCGGACTACCGCTCGTTGCAGGATATTTTACACGGACGATAAGCATTAACAAACGGGGTCTTGCCTGGTTTAATCACAGAGTTGTTGCTCCGTTAAAAGTCGTGGCGGTCATTGCTTTGCTCGCTACGCTTGTTCTGATCTTCGCGTTTCAGGGATACATCATTGTCAGCCTGCCAGGCGCAATCGGCATGATCACCCTGGGGATCTTTGCTAACATAATTGTAGTATTTGTGCTCACCTATCTTGTTGCCAAAATCATTGGTATCGGTTATGAGGATGCCGCCCCCAGTGCGATCATTGCGGGTAGTAACCATTTCGAAGTTGCCATAGCAGTAGCAACAACGCTGTTCGGTGTGAGGTCTGGCGCGGCACTTGCTACGGTAGTTGGCGTATTGACAGAGGTTCCGATCATGCTATTTATTGTTTGGCTGTGCAAGAGAACCAAATGGTTCTTT
>Ga0209536_100003651_pt1 | contig 24637 bp, 23 predicted proteins | sample DeeMarSeWOR28_12_FD_187461 | JGI IMG/M metagenome (GOLD analysis project Ga0209536, IMG submission 187461) | Marine sediment microbial communities from White Oak River estuary, North Carolina - WOR-2-8_12 (SPAdes) (version 2) | ecosystem: Environmental > Aquatic > Marine > Intertidal zone >...
CCTGTCTGGAGGTCTGCCCTGTCTACGGCGCCACCTTCGAGGCCGTCATGAAGCAAAGGATTTTGGCCGTGGAGGATGGAACCAATGTGCCCAAACTCATGAACCAGACCCTCGAGAAGGTATTCAAATACGACAATCCCTGGGAATCATCCAAAAGGAATCGGGGGGCCTGGGCAGAGGGAATGGATCTGGTTGATATCACAAACAGGGGCGCGGAAGCGGATCTCTGCTACTTCGTGGGATGTACCACCTCTTTTGATGACACGGCAAAGGGAATTGCCCTGTCCTTTTCAAAGATCCTTCAGTCGGCCGGTGTCAGTTTCGGCATCCTTGGCAAAAAGGAGCCCTGCTGTGGGGACATTGCCAGGCGGGCGGGCGAGTTGGGTCTCTTTGTAGAGCAGATGGAGAAATGTCTCGATCTTTTCGACAAGCACGGCATCACCGACGTGGTGACCTCTTCGCCCCACTGTTTCCATGCTTTTCGAAATGAATATCCTGAAGCACCTTTCAACACCCGCCATTACATTATGGTCTTGCGGGAGCTGATCGATAATGGGAAGCTCCGATTTAAAGAGAGGTTGGAGAGGACGGTCACCTACCATGATCCCTGCTACCTGGGGCGTTACAATCGAATCTTCAATGAGCCGAGGGAGATAATTCGTTCAATCCCCGGGCTTCACCTGGTGGAGATGACCCACCACGGTGCCGACAGTCTCTGCTGTGGTGGAGGAGGTGGAAGGATGTGGCAGGACCTGGACGGCGAGGTCAAGATGAGCGAGGTCCGGATCAGGGAGGCCGAGGCAACCGGCGCACAGATCCTCATCACTGCCTGCCCTTTGTGCCGCATCATGTTGGAGGATGCCCGCAAGGCCGCAGGGTTGAACGAGACCCTCCAGGTCATGGATCTCAATGAGTTGGTTTTGCAGGCATTGGAAGGGGAAACCTAGCTCCGCTTCGCTCCGCAATTGGAATACTGGAATACTGGAATGATGGAATAATGGGACAATGGTTTGCTAGGAAAATGGAAGTTGGCAGAGACGTTATCATTGCTACACTTCCTTCTATAATCAACCTTCCAATATTCAACCATTCCAACATTCCAAGAGTGACCGTAGCGAACTAATTTGATTATTAGGAGGATCAAGATGAGTGACGTGCTGATACTGGGCGAGGTGAAAGAGGGATCGTTGGACATAAGGACCCTTGAATTGATGGGCGTCGGGAAAAGACTAGCCGCCGATCTCGGCACGGGTCTTTCCGTCGCATTAGTGGGGGACGCGGCTTCAGCGGCGGCCAAACAGGCTGTCTCTTATGGTCCGGATAGGGTTTACAAATTGGAACATCCCTTATTAACGGGATTCAACCCCGATCTGTGGCTTGCATCGTTGGAACAGGCCTGCAAAGAGATCAACCCGAAAATCTTCCTCATGAGCCATGGTCCTATGGGTATGGAGCTGGGCCCGAGATTGGCCTTTCGCCTGAACACCCGGCTTACTACTGATTGCATCGATCTTTCAATTGATCCTGAAGACGGCTTACTGCTGCGGACAAAACCGGTCTCTGGCGGCAATGCCATTTCCAAATTTAAGTGCCCGGGCGAGCCGCAACTGGCGACGGTGAGGGGAAAGGTCTTTGAACCTGCCGAGGCGGCTGATGGGGAAGGGATGATAGTGAATGTGGCCCCGGAAATCGATGAATCCATGATCAAGGTGGAGTCCATCGAGGTGTCCAAAGAAGATGTGGTGGCGTTGGACAAGGCGGATGTGGTGGTTGCTGGCGGCGCGGGGTTGGATGATGAGGAGGGGTTTGAGATACTCCAACAGCTGGCAGAGGCGCTAAGCAAACACTTTGGAAGTGTGATGATTGGATGCAGCAGGGTGGCCGTGGATAAAGGCTGGATCTCTTCCGATCATCAGGTGGGGCTGACCGGTACCATGATTTCCCCGGATATCTATGTTGCGGTGGGAATATCGGGAGCGATTCAGCATCTTGTCGGCATGATTCAATCCAAAAAGATCATCGCTATCAATACGGATCCAGGCTGTAACATGTTCAAGGTGGCCGATTACGGCATTGTTGAAGATTATGAAAAGGTCATACCTGCCCTTGTAAAGAGATTGGAGGAACTGTCATGAAAGAATTATCAATCATAGTCTGCGCCAAACAGATCCCTGACCCTGAAGCGCCTTTGTCAGATGTCAGTGTAGATACGGACAAAAAGGAAGTTATCGTTGATGCACCGCTTGTCATCAATCCCTTTGATGAAAATGCCCTGGAAGTGGCCCTTCAGCTAGAAGAAGAGGTGGGCGGGAAGATCACCGTCTTGAGCCTGGGACAGAAGGTCTCGGATACGGTATTGAGAAAGAGCCTGGCAGCCGGTGCTGATGATTTGATCCTTCTTCAGGATGACGCATTTGAAAAGCTTGACAGCCATTCGATTGCCAGTGCGCTTGCGGATGCCATAAGAAAGATAGGCGAATATGACCTGGTTTTGACCGGACGGCAAGCTGGTGATTGGGACTCCGGTCAGGTGGGCCTGATACTGGGTGAGATGTTGGATCTTCCATGCATCAGCCTGGCCCGCGAGATCAAGGTGGAAAATGGGAACGTGCTAGTCAAAAAGAATATCCCCGGGGGATATGAACAGGTGAAAACCAGGATGCCTGCCCTGGTCACAGTGAGCAATGAGGTTGGCGAGTTGCGGTATATCTCGAGGACCAAGATGATGAAGATGCTGAGGGCGAGGGCCTCTATCCCTTCATGGAGCAGCGATGATTTTGTCTCGGTCCAAGGGGGGCTGCAGAAGATGGAGATCCTGGAGCTTTCCTCGCCCCCTGACATGAGAAGGGATTGCGAATTTATTGATGGTGCCACACCTGAAGAAAAGGCCGGTAAGCTGGCGGCTGTCTTCAAGGCGCTTCAATAGTTTTTGAATGGTTAGGGAAGGTGTATTTAAACCATTTATTGCAAAGAGACAGGAGGGTGACACAATGGCAGACAAATCTTACGATGCGGTGATAATTGGTGGCGGACATCATGGGACAATTATTGCCCCTTACCTGGCTAAGGCCGGCCTGAAAGTAGGGGTTTTTGAACGACTAGATCATCTGGGGGGAGGCGCCGTATCCTATGATGACACGCCGGCGCCCGGATTTCGAGACAACTTTTGCGCTCATTTTACGCGCTTTTACGCTCATCCTGCCTATAAGGAGTTCAATCTTCGGGATGAGGGGCTGGAGTATGTCTTTCCCGACACCAATGAAGCAGTCATCTTTGAGGATGGAACGTCCTATGTGAGTTATGCCGGTTTCCCCGTCGTGGATCCTCAGACAGGGAAGACAGAGTTTAGCGAAAAAAACGTGAAAAAGACCTATGAGCAGATCTCCCAGTTTTCCAAAGCCGACGCAGAGGCCTATCTTGATTGGACGGAGAAATACAAAGAGATTATCCGACCGGCATTTCACAGGTATAGATTCTCCGTACCGACCCCTTATGGGGTGCCTGATCCCCTGGAAGAACTGATGAGCAATCCCAAAAGCGGGATTGATCCTTCCATGCAGTTCATGACCGCCAGGGAAATCGCATACTATTTCTTCGAGAGCGAGGAACTCAGGATTATATCGCTCAGAGGCTTTCTCACTTCCGGCGGCATTTATCCCGATGATGTGCCGGGTCTCATGTATATCCTTGCGAACATCCACCTGGTGCTCGGATGGGAGTCAGCCTCCATTGCCAAAGGGGCAACCCAGTCCGTCACGGATGCGCTCGTATCGGCGGGCAAAAAGCTGGGTGTGGAATACTTTATCAATTCTGAAGTGGATAAGGTGATGATTGAAAATGGTCAGACCAAAGGCATCAAGTTACTGGATGGCACTGAGATCGAGGCGAAGCAGATGGTGGTATCGGATAATGCCACACCCCAGCTCTTCCTCCGCATGATCGGAGAAGAGCATCTGAGCACCCAGATTAGGCGCAAGGTGGATACCTACTTCTTTGATCGCGCGCAACTCTTCTGGGGGCCCACCGCTGTGCATGAGCTTCCAGACTATAAGGCGGCCAAGGATAACCCAGATGTCAATGCCACACCGCGGACCTACGTGGCACGAAAGGACCTGGCCTATATGGAAGACAAGTATATGCATGAGATCTTCCTCTTTGGGATACCCTCCAAGCACTTTCTCCTGACGGCCCCTGACAGCATATGGGATCCAACCCGCGTACCCGAAGGAAAACATTGCGTGTTTGTGGAGGAATTTACCTGTCCTGCCCGAATATTCTCCAGGAAGGAGTGGCGCCAGTTGCATGACGAATTTTACGACTCCATGGTCGAACATTGGCAGAAATACGCCCCCAACATGACCAAAGAGAACTTTATCGGAGAGCGTATTGCGACGCCCATCGAAATACAGGATACCCACTTGGATATGAGAGAAGGGGGCTGGACTGAAGGCAACTGCGGCGGCTCTCAGAGTGGACGTTTCAGAGGACTGCCTGGAGGGTATCGGACATTTATCAAGGGGCTTTATATGTGTTCCTCAGGTGTAGCAGGCGGACCGGGTATCGGACGCGGCTCAAGTTATAATTGTTATAATGTGATCGCCGAAGACTTTGGCTTGCCCTCACCGCAATATTGATGAGCCGTGTGATGATTGACGATTGGCAATTGACAATTAGCTATTGAATATGTCGTAAAGAAATCTTTCAATAATCGATCGACAATCAACAATAGACAATTCAAAAATGACATTTGCTGGCAAACTTCTTAGAATCAATCTGAGCAATTGCTCATCCCGAGAGGAGGAGATCCCTGATCAGCACTACAGGAGATTTATCTCTGCGCGAGGGCTAAGCGCCAAATATCTCTACGACGAATTACCCCCAAACATAGATCCCCTTGGTCCAGAAAACAAGCTTATCATGTCCATGGGCGTACTGGGTGGCACCGGGCTTCAGGGCTTTTCCAAATGGGCTGTGTCATCCAAAAGCCCACTCACCGGCACCATCTTCAGATCCATCACCGGAGGCAATTTCGGCCCATGGTTGAAATATGCGGGACATGACCTGCTCATCGTGGAGGGGAAGGCAGAAAAGCCCGCATATGTACATATAGATGGGGAGGGAATTCACTTCATGGGAGCAAACGATCTCTTGGGTCTTGATCCTCGGACGCTGCAAAAAAGACTTAAAGAGAAACATGGTCGCCATACGGAGTCGGCTTGCATAGGAATGGCTGGCGAAAGACTTGTGCGGTATGCCGTTATTACTTCAGGGGAACGAACCGCTTCCCGAGGTGGAGTGGGAACGGTCATGGGGGCCAAGAATTTGAAGGCCATCTCCATCAATGTACCCACCAAAAAGCCCATCCCCTTTGACGCGCCCAGATTCAAGAATTTGACTAAAGAGCAAATCGGCACCCTCAAGGAGCATCCCCGCAGAAAGAATATGGGCACCTTCGGATCCGCCTATATTACCACCGTTGTGGACGCCCTGGGGATTTTACCGGTCAGAAATTTCCAAGAGGGAAGCATCCAGAGCGTTGAAGAAATCTCTGGAGACGAGTTTCATGCATTGAAAAAGGCGAAGGCGGGTTGTCATGTCTGCATGACCCGCTGTGGCGGGATGCGAGATGTCACGAAAGGACCCTTTAGTGGATCGCAAATCGATGGGCCAGAATATGAGACAGTCTATGCCTTTGGCCCCTTACTCGGTCTCACAGACAAGCAATTTGTCGTTAATGCCAATGCCCTTTGCGACTATTATGGCCTCGACACCATCAGCACAGGGGGTTGCATCGCTTTTGCCTCCGAGCTGTATGAAAAAGGAATCATCTCAAACGCTGATACGGACGGCCTTAACCTTACCTGGGGAAATATGGATGCCGTTTTTTCTTTGATTGAAAAGATCGGGAAGAGGGAGGGATTTGGGAATCTGTTGGGAGAGGGGGTTAAGAGGGCGGCTGAGCAAATAGGGGGTGATGCTGGATCTTATGCGATGCATATTAAAGGTCTGGAACTTTCGGGTTATGACCCCCGAGGTGTCAAGGGATATGGACTGAGTATGGCTACTTCAAATATCGGCGGAAGTCATATGTACGGCAGACCTAGAGATGAACTCGTACGCAAGGTGGATCCATTCACTGAGAAGGGCAAAGGGGCATCCATTGCGCAAGTCCAAAAAGAACAGGCATTGGAAGACTGCCTCATATCCTGCACCTTTGGGAATTCGGGTCTGAATCTCCCAATCTACGCAGACTTTCTCTCAGCCGCGACAGGGTTTGAACAGTTTAAGGGTACAGATAACTTGCTAAAGATTGGAGAAAGAATCATTTGTCTCGAAAGGCTCTTTAATGTGAGAGAGGGTTTTGGGCGAAAAGAGGATTCTCTTCCACGGCGAATGGTTTCTGAACCCTTAAGGAATGCGGAATCCACCACGGGTCAAGTGGTCAAGAATCTGGGAGGGATGCTGGACGAGTATTATGAAGCACTTGGGTATACGAAAGATGGGGTTCCAACGATTGAAAAGCTTAAGTATTTGGGATTGAAAGAAGCCCTAGAGGAGATTTCAGGTGCCTTGTAAGAAAAAAAAAGAATGAAAAGGATGGTAAAGAGGAGCAGAAAAGGATGGGAGATGGGCAGCGAAGCTAAGATGAAAATAGGCGCCGGAGAAGCTGGTCGTTTTGATCAAAGGAATACCATGTTTTCCAGACCAAGAGACCCCGAAAGATCAGGCCCTGCCATCCTGGAGCTTGGCAAGAAGCATTACGGCCTGCGCAGTTTCAAGGATGATGACGGCTACACTATGCTAGATTGGGCGTTCGCCATGGGCGGCTGGTATTTAGAGCGATGGTGGGGATTTGGAAACATCGTCGGGGATGAGGGCCTCTACGAGTGGTTTCCAGACCCAACCAAAATTGCAGAAAGGGACCGCATGCCGTCAGGTAAGAAGTGGGAGGTGTCGGACCCGGAGGAGATGACCAGGATACTTAAAAAGGCAGCCATCTATATGGGGGCATCATCGGTTGGAGTTTGTAAGCTGGATCAGCGCTGGACTTACTCTCATAGATTTGATCCGAGAACGGGAAATCATACGCCAATTGATGACATCCCAGAGGAGTTTGAACACGCCCTTGTCATGGCCCATGAGATGAACTATACGTTGATGCGCACGGCGCCCACTTATGGGGAGAACGCGGCCACCGGCAGGGGCTATTCCATGATGGCTTATGTGGCTTCTTCCGTGGCTCACTTGATTCGGGATTTAGGCTATAAGGCCATTCCCTGTGGCAACGATACTGCGTTGAGCATTCCTATGGCCATCGATGCCGGCTTGGGAGAACTAGGACGGCATGGTCTTCTTATAACACCTGAGTTCGGTCCCAGAGTTCGAATAAGTAAGGTATTTACAAATTTACCTCTGGTTTCAGATGAGCCCGTTGAAATTGGCGCGAGAAGGATGTGCGAAGTCTGCGGAAAGTGTGCTGAAAAGTGCCCCGGACAAGCTATCAGCTCTGATGAGCCTACATTTGAGGGTCCCACCATCTCCAACAACCATGGCATATATAAATGGTATATTAACCCCGAGAGATGCTTTCAATTCTGGGTGCGAAATGGCGGTGACTGTGCAAGCTGCATTCGGGTCTGCGTATTCAACAAGCATGACCACTGGTTTCACAGTTTTATCAGATGGCAGGTAAAGAACCTCTCCTTCCTTGACAAGTTCTACTTGCGGATGGACGACCTGTTCGGCTATGGGAAAATGATCAAAATGGAGGATATATGGAAGTGACCTGGGATTTTTGCTACTGCACTTCTGCCATGAGGCCAAAAACACTGTGAAAGACAGAAACAAGAACCATGCTATTTAAACCGGACTGTATCCCCTGCATATTAAATATGTCCCTTTCAACAATGAGAAGACTCCAAATGGATGAAAAGAGAGTTGAAGGTATCTACCAAGATATCCTTCAGATTCCCGCATTACAAGGGCATTATGGAAATACCACGAACGAAGAAGTGGTTGAGCTTGTCTTCAAAAAGATCATGAAAAAGATTGACAGCACTGATCCTTTTTATGAGGAGAAGCTAAAGCAAAACAGGATGATTCTCGAAATCTACCCAGGCCTAAAGCAGTCAGTAAATGCCGCCCCAAATCCTTTATATGAGGCTGTTAAACTGGCAATAATCGGAAATTCAATTGATTTGATGATAACCGATAAGTCTGTGGATACTTTAGAACTGATACAGGAGAGGATGGAATATGACTTGCCTGAAGAGACATTTAAAGAATTTGTAGGGAAACTTAATTCAACCAGGCGTCTTTTATATATTGGTGATAACGCGGGCGAGATCGTATTTGACAGATTACTCATTGAAACGATCAGAGAAGGACAAGACGTGGTCGTTTTTTTTGTTGTAAGAAGTGTTCCCATCCTCAACGACGCCACACTTAAAGAGGCGCAGTATGTTGGAATGGACAAAGTTGCAACCGTTATTGAAAATGGCATAGACAGTCCATTGCCCGGGACATTCCTTAACAGATGTTCCAGTGAAGTGAGAGAATTGGTAGAGGGGGCCGATCTGATCATTTCAAAGGGGGGTGGAAACTTTGATACCCTTGACGAGGAAAGAAAGCGTTTGGATATGAACATCACTTTTATGTTCCTGTCAAAGTGTTATCCCTACAAGCAACACTTCGGCGTCGAATTGTCCAATCCGATAATGGCCAACTTCTTTGAAAGAAAAGGTGATAGAATCAAGAATGAGGGATGAGTTTGATGGAGGTCGTGACTGAAATCAAAGGGAAAGCCCTAGCCATGGGCGTCAAGGCTGTGGGGATAGCTTTGGTGGTAGCCGTAAATCGCTTTGCCCCAAAGGGAGGGCTGCCCTGGATCTTTTCCATTCTCCCCACAGACTCTCTTCTCCCATGATTCGAAAAGAGGGAGAACTCATCGCAGTAGAATGGGAAGAGGCCTGTGTCAACGAGCTCACCCCTTCCGACGATACTGATCCCATTTCAGGATTCCCAATTCTAAAATCTTTGAGATGCTCTGTCCGCAAGATATGAGTTAAGTGTAATACGGAGCTCTTTTTCTAATTTGGATGGATGGTAACAGATATAAGTTGGCCCTTTCTGAAAATCCTGGCCTCCAGAGAGGCCTCGCTCTCCTTCAAGACGCTCCTCATCGAGTTTACACCATCAACGGCTCGTCCCCCTACCTGCACAATGATATCCCCACGCTCTAATCCGTCCCTTTCGGCACGACTCTGTTTCTTCACATCAGAGACCAGAACGCCACGCGTCGATTCAAAATAAAAGGCCTGTGCCAGTGAAGGAGTTAGGTCTTGGAGCGTCAGGCCATAAAGTTCCTCCACCTTCCCTTTGTCTCTGAGCAGCACCGAAGCCTCTTTAAATAACCTTTCCGAGACAAAGATCGGAGCATTGAACTTCAAGGCCATGACTATGGAGTCGCTCGGCCTTGCATCGATCTCTATGTCTGAGCTTCCCTCTTTAATCACAAGGGTGGCATAGTAGACGCCTTTCTGAATGTGGGTGACGATGACCCGTTCAATCCTTAGATTTGCCTTCTCAATTACCCTTTCCAACAAATCATGGGTGAGGGGACGGAAGTGCTCGATACCGCTCATCTCCGAATGAATGGCATTGGCCTCGAAGGGGCTGATCCAAATAAAGAGCCCTCGTTCCTCAAAAGCGTCGGAGAGGATAACAACGGGTTGTTGGCTTCCAGGATCTATGATTAGTCGGTGGACCTTTGCCTGGATGAGATGATTTTTGTCAGAAGCGACGGAAGTGAAGTCTTCACCCAGCGTTTCACCACCGGGCCAGATCGACGTGGCCAACCAAAGTCCGGCGGTGACCAAAAGCATTATCGTTCTCTCTCTTAATAGGATTTCCATTACTCCATTCCTCCCATCAGGCTTTCCATCCCGAGTTAAATCTCATCCCACTTAAAAGCTGAAAACCTGCATAAGATCAAGTCTCACCTTTTGCATCTAGCCAAGTGCACCTCTGGAAATGAAGAAACGGGCACTTGCCGCTTCTAGATCAGAAATGAGACATTTTCTGTGAGGTCAAGGGCCATTTCTGGATGGAAGCTAGCCTATCTTGAGGGTCTCTTCATAAGCCTCTCTCATCGCCCTGGATAGCTGTTGGACACCTTCGTCAGCCTTCTTCTCCAGCTCCTTGCTGAGCGAATAAAGCCCTCTTAATACGTCCAGCATGGATCCCATTTCTCGGAGATAGGCGTCTGCTGCTCGCGTGCCCTGCTCAGCCGCCTCTGATATGGCAGCGGCTGCCAGGAGTCCACTTTGAAGGGCAGGCCCGATTCCCTCATAGGTGATGGGCAAAATCAGATTGGCAGCATCTCCTATGAGCAAGACGTTTCCCAAGGCCGGAGAAAAGGCTCCAGAAATGAGTGTCTTGTAGAACCTTGGCACCAAACAGCCATCCTTCCACACGGGTTTGGTGGATGGGTCAAAGCCGAGATTAGTCAGCGTTTGATTGATTTCATCTCTCAGCGCTCCTAGCCCACCCCCTTCAATCAGAAAGCAATCGCCTTTGTGAATGATATCGAATCGGGTGTGAGGAATGGGTTTTGGGAAAAACCAGTGGAAACAGTCCCTTTCAATATCAATCGACCCTTCATAGCACTCTCGAATAGCCGCGCTATAATGAACCTTTAGTGATGGGAATAGAGACTTTCTGACCGCAGATGCAGCCCCATCTGCTCCAATGACAAATCTCGTGCTCAGCTCTTGCTCTTTACTGCCTTTCCTAACAGTGACTCTGCATTGGTTCTCAGTCTGAGTGAGGCCAAGAAACCTGATCCTATCCCGTATCTCCACCCCTTCCTCTTCTGCTTTGCGATTCATCCAGAAGTCCAGGTCCCTCCTCCAGGCGATTGGCGTCTGCCACTCAATGACCTGAGGCTCCACGCCTGGAAAATGTAGCATGTGTCCGGATAAATAGTGGGGATCCACCAAGGCATCCTTTGGAACATCCCCGAATTCCCGCTCAACGATATTATGGGCCCACACACCCATGATCATTCCAGTGCACACCTTCTCTCGGGGCAGTCTCCTCTTCTCCAGGAGCAACGTCTTGAAACCTTTCTGGGCACACTTCTTTGCAGCCACCGAACCCCCTGGACCGGCACCAACGACAATGACATCATATTTTGTGTTAATCATTAAGTTCGTCCTTATAGTGTTTTGAGCATTTGGTCATTCTGATTTTTTGTTGTTTGGAATTTGATATTGGTGCTTGGGATTTACCTGCCCTGTTTATCCGGTAGCCTAAACACGCTGAGGCGGACTACCCCGTTTTCAGATTCAGCCTCGGGGCAGGTCTATTTCCATTGCGACAACATACTGGCCATGATGGTCCTGATGCCTTCATAAGGCCTTTCTCCTTCTGCGATATTAAGGAGTAAATCCAGAAAGGCATGGGCAGGAGGTGACAGATGTTGATCTTTTAAATAGGCAATGCTCACATCCAGGTAGACCTTTTGGCCCCTCATGGGGACAGACGCCAGTTTTCCTTCCTCAAGTTCTGCCGCCACCGCTTCCCGTACCACAAAAGAGACCCCATCTCCTCTTTCAACCACCTGTTTGATAAACTCCGTATTGCTGGTCTCCATGAGAATATTAGGGGTTAGACCTTTTTTGGCAAATAATTCATTGACGACTTTTCTCGTACCCGATCCTCTTTCCTTCATGATGATTGGCTCGTCCTTCAGATCGCGGGCTAAAACGCTTTTCCTCCGTGCCAGACTGTGATCAGGGGCTGTGATGAGCACCAATTCTTCGTGACTGAAGGGTATAAAACGGACATCGGCGTTCTCTTCAGTCTTGGATATGAGGGCCACCTCATTTTTCAGCTCAATCAGACTGCGAATCATATCCAAAGAGCTCCCTTCATCTAGGTGGATTTTTACGTGGGGATAGGCATCGCGGAAGCCGGTGATTAGAAAAGGCATGAAGTATCGCGCGTATGCCTTGGTTGTGCCCAACCGCAATATCCCCCTTTTCAATTCCTTCATCTCCACGATGATGCTCTCAATCTCCTTTTCATACTCAAATACCTTTACCGCATAATCATAAAGGGTCTTTCCTTCATCGGTCAGAAAGATTCTGCGGCCCTTTCTTTTGAAGAGCTTCAGATTGCAGGCATCCTCAAGCTGTTTTACTTGGGCGGTGACGGCCGGTTGTGTAATGTAGAGCTTCTCCGCCGCCTTGGTACAGCTTAGATACCTTGCCGCCTGACAAAATACCCTGAGCTGATTGAAGTTGAGCATGAGAGCCCCTCTCCTCCTTTTACCTCCTCCCCGAAAAGACTGCGTAGTCATGCATTCAGGCCGTCATTCTGAATAGGTCCCGCGGCGCGAAATGATATCTGACATCCATAAAGATTCCAACAACATAAAGTCTTTCTGGATCCAGACTCGGGTCCCATTCCAAGGGGTTTGGCCGCCATCAAGCATGACGGGACAGGGCCTAAGAGCAGAAGTTGTTTTGGTGAGTGTCTAAATAAATTTTATGGATCGCATCAAATCATAAAAAAAAATTATAGGTACCATAAAAAAAATAGAATTGACAGGATTTTTTTAATATTCAATTATCCTTAAGGCCGATCTGTCGTTGACCTGTCCATCCTGAAATCCAACCTTTTTCTGCATTTCCAACAGGGAGCCAAATTGCGAATTCATATTGTAATTACCTTCTTGGACAGGCCTCATCCATTAAAACCTTTCTCTTTGCGTCTTTATAATTGTGTCTCCGGGTCAACTAAAGTCATTTAACAAATTCTATCCGTTCACTTTCATGGAAATCTCTTAGTTTGGTCTTGTTATCTTCCACTCAACCTTTAACCAAATTTTTGAAGGGAGGGAGAAAATGGCAGAGGAAAAAGCAGGAAGGTTTCCGGATCCACACGAGTTTCAAGTTCCACCTGAACTTGAAGGCTGGCAGGAGATGTATCCCTCACATCATCTGTTCTCACCGGACAGGGCAGAGTGGGAAAAAGGGCAATTCTGGTACCAGGACAAGATACACGCCCCAGAACCCATGCCACCCCTTGATCTGATCTTTCAGGAGGCGTGGCAGATCGCTCTGTCCCAATACACCACCAGGGTATTCTGCATACCACCGGCCCAGGGAATCGCCCAGAGGATGGTAGGGTGTTACATGTACATATGTGCCATAGCACCGCCCCCGGAGGAGGTCATAGGAGAGAAAGCCCAACTTTTTGAAAAGAGGGTCTTCTATGTGTTCGAGCACTATGATGAATTGTGGGACAAGTGGTTGACCAAGTTCAAGGCCCTGGGAGAAGAGATGGCCGCAGTGGAGGTTCCCAAAGAACTCCCCAAATTCGTTCCTGAAGACCAGGTTCTGCCCGCACCCACGGGCTGCTATGTGAGCTATGATCTTATCGAGTGCTTTGATAAGCTGGTCAATCTGATCTTCAAGGGATGGCAATTTCACTTTGAAATGCTCAATCTGACCTATCTGGCCTATCTCATGTTTGCTGACGTGGCCAGGAAGCTCTTCCCTGGGATTAGTGAGAGCGCCATTGGAAAGATGGTGGCCGGAGCCTATGTCTCCATGTTCCGCCCTGAAGAAGAACTCTGCCGGCTAGCCAGACTGGCGCATGACTCCCGCGGTGTGGCGGATATCCTCAGGGGTGATGCCTCGGTGGACGATAAAAACAAGAAGCTGAGCACCATTCCAGATGGAAAGGCATGGCTAGAAGAGTACTCCAAGGCCACAGATCCATGGTTTTATGTGTCATGTGGGAGCGGTTGGCTACACTACGAGGGGAGCTGGATCACCATGCCGGAGATCCCCTATGGCTACATCAAGGGATACGTGGAGAGACTGGAAAATGGTGAACCGATCGAGCGCTCCCTGGATGAGATCGACAAGCAGAGGGACCAAATTGTTAAGGAATATATGGCCCTGATCAAAACAGACGAAGACAAAAAATCTTTTGACGATGCATACAACACCATTCGAACCATTTACAGGTATGCGGAGGACCATCTCTTCTGGGTTGAACACTGGTTCCACACCATCTGGTTCCAGAAGATAAGGGAACTTTCCACCCTTTTGGTGAAAAATGACATGCTCGACAACGTGGATGATATATTCATGTTCAACCGCTATGAGATTCCTGAGCTCCTTACGGAACTGGCTACCAGTTGGGCCTTGGGCGTAGACATTCCCACAAGGGCCGGATACTACAAGGCAACGGCTCAAAAGCGGAAAAAGATCCTGGAAGCCGCTGCAAATTGGAATGCGATCCCTGCCTTGGGTGTCCCGCCCGAAGAAGTGGCAGAGCCCTTTACTGTCATGCTTTGGGGTATTACCACGGATAAAGTGAAAGAGTGGCTCAAAGGTATGGAAGGAGGACCGGCGGCTGTGGATGTCTCAGAGGTCAAGGGCTTCGCCTCATCTGCGGGCGTTGTTGAAGGACCGGCGAGGGTTCTGAAACGCCTCAAGGAGATCGTGGATCTGCAACCTGGAGAGATTTTGGTTTGCCCGTCCACGAACCCTTCTTGGGCGCCTGTGTTTACCAAGATCAAAGCTACAGTTACGGACATCGGTGGACTCACCAGTCATGCGGCCATTGTGTGCAGAGAGTATGGGGTCCCGTCAGTGACCGGGACCGGTCTTGCCACACAGGTCATCAAAACCGGGGATATTATCCGGGTCGACGGTGATACAGGTGTGGTCAATATTGTGAAAAGAGCAGGGTAGCAAAAGAATGGAGTAATGGAGTACTGGAGTAATGGAGCAGTGCACAGAAGATTTCACCTATTACTCCGGTACTCCCAGGCTCAGACTTTGTGCAGGGGATGAGGTAAAGCGATGCTCCAAAGATCCAATTAAGGAGTCTCAAATGGATTATATCCTCAATTTTGAGAAGGTGGACAAGGGTTCTCTTGCGTTGGTGGGTGGCAAGAATGCCAGCCTAGGAGAGATGATCAAGGTTGGCATCCGGGTCCCACCCGGATTTGCTGTGACCACCGCTAGCTATCTGAGTTTCATAACCGAGACTGGAATCAATGATAAGATCTATAACATCCTCGCCGAGGTTAACCCTGACAATGTGGAATCTCTCAATAATGCAGCGGCCGAAGTTGGAAATTTGATCAGCAGCACCTCCATGTCGGAGGATCTTCGAGCAGCAATAGAAGAGGGTTACTTGAAGCTTTGTGAGAAGTGCCTTGTCGAAGTTGTACCTGTGGCAGTTCGTTCCAGCGCCACCGCTGAAGATCTGCCCACAGCCAGCTTTGCTGGGCAACAAGAAACTTATCTCTGGGTTCAAGGGGCATCTCAGGTAGGTGAAAGCGTTCAGAAGTGCTGGGCAAGCCTGTTTACACCTCGTGCCATCAGTTACAGGATCAAGAATAATTTTCCCCATGAAAAGGTGCTGATCAGCGTGGGCGTACAGAAAATGGTCAACTCCAAGGCAGCAGGTGTGATGTTTACCATCAACCCCACGGATGGTGACCCATCGAAGGTGGTCATTGAAGGGAGTTGGGGGCTGGGCGAGACAGTGGTGTCAGGGTCCGTAAACCCTGACAAATTTGTCGTAGATAAAGTGCTCATGGAGGCCAGCGAAAAAACCATATCGAACAAGCACATTGAATGTATATTTGACCCAGGCAAAGGAGAAGTGGTCAACGCGGATGTGGACCCCAACATGCAGGATGCTTGCTGCATGGAGGATGAGGAGATAACGGCCCTTGTAAAGATTGGGAAAGAGATTGAAGCCCATTACGGGCGTCCTATGGATATCGAGTGGGCCATTGATAAGGACATGCCTTTCCCCGAGAACATGTTTATTGTTCAAGCACGTCCAGAGACCGTGTGGAGTCAGCGCAAGGCGGAATCTGTCATTGGGAAAAAGACGGGCAAGCAGTTACTCATGGAACAGGCCATGAAACGCATTAAGATACCGGGATGAAATCGGTTGCGCGATTTTATATAACGTCTCGCTCATATTTGTGCGGGACTTACCAAAGTTAATAAATTTATAGAATCCCGCCTGCGGGCGGGACTTTATTGAGAGGAGGTAAATGAATCAATGAAAAGTATGAGGGATTTTATTGCCGAGGGTGAGAAAGGCGGATTGTGCAAACGCATCACCGCGGAAGTAGACTGGAACCTGGAGCTATCGCACATCGCCAAGCTCAATGAAGAGCAAGGCGGTCCGGCGCTCCTTTTTGAAAACGTGAAAGATTATGACACCCCGGTCATTACGAGCGTGTGCACCACAACGCAAAGGCTGGCTTTGATCATGGGTCAACCCCTCGAATCCACGCTTGTGGATCTTTACGTGGCATGGGCCAAGTTAGGAGAGAATCTGGTCAAACCCAAGGTGGTCGATAAGGCCGATGCGCCGTGCAAGGAAAACATCGTGACCGGCGGTGACATCGATCTTTTCAAGTTCCCGGTGCCCAAATGGTATCCCTTGGACGGGGGACGCTATATTGGGACGGCCCACTTTATCATCACTAAAGACCCGGAAACCGGTTGGGTTAACCTGGGAACTTACAGGTGCCAGCTTCTAGGAAAAGACAAGATGGGCACCCAGTTCATCAAGGGAAAACACGCAGACATCATGCTGAAGAAATACCAGGCCATGGGAAAGCCCATGCCGGTGGCATCCATCATCGGGTGCGATCCTTTGCTGTTTATTCTGGGGGCTGCCCGCATATCGGCCTTTGTATCGGAATATGATGTGGCCGGTGCGCTCAGAGGAGAGCCTGTGGAAGTAGTCCAGGGAGAAACAGTGGATCTACCCCTACCGGCCCATGCGGAGATCGTGATAGAAGGCGAAGTGGACGCGGACAAGTTTATGGATGAAGGGCCCTTTGGCGAGTATACAGGCTATTATTCCGGCGTGGGTACCGATCCGCGCAATTTCATCGACGTCAAATGTGTCACGCACAGAAATAACCCAATTTTGTGGGGAACCACTGTGGGTCGCGCCGTGACGGATACCCACATGACCATGGCCCTTTCATATGGAGCGGCGCTGTGGCAGCAGCTGCTGGGCATGAAGATACCAGGCTTGAAGGCTGTCTACTGCCCGCCGGAAGGCTCCGGCAGGTTCCTGGCCATCATCTCCATGAAGCAGATGTATCCGGGCCATGCCGATCAGGTACTCACTGCGGCCATCTCAACGGAGATGGGGGCCTATGGTCTCAAAACAGTCATCGTGGTGGATGAGGATATTGACCCTTGGGACTTGCCCCGAGTCCTCTACGCATTGAGTTTCAGGTTCCAGCCCAACCGGTCGCAAGTCATCAAGCGCGGCCGGTCTACACCGCTGGATCCATCTCTGCCCATCGATGCCAGAGATATCACCGGCAGGCTCCTTCTCGATGCCACCATTCCCTACGATTGGAAAGAAAAGCCGATTCCCATTGAGTTGGATCCGGAAATGGTAGAGAAAGTCAAGGGGCGATGGTCGGAACTGGGCTTGTAACCGCAAATGGACGCGGACAAAGACAGGCTTTATTCGGCCGAGACTCGGTTGAATAAAGCCTGTCCAGCTTAAATAAAGCTTATGGGTAAGCGAGGAGACCGGATCATGCCAGATGAAAACATGTTGGCGGGCAAGAAAATTCTCATCGTGGATGATGAGCCTGATGTTTTAGATGTTTTGGAAGAACTACTCTCCATCTGTGATGTGAAAAAGGCTTCCACATTTGATGAAGCCAGAAAGCTCCTGGAATCAGAGGATTTCGATTTGGCGATTCTGGATATTATGGGTGTTGACGGTTACAAACTCCTGGACATGGCCCGAAAAAGGAACATAACGACCGTCATGTTGACGGCCCACGCATTCAGCCCTGACAATCTCGTGAAATCCATAAAGGAAGGAGCCGATTCTTACCTCCCCAAGGAGGAGATGAAAAATATTACGACTTTCTTGGTCGATATATTAAATGCCAAAAAAGAGAAAAAAAATCCATGGGGTCCTTGGCAGGAGAGATTGCCCTCCTCCTATTTTGAAAGGAGATGGGGGGCTGCGTGGCAGGATAACGACAAGGAATTTTGGGAGAAATTCAGGGCAAGTATTAAAGCCAGGAAATCCTGATCACTTTCTTAAGTTGGGAGGGTAGCCATGGGGATTGCAGTGGTTGGCATGCTTGATGAGCGGGAAGATGGCCTGAGAATCATAAAGGAACACATAGAGAGACGAGGACATAAAGCGATCCTATTTGATATCACCATGGGTACCGGTGCGATCACATCCACGCTACAGGCGGAGATTTCCTGCGAAGACCTGGCTAAAACGGGTGGGACAACCATAGATGCCATCAAGGAGATGCTGGCCAAAGAGAGGGACAAAGCCACGTCGATCATGGCGACAGGCCTGGGTAAGACGTTACTCGATCTTTACCGGGCCGGCGAATTGGAGGGGATTATAGCCGTGGGCGGAATGACGGGGACCTTCATCACCCTCTCTGCCATGAAACAATTGCCATTCGGGATGCCTAAGCTCCTCATTTCGAGCGTGGCGGCCATGCCAGCCTATGCCAAGAAGCTGGCGGAGTATTTTGGGGTCAGGGACATCACTGTGATGCACAGTGTGGTGGATACGGTTGGCCTAAATCCCTTGGTGAGGAATCTGATGGTGAATGGGGCTGGTGCCATATGCGGTATGGTTGAGGAATCGGAACCATCCGCGGAGGCAGAAAAACCCTCTATTGCTATCACCGAATTTGGCTTCTGCGATAAGGGCGCCCATTATGTAAGGGAATTGCTGGAAGAGGATTACAATATCATCTCCTTCCATGCCACCGGACTGGGCGAGAAGGCGGCCGTGGACCTGGTCAGTCAAGGGCTGTTTGAGGCCTTCATTGACCTTGTCCCCGCCGGCTATAGCGAATACCTGTTGGGGGGCAACCGTGCCGCCGGCCCGGACAGACTAGATGCTGGCTGCAAACTGGGGAAACCTTACATTCTTTCTCCATGCGGCTTCGAAATGATAAGTTGCGGTCCCATTCAACGAAAGGACGAAGGAGACCCCCTTTGGGTCTCCCGTAAGCTGGCAGAGAGGAAACTTCTACTTCAGGATGCCATGCGGGTCCAAGCCAGAACAAGTCTGGAAGAAATACACACCATTGCACAGGCGGTGGCTGAAAAACTGAACAGGCATGAGGACAAAAAGCTGGTCAAGTTTGTCATCCCGACCCAGGGTTTCTCTTCGGTCAGTGTAAAAGGAGGTGCCTTGTATGACCCGGACTTAGACCGGGCCTTTATTGATGAACTGAGAAAGAATTTGGATTCCGAAATAGAAATCATAGAGGTTGAGACCCACATCAACACACGGGAATTTGGTAGATCCGTTGTAGAGGCCCTCAAGCAGATTCTGTGAATGAAGACAATATTAATGACTGATAGATAACTGAACAAGGAGAGAGAAGGTCCTGTTATGACAAAACGCATTGTGATTGGAATTTCAGGGGCAAGCGGCGTGATTTATGGGATAAAAATGCTCAGTCTTCTTCAGGAAAAAGACTTCCAGACCCACCTCATTATCTCTGAATCCGGAAGGCAAAATATTGAGATTGAGACGAGCCATAAGGCCGATGACGTGGCTGCCATGGCAGACTATACCTATGACAACAGGGATGTGGGCGCCGCTCTGGCCAGCGGCTCCTTTTTAACCGAAGGTATGGTGGTTGTTCCGTGCACTATAAAGACACTGTCCGGGATCGCCAACTCTTATACGAACAATCTCCTTGTCAGGGCAGCCGATGTGACCTTGAAAGAAAAGCGGAAACTGGTTCTCGTGGTGAGAGAAACGCCACTCCACGTGGGCCACCTCAGCCTCATGATGAGGGCCGCCAACATGGGTGCCCACATTTTGCCACCCACACCTTCCTTCTACCATCAACCGAAAACCATTGACGATATTATCCACCAAACTATAGGGAAGGTCTTTGATTACCTAGGGATAGGGCATAATCTTTTTACACGCTGGGGTGAATAGGGTGGAGGGAAGGCGAGGTCCTTTGTTTTTTGAGATGAAACTCACGAATCAGATTACGAGACCGTCGAAAAACCGGCTTGTGTGAGGCTGATGGAAAATGCCCAGATGCAAGGCTTCCGACATCCCGAGGAATGAGGCGTACATAGAAGTACGCCGCAGTGACGAGGGATGAGGGTAACGCAGCCCTTCGACCTTGCTCAGGGCCATGAGCTTGTCGAATGGCAGATGAGCGTTTTCCGACAGCCTCTACGGGATTAATATTCGGGGGGTAGTTGTTTGAGTTGAGCCAAGGAGAAGACAGGGCCATCCTTGCAAACATATTGATCTCCGATATTGCACCGTCCGCACATGCCAATTCCGCATTTCATGCGCATTTCCAGGGAAAGGATAATTTTTTCTGGGGAAAACGCCCGTTTCTCCAAGACAGGCTCTGTTAATTTGATCATAATGGGCGGACCGCACACAATGGCGATGGCATTGTCGGCACTGGTAATCTTCTGTTTCGTTATCTCAGGCACAAACCCCACATTATATTTCCAATTGGGATCATCGGTGGCATCCACTGTGATATGCATATCAATGTCATCCCTTTGTTCCCATTTTGTCAGCTCATCCCTGTAAAGCAACATGCCCGGAGCCCTGGCCCCGTATATGACGGTGATGTCTTTGAACTTTGAACGATTCTCCGGATGTAGCATATAAACGATACTTGACCTCAATGTGGTGAAGGCAAAGCCGCCGCCAATAATTACCACATTTTTCCCTTCCATTTCCTTCCAGGGGTACCAGTTCCCAAGAGGCCCCCGAATGCCCATCACATCACCCTCTCTCATGTTATGGAGATGGTTTGTGACAAGCCCTACCCTATTCACCGTAAAAGTGAGAAACCCCTTTTCCGTGGGAGATGAGGCGATGCCGATCGGGATCTCTCCCTTTCCCGCGATGGACAACTCTGCGAATTGGCCAGGGATATAGGTAAACTTCTTCCCCTCCTCAGGGTTTAGGAAGACCACCCTGAAGGTCTTGAGATTTTCATCCTCCGTCTCGGTGGTGATTTTATCGATACGAACCGGATAGGGCAAATAGGGATTTGCCAATGGACTGCCCCCTTATCTTTGACTTGACGTTTACGAAATTCTACAACTTGTTGAGAATAAGAGTGTCCCTCTGAGGCATGAGCGCCTGCCATTGCTCTCGCGCAGGCGAGGCAGGCGGGGAATAATGGAATGATGGAATAATGGAATGTTGATTTAAAATGAGAATTTCCATTTCTTGATATTCTCCCTCATATGTCAAGAGGGATTTACCCAGAAAACCAATATCTCAGTTTTCCAAAACGCAATATTCCAACACTCCAGTGATCCAACATTCCAAGTGGGGCGAAGCCCCTGACTTGATCAACAGTTGTTTACTAATTGGAAAACCTGCCTGATATCTATGTTCACAGGGCAATGCTGGACACAACGACCACATCCCGAGCATTGAACCCCTTTGTCGTACTTGTCCACGTAATATTTGAGTTTGTGCATAAACCGCTGCCGCACACGCTGCACCTTTCTCTCTCTCGGATTGTGACCAGAGGCGTGAAGGGTGAAAAGGGGAAACATGCAAGAATCCCAGTTCCTGATGCGATCTCCAGCGCTTCCAAGCACCTCATCCTGGATATCGAAGCACCAGCATGTGGGGCAAAGGTAGGTGCAGGTGCCGCAATTGATGCACGCAAAAGCCGTCTCTTCCCAGAAAGGGGCCTCAAAGACTTCCTTTACCGTCTTTGTACGCAAACTATCTGTAGGAACCTCAGAGGCTATTTTTTCCGCAGCGCCTGCCGCCAGTTTTTCAGCCTTTTCCAGAGCAGATTCACTGGCTTGAGATTCCTTTCCCGTCTTTTCTAAAAACGTCTCCCCTTTTTCGCTCAGGGCCCGGGCCAAAAAGGAATCCCCCAGGTCGAATAGGAGCACATCCAGCCCATTTTCTTCAAAGGGGCCCCCACCTACCGATGCACAGAAGCATGTGGAACAGGGCTCGTTACAGCCCAGTCCCACCAGCGTGGTCTCCTCAAAACGCTGAACCCACCAGGGATCTCTGTATTCACGGTTATCAAAATTGACTCGAACGATCTGAAAGGCGTGTGCATCACATGGTCTTATCCCCACGATCGCTTGGGGGAGATAGTCTTTCGATGCCTCTTTCAGGATCATGGCCTCAGGACTTTTATTTTCAAGCGCATACTCAAACATACGCTCCGATTGGGGATAAACAAGAAACTTGGGGGAGAGGCGCGTGTTCCGAAACGTGAAGTCAGGCTTCTTCCCCTCGTCTATGGACCTAAAAGAGTGAAAATCTCCGTCCTTGACCGGAACGATTACCTTATAAGTTTCTTGCAGGCAATCTAAAGCCTTGGTCCATTCTTCATTGGTGAATATCGTATTACGCATATAATTTCCGTTTTTTGGTTTCCGCGTTCGCTCTGGTTCATTGTGAGGCGAGAGATCTTAGTCATTGGGGAGGGCACTGACACCCAGGGCCTCCAAATCGTGTCACACCGGCCTCATTTATCGAATGAACGCATTGTAATCATCTGGTCTGTATACGTCCAGGGGAGGTCTCTGATCCAGATCAAGCCCCGTCTCCCAGGAAAAGAGCTCTTGTGCGTCCTTGTTCAGTTTCTTGGTAAATTGCCGCACTGGAATACCCACTGGGCAGGCCCGCTCACAGGCGCCGCAGTCGGTACATCGCCCGGCACAGTGGTAAGCCCGCAGGATGTGGAAGGTCATGGTGTCCGTGGGATCAATGCTCTTTCCCACCCATTGCGGCCTTGATTCATCCACAAAGCAGGTGGGGCAGTAACACAAAGGGCAGGCCTCTCTGCACGCATAACACCGGATGCAGTTTGAAATGGCCCGCGTAAAGAATCCCCACTTCTGCTCACTACTCATCTTCTCGGTCTTTTCCACATCTTTATAGGCATCAACCTTTTTCTGCTCTTCAACGGGTTCTGCCACCATTTCATCATATTCCACAGGATTTCGATGGGTGCAGATGGCGCAGTTGGTTTGCAGAAAGTCTTTCTTGTCAAAGGTCTCTTCAAAATCCCGGCCACTGACGGTAAATCGGCCGTCCCTTTCACCCACCTCCAGTATTTCCCTCAAACCCACAGCCCTTTCTACGGCTCTGTGATTGATCATGCCGGTGCAAGGGACACCAACGATATAGAGCTGTTCTCGTCTTATCTGATTTTCTATGACATGGGTGACAATATTTCTCGAATTGCAGCCATTCGCCACAATACCCATTTTATCTGTTCTCTTTGTGATATAGTTGCAGAGGTTTAGGGCACAGTGACTATCCCAGTGAAGAAGATTGACCTCTTCCGGGTTTCTGATGAGAACAGGCGCATTCATCATGGGCACCGTGCCTTTCCTGTACCCGATAAACACATCTACGGTACCTTTTTTAAGAAGCTTCCCAGCGATTTCTCTTATCTTTTCGCTGTATTCCAACATTACGCCACCTTGGCTCTCTTCTTAATGAGGAATTTCGCAGGGCCCAGAATTCTCACTTCCTCTACTACGGCTTCTGCCACTTCAACGAATTTTGTGGCCTCGGCGGAAGATATCCAGGAGAAATGGAGCCTGCCCACTTCGATGCCGATATGTTCCAAAAGCCCCTTCAATAAAGCGAATTTCCTTCGCGCATAGTAATTACCCTCCAGGTAATGGCAGTCCCCTGGGTGTCACCCTGAAACCCACACACCGTCTGATCCCTGCCGGAAGGCGGCGAGTATAAATTTAGGGCTTACCCGGGCAGAGCAGGGAACCCTGATCATCCTAAAATTGGGGGGGTATTGAAGACGGCTCACACCAGCCAGGTCTGCTGCACCATAACTGCACCAGTAACAGAGAAAAGTGGTGATTTTCGGTTCCCAGTCGTTCATCCTATCTCCTCATAGCATATATTGTTTTTCTAGGCTATGTGTGATTTTTTCGGCCGATTCCTTAGTCCTCCTTATGACGCCCTCCATCTTCTCGTCATTCAGACTCGTCTTGAATCCTACAACCCAGATGGCTGATACCAGATGGTTCTCTGCCTTTATCGGCGAGGCCACTGCCCGGACGCCAAGGATGTACTCCTCATAATCGGTTGCATATCCTTTCTCCCTCGCAATTCTTACCGCTTGAAGATATGCCTCCGGATCTGTAATCGAATTCTCTGTGTAACGGGAAAGCCCCTTCTTCCCAATGATTTCCCTGGCCTTCTCATCACGCATTGTCGCCAATAAGACTTTTCCTACCGCCCCGGCGAGTAGAGGAATGGTGGTCCCCCTTGTGGAAGTCATCTTGAGGTCTTGTTTGGACTCAACGATGTCCAGGATGGTGACCCGTTCTCCATTCAGGACGCCCACAAAGACCGATTCCTGCGTCTTTTCCATCAAGTCTTCCATGACGGGCCTGACCAAGTCTTTCAGATCGATTTGGGAGTAGGCAGCTCTGCCCAGTTCAAGGAGTGTGAGGCCCAATATATATCGCTTTGTCTTCGGGTCTCGTATGATGGTCCCCAACGCCTCCAGGGCCGAGGTTATTCCATGGACGGTGCTTTTGCCGATTTC
>Ga0209536_100003652_pt1 | contig 24633 bp, 20 predicted proteins | sample DeeMarSeWOR28_12_FD_187461 | JGI IMG/M metagenome (GOLD analysis project Ga0209536, IMG submission 187461) | Marine sediment microbial communities from White Oak River estuary, North Carolina - WOR-2-8_12 (SPAdes) (version 2) | ecosystem: Environmental > Aquatic > Marine > Intertidal zone >...
GGCACCGGAGTCCAGCTCATCCGCAGAAAAAAGCCGCGAGGCGCGGCGGTTCTGATCGGACGGCAGGCGCGATATGATCGGGGCCCCGTCTCCGCCGGTCAAGGTTGACCATGCCGCGCGCGCGCCCGGACGCCCGTTCTTCCCTGCTGCCTCCGTCCCGCCGGCCGCGGATTGCCCGGCCCGTGCCGCAACTGTCGGCCGGGGCTCTGGACGTCCTGGAGGCGGCCCTGGTCTTCGTGCCCGCGGATGGGACGCGCGCCGAACTTGCGCGGCTGCCGCACGCCTCCGGGATCCTGTCGCGTTTCGACCGCGGCGATGCGAAGCCCGGTTCGCACTTCGCCTGCCGGCTCCGCAACGGGGCAGGCACGACGCTCGTCGTCGCGCTCGTGCCGCGCGAGGCGACGCCTTTTGCGCTGCTCGAGCTCGCCCGCGCCGCCGTCGGGACTGCCATGCAGGACGATCCTGCGACGCTCGGCTGCGCGGCGGCGGGGCTGCCCGCAGCGCTCGGGCGCAAGGCAATCGAGGCGGGCATCGCTGCGGCCCTGGCAGCGTGTTTTCGCCTTCCCGAATTCAAGTCGAAGCCGGGACGCAGGTCCCGGCTCGATCGCGTCGTCCCGTTCGCGCGTCGGGGGCTGGACGCGCGGCGGGCAGCGGCCCTGTCCGAGGGGACGGACCTCGTCCGCTGGCTCATGGCGATGCCGCCGGACCGGCTGGACCCGACGGGCTTTCGCCAGGTCGCCCGGGCGCTTGCCCGCCGACACGGCGTCGTCACGCGTTTCTACGGCGAGAAGGAACTCGCGCGCCTCGGCGCAGGCGCCTTCCTCGCCGTCACCCGCGGCAGCAGCCGGCGCGACGCCGGTATCCTCCAGTTGCGCTACCGGCCGGGACGCCGCCGCGACGCCGCGCCCGTGGCGCTGGTCGGCAAGGGGCTGTGCTTCGACACCGGTGGGACCAACCTCAAGCCGCACTCGAGCATGCTCCACATGCACGGCGACATGGGAGGCAGCGCGGTGGCGCTGGCCGGTCTCCTGTCGCTGGCGCGACTCGGATACCGGGGGCCCGTCGATGCCTGGCTGGCGCTCGCGGAGAACCGCATCGGGCCCGACGCCTACAAGCCGCAGGACGTCGTCACCACCCTCGACGGCACGACGATCCAGGTCATCCACACGGATGCCGAGGGACGAATGGTCCTCGCCGACACGCTCGCCCTCGCCTCCCGCAGCAAGCCGGCCGCGATCGTCGACTTCGCCACGCTGACCGGGGCCTGCATGCAGGCGCTCGGCAACCGCATGAGCGGAGCGTTCACCAACCGGCCCGCGTGGCGGGCAGAAATCGAGGCGGCCGGCCGCGAGAGCGGCGAGCGCGTCTGGTGCATGCCCATGGACGCCGACTACGACCGGGACATCGACAGCAAGGTTGCCGACGTCGCCCAGTGCCGCGTGGACGGCAAGGGCGACCACATCTACGCAGCCCGCTTCCTGTCCCGGTTCGTGGGCGAGGAGATTCCCTGGCTGCACGTGGACCTGTCGGCCGCCACGCGCGAGGGCGGCCTCGGACACGTGCCCACCGACATCACCGGCTTCGGCGTGCGTTTCCTGGCATCGCTGCTGCTCGATCACGAACTGCCGGCCGTCGGGCCGCCCGCTTGAACCGCCTGACCCTGAGACGCCCCGACGACTGGCACCTGCACCTCCGGGACGGGGCCGCGATGCGCTCGGTGCTCGGATTCACGGCAGCCCGCTTCGGTCGCGCCGTCGTCATGCCGAACCTCAAGCCGCCGGTGACGACGACCGCGCAGGCGCTCGCGTACCGGCGCCGCATCGTGGAGGCGCTGCCCGCCGGCTGCGGCTTCGAGCCGTTGATGACTCTGTATCTCACCGACAACACGCCGCCCGACGAGGTCGACCGCGCGCTCGAGAGCGGTGCGGTCTGCGGCATCAAGTACTATCCTGCGGGGGCGACCACGAACTCGGATTCGGGCGTGACGTCGCTGGAGAGGACCTTCGACGTGCTGGCGCGCATGGAGGAACGCGGCCTCGTGCTGCAGCTGCACGGCGAGGTCACGGATCCGGAGGTCGATGTCTTCGACCGCGAGAAGGTATTCGTCGACCGGCATCTAGCACGAATCGTGGACCGCTTCCCCGCGCTTCGCGTCGTGCTCGAGCACGTCACGACCCGGGCCGGCGTCGATTTCGTGCGCTCGCAGGGGCCCGGCGTCGCCGCGACCGTCACGCCCCAGCACCTGCTGCTCAACCGCAACGCCCTGCTCGTCGGTGGCGTTCGCCCGCATCACTACTGCCTGCCGGTGCTGAAGCGCGAGGCCGATCGCCTCGCCGTCCTCGAGGCTGCGACGAGCGGCAGCCCGAAGTTCTTCCTCGGCACGGACAGCGCGCCGCACGCCCGGTCCGACAAGGAATCCGCCTGCGGCTGCGCGGGCGTCTTTTCGGCCCACGCCGGCATCGAGCTGTACGCGGAGGCCTTCGAGGCCGCCGGCGCCCTCGGGCGGCTGGAGGCATTCGCCAGCCATCACGGCCCTGACTTCTACGGCCTGCCGCGAAACGCCGGCAGCATCTCCCTCGTCGCGGACGCATGGACGCCGCCGCCGTCCTATCCCTTCGGCGACTCGGAGATCGTTCCTTTCCGCGGCGGGGAGCCAGTCCGCTGGCGGCTCGCGACGGGGACTGCGTGAGCGGCTCACCGCCCAGGATAGGCAAGCGGTTCCGCGGCTTCCTGCCCGTCGTGGTGGACGTGGAGACCGGTGGTTTCGTCGCCGCGACCGACGCGTTGCTCGAGATCGCCGCCGTCCCGATCGGGATGGACGAGAGCGGTGCCCTCGTCCGCGGTGCGACGCTTCGCCACCACGTCAGGCCGTTCGACGGAGCGAACATCGACCCTGCATCGCTCGCGGTGAACGGGATCGATCCGTGGCATCCGCTGCGGCCGGCCGTCGACGAGCGCGACGCGCTCGCCGCCGTCTTCAAGGAGGTGCGGCGCTGCGTGCGCGAGCAGGAGTGCACGCGCGCGATCCTCGTCGGCCACAACTCGGCCTTCGACCTGTCCTTTGTCCACGCGGCCGCGACGCGGGCGGGCATCAGGCGCAACCCCTTCCACCCGTTCTCGAGCTTCGACACGGCCACGCTGGCGGGTGTCGCGTACGGGCAGACCGTGCTGTCGCGGGCCGCCATCGCCGCGGGGATCCCGTGGGATGCGGAGGCGGCGCACTCCGCCGCCTACGACGCGGAGCGGACGGCCGACCTGTTCTGTGCGATCTGCAACGAGTTCCGCCCGCTGTACGAGGCAGGCCTGGGCCGGCTCGAGGCCGGACCGGAAGAAGCGCCGGAGGATTACAACCCGCTGGTCGAGCCGAGTGCCGAGGAGCCCGACGGCGCCTGAGCGGCGCGAGGGCCTCAGCCGGTCGCGCCGGCTTCCTCGAGCACCTGCTTGAGCTCGCCCGAGCGGAACATCTCGACGGTGATGTCGCAGCCGCCGACCAGCTCGCCGTTGACGTACAGCTGCGGGAACGTGGGCCAGTTCGAGAACGCCTTGAGCGCCTCGCGCAGCTCGGGGTCCTCGAAGATGTTCACGTGCTTGAACGTGGCGTTGCAGGCCTTGAGCGCGGCGGCCGTCTGGGCGGAGAAGCCGCACTGCGGGAAATCCGGCGTGCCCTTCATGAACAGCACGACGGGGGAGGACTCCAGGTGGGCCTTGATGCGCTGGATCGCTTCCGTTTCGCTCATGCTCGACTCCTTGAGGGTCTGTGATCAGCCCGTCGCGCTGCGACGCTCGGCGCCACGACGGAGCTCCGTCGCGCGCAGCACGTCCCACTGCTCGGCCGGCGTCATCGCGATCCAGCGCGCGATCTCGTCGCGGCTGCGATGGCAACCCCTGCAGTAACCGCCCTCGTCCAGGGAGCAGATGTTGATGCAGGGGGACATGGGTCCGGTCTCGGTCATGGATCGGGTCGTCGACGTGGCTGCTAAAAAAAAGCGACGGGGCGCGACTGCTTCGCGATTATCCCGTCGTCGGCTACGTCTGGAATTATGGGGTGGGCGCCCCTAATCTTCAATGATCCGTCCGACGGCCGGCGGATGGCCCGTCCTGTACAGCGTCGATCTCGCCCCGGGAAACGCCCTCCGTGAACACACCCATTCCGCCCGATCTGGACCAGTGCGTGGCGCGAGCCCTGGAGGAAGACCTGGGCGGCGGTGACCTGACGGCCAGCCTGGTTCCCGCCGGTGCCACGTCGCACGCGACCATCGTGAGCCGCGAGGCCGCGGTCCTGGCCGGGCGGCCCTATGCGGACGCGGTCTTTCGCCGGCTGGATCCCGGCATCGAGCTGAAGTGGTCGGCCGAGGACGGCGAGAGCATCCTCGCGGGCCAGGTGTTGTGCCGCTTGCGCGGCAGCTCCCGCGCCCTGCTGACCGGCGAGCGCACCGCGCTCAACTTCCTGCAGACGCTCTCCGCCACGGCGACGGCGGCAGCGCGGTTTGTCGAGGCGGTCGCCGGCACGGCCTGTACGGTCATGGACACGCGCAAGACCCTGCCGGGCCTAAGGCTCGCCCAGAAGTACGCGGTGCGCTGCGGCGGGGCCGCCAACCACCGGCTCGGGCTCTACGACGGCATCCTGATCAAGGAGAACCACATCGCGGCAGCCGGCTCCATCGGCGCGGCGGTCAGGCGCGCGCGCGCGACCGGCGCCGGCGTGCCCGTGGAAGTGGAGGTGGAGAGCCTCGAGGAGCTCGGGCTCGCGCTCGATGCCGAAGCCGACGTCGTGATGCTCGACGACTTCACCCTCGAGGACATGGTCGAGGCCGTGCGGCTGAACCGGGCCCGCCCGCGGCCTGCGAAGCTCGAGGCCTCGGGCGGCGTGGATCTCGACTCCGTCCGCCGGGTCGCCGCGACCGGCGTCGACTACGTCTCGGTCGGCGGCATCACCAAGCACGTGCGGGCCGTGGACCTCTCCATGCGGTTCGGGACTGCCCTGCCGGCATAGTCGCTCGCTGCGGGCCGCCCGTCTCGGCCGGCCCGCCCGACACGGGATCAGTAGATGGCGGTGCGATTGACCCGCTGCGGCTGGGAAACGCCGTAGCCCTGCGCGAAATCCACGCCGAGCCCGCGCAGCACGGTGATGATCTCCTGGTTCTCGGCCCACTCCGCGATCGTCTGCTTGCCGGTGAGATGACCGATCTCGTTGATCGAGCGGACCATCTCCCGGTCGATCGGGTCGTGCAGCAGCCCCTTGACGAAGCTGCCGTCGATCTTGAGGAAGTCGACCGGGAAGTGCTTGAGGTAGCCGAAGGAAGACAGTCCCGTGCCGAAGTCGTCGAGCGCGAACCTGCAGCCAAGCTCCTTCAGCGCCTGGATGAAACGGCTGGCCTGCGAGAAATTGGCGATCGCGGCCGTCTCCGTGATCTCGAAGCAGACCTTCGTCGCGTCGATGCCGCTGCGGTGGAACTGCTCGATGACGAATGGCAGGAACTTGTCGTCGCCGAGACTCTGCCCGGAGAGGTTGATCGAGCACGTGCCCAGCCGTTCGCGCTCGTCCGCCTCCGACACCAGCCAGCGGAACGCGGTATCGATGACCCAGCGGTCGATCGACGGCATCAGGCCGTAGCGCTCCGCCGCCGCGATGAACTGGTCCGGCGCCACGATCTTGCCCGACTCGTCCGTCATCCTGAGGAGCAGCTCGTAGTGCTCGCCCGGCTCGTCCTTCTGCAGGGGAAGGATCGCCATGCGGAACAGCTCGAAGCGCGACTCCTCCAGCGCGTTGTTGATGCGGGCCGCCCACTGCATCTCGCGACGCCGGCGCATCAGGTCGAGGTCGTTTTCCTCGAACGAGTGCACGCGGTTGCGGCCCATCTCCTTGGCGGCCCCGCAGGCACTGTCCGCGGCCGACAGGACCGATGCGACATCCTCGTTCTCTGCCGTGATCGGCACGACGCCGATCGAGGCACCGAGGCGGAACGTGCGGTCCTCGAAGGTGAAGCGGAAGTTGCGGATCGCCTCCCGCAGCTTCTCCGCGGTCCGCAGGGCTTCCTCCAGCGGGCAGCTCTCGAGCAGCACGCCGAACTCGTCGCCGCCGAGCCTCGCCAGCGTGTCGCGCCAGCGCACCTTGGACTTGAGCAGTGCACCGACCTGCCCCAGCAGCGCGTCCCCGGCGCTGTGGCCGCAGGTGTCGTTGACGATCTTGAACTGGTCGATGTCGATGTAGCACAGCGCGTAGGACGTCTCGCGCGCCCTGGCGCTCTTGAGCGCCCGTTCGAGGCGCGTCTCGAACTCGCGGCGATTGACGAGGCCCGTGAGCACGTCGTGGCTCGCATGGTAGGTGAGGCGCCGGTTGAGCTCGCGCGCCTCGGAGACGTCGTGGAACACCAGCACGCCACCGGTGACGGCCCCCGTGCCGTCGCGGATGGGGGACGCCGTGCTCTCGACGTACAGCTCGTTGCCGTCGCGACGGATCAGCAGCATCGGCCGCACCGACTTGACCGGCCGGATGCGCCGGATCGCCACGGTCATCGGGTTCTCCAGCGGCTCGCAGGTCTCCTCGTGGAAGGAGCGGAAGATCTCGTCGATCGCCTTGCCGAGCCCATCCTCCAGGCGCCATCCCGTCAGCTCCTCGGCAACCGGATTCAGGTACTCGACGCGTCCGTGCTCGTCGGTGGTGATCACGCCGTCGCCGATCGACTGCAGCGTGATCTGCGCTCGCTCCTTCTCGCGGAAGAGCGCCTCCTCGTAGAGTCGGCGCTCGGTCACGTCGAGTTCCACGCCGACCAGCCTCCGCAGGCGGCCCTTGTCGTCCAGCCGGGCCCGCGCCCTGCTCACGACCCACCGCCACTCGCCGTCGCAGTGCCGCATGCGGTGCATGCTCTCGAACATGTCGGCCTTGCCGGCAAGGTGATCGCGCATCAGCGCCGACACGCGCGGCAGGTCCTCGGGGTGCACGAGGCGAGTCCAGTCCGGCGAGGCGATCACGTCCGCCTCGTCGTATCCCAGCATGGCCTTCCAGCGCGGCGAGAACCACGTGCGGTTGTTGAGTGCGTCGTAGTCCCAGAGGCCGTCGTTGGCGCAGGGCAGCGACAGTTCCTGCCGCTCCTGGACGTTGCCCAGGCGCTCCGCGAGCGCGATACGCTCGAGCCCGCTCGCCAGGCTCGTGCCGACCAGCTTGAGCAGCAGGTGCAGGTTCACGTCCCAGCCGTCGCCCGGCTCGGCCGCAGCGAAGGCGAGGAAGCCGCGAACCACGCCCTGCACCCCGAAGGCAATCAGCAAAAGCGAACGGATCTCGAGGCCCGCCAGCCTTGCGGCGTCGGCCGCCTGCTCGGCCCGGACGGCGGTCGTGTCCCGGAACTCGATGATGCGCACGTGCTCGAGTCGCGAGCGTATCCAGGGAAGCGATTCGAGCGGCTCGTCCTTCAGGACCTCGGGCCGGCAGCGCGCGAAAACGGCGCGCGACGAGACGATCGAGTCGATCTTGGTGCACGCGGGATCGAACAGTGCCATGAAGACCACGTCGGTCCCGGTGGCCTCGCGCAGGATGCCGAGGTTCTGCCGGATCACCGCATCGGCGCTCTCCGCCGTGAGGTTCTGGAAGTCGACGGCGACCTTGGTGCAGGTGATGTCGATGCCGAGCGGCGGCCGGGTGACGTCGGGCTGCCAGAGCTTCGGAGACAGGATGTCCGACGCCGTGAACTCCGGAACGCGATAGTTCTGGTCGCTCGGCACCTCTATGGGCTCCCCCTACCCCGGACAGCTTCTCCGCAGGACCACGTGCGGCCCGGAAACCTAGGAATGGTTCCCTCTCCCTTCGCGGCAGTTATTTACGCGGCATTGTGTCAGAAAGTTCTAGGAATGCAAGCTAACCGACTGATTTGATGAGCGCGTCCAGATCATCCATTCGACGCGGCGCCGATTGGACCGCAGGGTCGCGTGGCCACCTCAGCGCGCATCGGGCAGGTAGAGCAGCGCGGCACCCGGATCGCCCTGCGCGGCGCATGCAGGATTCGCCCCGTCACGTACCAGGAACCAGTCCCGGCGATTCGAGTGCCCGACCCATTCGGCGGCGGCCTGGCCGAAACAGCGCCCGCGCAACTCTTCGTCCACGAGCAGGGTGCGGCCCGAGCGCTCCGACAGCCAACGCGCCGCATCGAAGGCCTCCTGCTCCGGATCGTCGCGCCGGTGGCCGAAATTGACGACAGGCCGGGTGATGTACAGCAGGTACTGCTCCCGGTACTGCGTGAGTCCGAGCTCGCCGCCGGGCGGCGAGGCCCGCTCGAAGGCCTCGACGAAGGCGCGGCCGGAGCGTGCGTCGTTGATCATCGGATTGATCCAGAAACCCTGCACGAAGACGATGCAGGCCACGGTGGCAATCCAGGCCAGGAGCCCCCGCCGTGGCCGCAGGAGGGCCAGGCACAGAGCGACCGCCGCCGCAATGGTGACAAGCGGCGCGATCGAGGCGACGTCGTGCCGCTCGGCGAGCTCGGCCATCCTGTCCGGCCGGATCCATCCCAGGTACAGGCTCGCCGCCGCGGCCGCCAGGCCGAGCAGCGCGGCTAGGCCGAATGCCGTCCGCTGCACGCCGCGGCGTTGCCAGACCTGCACCAGATACGGGCCCGCGGCCAGCGCGAAGGCAGGAAGCGCGGGCAGCACGTAGACGCCGCGCTTGCCGGTGCTCAGGCTGAAGAACCCGACGACCAGCACGACCCATCCCAGGAACAGCAGCGACCGGCCATCGTGCTGGCGCCAGGCCTCGCGCCAGCGCGGCACGAGCCAGGGCAGGAGCGCGGTTCCGGGAAGCCAGAACAGCGGGATGACCTCGAGGATGAAGTAGTACCACGGCTCGTGATGACCCCAGGCGGCGGAGTAGCGCGTGACCGTCTGCCGGAACAGGATTTCGTCCCGGTAAGCGCGCAGCCCCGGGTCGCCAGAGAGCTCGACCGCGATCAGCATGGGAACGAGCCAGAGCGAAATGCCCGCCAGCAAAGCAGCAGGCGCGAGCCACCAGCGCGCCCCTCCCTTCGCCGGTGCCCGCGGCAGGAACCCGCCGCGTCGCAGCGCCGCAAACGGCAGCAACAGCAGCAGCGGCAGGAAGCCGGTACCCTTGGTGATGACGCCGACCCCTGCTGCGAATCCGCCCAGGGTGTAGGCCCGCCAGTCCGGGCCGGCCAGAAGGTGGCGACCGATGCCATACAGGCCCGCCGTCGCGAACAACGTCAGCAGCATGTCGATCTGCGCGGCCCGGGCCTGGACCACCATCTGGAACGAGACGGCAAGCAGGCCGGCGGCGGCCAGGCCGACCTCCCGGGACCAGACCCTGCGCCCGAGGTCGTACACGAGCAGCAAGCTGCCGATCCCCGCAAGCAGGGATGGCAGGAGAAAGGCGACGGCCAGGTTGCCGGTCAGCGCGTAGAACGCGGCGATGGCCCAGAAGAACACCGGGGGCTTGTCCTGGTACCAGTCGCCGCCGACCTGCGGGAATAGCCACTGGCCCGTGGACACCATGTCGCGCGCGATCAGCGCGAATCTCGGTTCGTCTGCAGGCCAGGGATCCCGCAGTCCGAGACCCGCCGCGTACAGCAGCAGGGCGAGCACCGTGAGAGCGAGCACGTCCCGCCGGATCTCGGCCGCGCCCGTGCTGCCCGGCCGGAACAGCCAGAGCACGTCGTCGGCGCGCTTCGTCATTCCTCGGAGACTTCCAGGCCCGGCGTGTAGCGTGAGTTGAGCCACATGACGCCGAACAGGTCGACGATGCCGACCCAGAGCCGGTTGTGCAGGCCGTACTTCGACTGGCCGCGCACCCTGGGACGATGACCGACGGGTACCGAGATCACCTTCGCCCCCTGCCGCTGGTAGAGGGCCGGCAGGAACCGGTGCATGTGATCGAAGAAGGGCAGCTGCAGGAACGTCTCCCGGTGCATCAGCTTGATGCCGCAGCCGGTGTCCGGCGTCCCGTCGCCGAGCAGCCCGCCGCGGACCGTGTTGGCCACCCTGGAGGACAGCCTGCGCAGCCAGGTATCGCGCCTCGTGACGCGGTTGCCCATCACGAGGCGCACGTCCGCCCCACCCCGCCGGGCGGCATCGAGCGCAGCCAGCATCGCGGGGAAGTCGGCCGGGTCGTTCTGACCGTCGCCGTCGAGCGTGGCGATCCAGTCGCCGCGCGCACGCTGCACGCCGGAGTGCACCGCCGCACTCTGGCCGCTGCGGCGCGAGTGGACGAGCAGGCGGATCTCGGGCATTTCCCGGCGCGCACTGCGCACCTGCTCCGCCGTGCCGTCGGTGCTGCCGTCGTCCACGAACAGGATCTCGAGCAGCCCGCGCCCGCGCAGCGCCGCAGCAATCTCGCGCGCCAGGGGCAGCACGTTGTCCGCCTCATTGCAGGCAGGGACGACGACGGAGAGGGACGGCGATGGGTCTGTCACGCGGTCAGTCAGGAACGGGCCGGCGTGCAAGCGCGGCCTCCCGGCCCTGCGGGCCTTCCTCGAAGAGAATCCAGTATAGCCGAACCTCTCCGGCATGGATTGCGCGGCCGGCGCGCGGCCGGGACAATGCGGTCATGCCCCAGCCAGCCGCGGAAGAGTCGTCGGGATCGCGCCGCCTCGGCATCGCGGCGCTGGTCACCGGCGGCTTCATGGTGGCCGAGTTCGTGGGCGGGTACCTGGCCGGCTCGCTGGCGCTGATGGCGGATGCCGGGCACATGCTGACGGATACCGCGGCGCTCACCATGGCCTTCGCCGCGGCAAGACTGGCGCGCCGTCCGCCGGATTCGCGCCGCTCCTACGGCTACGAGCGGGTGCAGGTGCTCGCGGCGCTCGTCAACTCGCTCGGCCTGCTGGTCCTCGTGGTGTGGCTGGCCGTCGAGGCGGTCCAGCGGCTGCTGGACCCGCAGCCGGTGCACGCGACCATGATGCTCTGGATCGCCCTGCTCGGCGCCGCAGTCAACGTCGGCGTGGCGCTGCTGCTGCATCGTGACCACGGCGAGGACATCAACGTCGGCGCCGCCTACCTCCACGTGCTGTCCGACCTCGGCGGCTCCGCGGCGGCCGCCCTGGCCGCGGTGGTCATCATGACGACCGGCTGGACCCGCGCCGACCCGGCGCTGTCGCTCCTGATCTGTGCGCTCATCGCACGCGGTGCCTATTCGATGTTGGGCCGCTCGGCGCACATCCTGCTCGAGGGAACGCCCGAGGGACTCGATCCGGCACGTCTCGCCTCCGAACTGCGCGAGGCGGTGCCCCAGCTCGAGGACGTGCACCACGTCCACGCCTGGTCTCTCGGCTCCAGGAAGGCCCTGATCACGCTGCACGCGCGGGTCCGGGCCGGCGGCGACACCGACGAGGCGTTGGCGGCCATCAAGCACGAGCTCAGGAGCCGATATGCCGTGACGCACTCGACGATCCAGCTCGAGCGCGGACGGTGCGCCGACGACCGCGAGACGGCCTCCGGTCGGCGTCAGAGCGCCGCCCGGGCCTGCTGAAACAGCGCCTCGAGCTCGGCTCGCATCCGCTCCTGCCAGTCCTCGAGCGAGGCCGCGTCGAGCCCCCTCGGCACGGTGACGGGCTCCCCGATCGCCAGGACGACGCGTGACAAAGGCAGCGGCAGCACGAAGCGATCCCAGGTGGGGAAGCGCCACACCCACTTCGCCGCATACGCCATGGGAACCATCGGCTTGCCCGTGAGCTGCGAGAGCAGGATGGCCCCGGGCTTGAACTGGCGGCGCGGCCCGGACGGCCCGTCGGGCGTGACCGCCGGCGAGACGCGGTTCTTCGCGACCGCCTCGTAGTAGTCGCGAAGTGCGCGCGCCCCGGTCAGGTTGGACGAGCCGCGGATGACGTGGCCGCCCGCGCGGCGCACGATCATCGCGGGCAGCTCGCCGTCCACGGACGGGCTGATCAGGAAGCCGAGCCTGAGCCCCTCGTCCGAGGCCTTGAGCAGCCGGCGCACGGGAATCAGCTGGTGGGCGTGCCAGTAGACCGGGATCACCGATCCTTGCCGGGCGACGGCTTCCCGCAGGCGCTCGTCCCCCAGCACGGTGGTCCGGCCGAGGAGCGACCACCACAGCCGGATGAGACCGATCGCGACGGGCACGGCCAGCCGGTACAGGAGCGACCGCGTCCGGGTGAGCCTGCGGCGGGAGCGCCGCCTCACCTCGTACATGCCGCGCGGCGGCTCGGACTTCTGATCGTCGGGATGCATCAGCGGGCGGGGATTCTGGTCCAGCGGCAACTCCGGCGCAACGCGATCACGGTCCGGCCGCCAGCAGCGCCGCGCCGTCGCGCTCGCGAACGAGGAGTTCGCACGGCTCCGGGGCGGCGACGGCGGCGGCGAGTCCGGGCGCCAGCGAGGGTCTCGCGATGGCGTACCGGTCCCGGCCGGCCAGGGCCTCGGCCGGGCGGGTCGACACGCCTGCGACGTCCGTGATCCCCGTGCCCCGCGCCTTCGCGACGGCCTCCTTGGTCACCCACAGGTCCGCCGGGGACAGCACGGACCGGGACAGAAGCTCGAGCTCGCGCTCGTCTGCGACCAGCCGCAGGTGGCGCACAGTCACCGCCGCGTGCGCCTCGAGGTCGATGCCCACGGGCAGCCCGAGGGGCGCGAGCGCGCAGGCGCACCGTCCGGCCGCGTGCGAGATGCTGAAGTCCGGGCCGCCCGGCCACTCGGGCTTGCCCCGTGCGGATTGCGCGAGCTCGGCAAGCCGCGGCGGGTCGAGCGCTGCGCTGCGAGCACAGTCGAGCAGCAGTGCGAGGCCGAGCAGGCTCGCTGCCCGGTCGGCCGGATTGCGCAGCGACCGCACCCGCGAAGCCCGCTCCGGCGCGAGCGCCCGTATCCACGCGTCCTCGATCGTCGGGGCGGCGCGCCGGGGCACGCGGGCGTGATGTAGTAGAATCACCGGACGCTCCGGCGCCCCCATTCCAGGCTCATCCGCCCCGCGCATGGCTTCCACCCCGGCATCATCCCCGCTTCCGCCGCTCGCGCCCGAAGCCTACGAGATCGGGGCGGACGATGCGACGCTCGAGCGGATGCGACGCGATTTCGCCGCCCTGGGCGACACCTACCGCGTAGCATCGCCGAGCCGCGGCACCGAGGCCTGGGTCATCCACGACCCGGAGGACGTCAAGCGGGTCCTGCTGTCGAATCACCGCAATTACACCAAGGGGCTGGGCCTGGACCGGGTCAAGATCCTGCTCGGCAACGGGATCATGGTGAGCGAGGGCGCGCTGTGGCGCCGGCAGCGGCGGATGATGCAGCCGCTGTTCCACCGCCGGGTCATCCAGAACTTCGCGGAGGTGATCGACCAGGCGAACGCGGAGATGCTGGAGCGGTGGTCGAGTCTCGCCGCGGCGGGCGAGCCGGTCGACGTCACCGACGAGACCAGCGAACTGGCGCTCGGCATCATCCTCCGGGCGCTGTTCGGCCGGGACCTCGCATGGCTGAGCGAGAGGATGGGCGGCAATCCCTTCGCCGTCGTCACCGACATGCCCGAGCGGAACCTGCAGTTCGCCTACCGCTTCCGGTCGCTGACCAGGCTGGTGCGCGAGCTCGCGGCGCGCCGCCGCGACGGCGCGGAGGAGCACTACGACTATCTGGCCATGCTCATGTCCGCACAGGACCGCGAGACCGGCGCGTCCATGGACGAGCGCGAGCTCGTAGACGAGGTCATGACGCTGGTCGTGGCGGGCCACGAGACGACCGCTGCCTCGCTCAACATGGCCTGGTTCCTGCTGTCGCAGGATCCCGCGGTCGAGGCGCGCCTGCACACGGAAGTGGATGCCCGGTCCGACCAGGGAGCAATGACCTACCAGGACGCCGAGGACATGTCCTGGACGCAGTGCGTGCTCAAGGAAGCGATGCGTCTGTACCCGCCCGGCTGGCTGCTCACCCGACGGCCCGTCGAGCCCGACCGCCTGGGCGGTTACGACGTACCCGCCGGGACCGACGTGCTGCTGTCGCCGTACTTCGTGCACCGCCATCCGGAGCACTGGGAGGACCCCGAGTCCTTCCGTCCCGAGCGTTTCGAGGGCAATGCGGCGGACAGCCGGCACAAGTTCGCCTACTTCCCCTTCGCCGTGGGTCCCCGTCACTGTATCGGCGAGAACTTTGCGATGTTCGAGATGACCATCCACCTCGCGCAGGTGGCGCGCCGCTTCCGGCTGCGCTACCTCGACGAGCGCCCCATCGAGTTCGAGGCGCAGGTCAACCTGCGAACCCGTCACAACCTACGCTACAGGCTGGAGCCCCGATGACGCAGGCAGGCACCCTGGTCGAACTTCTGGAGGCGAACCGCCAGGCCGACCGCCAGATCCGTTACATCGAGGGGCAGGACCAGGAGCGCAGCGTCTCCTATCCGGCGCTGCGCGAGCGCGCCCTGGGGATCCTGTTCCACCTGCAGCGCATGAAGGCGGCGCCGGGCGACCACATGATCATCTTCCTCAACAACAACGAGGCCTTCGTCGACGGCTTCCTGGCGGCACTGACGGGCGGCATCGTTCCGGTCCCGCTCGCCGTAGGCATCAGCGACGAGCACCGCTGGAAGCTGCTGCGCATCGCCCGCAGGCTGGGATCGCCGTACCTGTACACGGACTCCCGGACGCTTGCGCGCCTCGAGGCCTTCGCCGCCGAGGCGGGAGAGAGCGAGCTGTTCCAGTCGCTGCGCGGTCGCAGCTTCCTGGTGGACGAGCTCGAGGACATCGGTCGCGCGGGCCGGCCGGCCGACGTGCGGCCCGGCCAGACCGCCTTCATCCAGTTCTCCTCCGGCTCGACCAGCGATCCCAAGGGCGTGGTGCTCACGCATGCCAACGTCCTCGCCAACGTGCGCGGGGTCACCGAGGCCGTGTCGCTCAACGAGGACGACGTCGGCCTGTCCTGGATGCCCCTGACCCACGACATGGGCCTCATCGGCATGTTCATCATGCTGTTTGCCAACCGATGCCAGATAAACCTCATGCCGACCGACCTGTTCATCAGGCGGCCGCTGCTCTGGCCGGAGCTCGCGGCGCGCGAGCGCGCAACGATCCTCGCCTCGCCCAACTTCGGCTTTCGGCACTACCTGAAGGTACTGGGCGATCGGCCGGCGCCCGGCCTGGACCTGTCCGCCGTGCGCCTCATCTTCAACGGCGCCGAGCCGATCAACGTGGCCCTTTGCGACGAGTTCCTGGAGCGCATGGCGCCGACCGGACTCAGGCGCTCCGCCATGTTCCCCGTCTACGGGCTCGCCGAGGCGTCGCTCGCCGTCAGCTTCCCGGAACCGGGCAGCGAGTACCGCTCCGTCGTGCTGGATCGCAATTCGCTGAGCATCGGTGCGCAGGCCCGCACGGTCGCTCGAGGCACGCCCGACGCCGTCGAGTTCATCTCCGAGGGCCGCGCCATTCCCTACAGCGGGCTGCGCATCGCGGACGAGGACGACGCGTCCTTGCCCGAAGGCCGTGTCGGACACATCCACATTCGTGGCGACAACGTCACCGCGGGCTATTTCGAGGCTCCGGAGATCAACGCGGCCGCGTTCACGGCCGACGGCTGGCTGCGTACCGGCGACGTCGGGCTGATCGACGCCGGCGAGCTGGTCGTGACCGGCCGGGCGAAGGAGATCATCTTCGTCAACGGGCAGAACTACTACCCGCAGGACATCGAGAACATCGCCGCGGCAGCCAGCGGGCTGGAGCTCGGCAAGGTCGCGGCCGCCGGCTGCCGACCGGCTGGTGCGGAGACGGACGAGCTGACGCTGTTCGTGCTGCACCGCGGTCCGCTAGAGGACTTCGTATCCGTCGCCAACGACGTGATCCGGCTGGTCAACGAGCACGCCGGACTCGAGGTGACCCACGTCGTCCCGGTCCGGCGCATCCCGAAAACCACCAGCGGCAAGCTGCAACGGGTGGCGCTCGAGCAGGCCTTCGTCGCCGGCGAGTTCGCCGCCGAGATGGCCGAGCTCGATGGTCTGCGCGAGGCGGCGCACGTGCACACGCACGACCCGACCGGCAGGGTCGAGCGTCGCATCAAGGAGATCGTCGACGATGCGCTTCCCGGGAAGCGGGTGGAGGTCGATGACAACCTGTTCGAGATCGGCGCCAGCTCGCTGACGCTGATCCAGATCCACGAGCGGATCGACGAGGAGTTCCCGGGACTCGTCGATCTCACCGAGCTGTTCGACTATCCGACGGTCGCCGAGCTGGCCCGGCACCTCGAGCAGAAGCTGGCAACGGACAAGGGCTCACCCGCGGCCGGGTGAGCCCTCAGACGGCCTCGCGCGGCGCCCGCCCGCAGCAGCAGACGGCGTACGCGCCTATTCCTCGGCGGTCGATCCTTCCTCGACCTCGACGACCGGCGCCGCGACGCTGTGGTCGGTATTGGTCATGAGCCGCGCGATCTTCCAGGTACCGTCGCGGTTGATCCACACGGCCATCCACTTGCCGGTCTCTATCTCCTCGCCAGTTGCCTTGATGAGCACGCGGTAGGAGCCCTCGGAGACCGCGAGCCCTCCCGCCATGCCCGCGGCCGCCTGCTTGAACTCGAAGTCGAGCTCGTCGGCCAGGGTGCCCCGGTAGTACTCGACGATCGCGTCCGGGCCCTCGACGGCGGCGACGTTGGGCGGCATCAGCTTGGCATTGGGAGAAAACAGTTCGCGGACGGCATCCGGGTCGAACTCGTCCATGGCCGCCAGGAAGCGCTGCACCACCTCGTCGGGCACGGACTCGGCCTTGACTGCGGGCTGCTGCTGGCCGCCGCAGGCAGTCGCCATGGCGACGGCGGCGGCGATCGCTGCGATCGCCAGGATCTGGTTGACTCTCACGGAAGCTTCTCCCTTGTCCTGCAACTCACGAGCCCGGCCGCGTGGCAGGTGGCGCTGCCGGGGCTGCACACGATAGCCGCCGCGGGTGGGGATCCGCAACCGCGGTCCGTTCAGTCCTCGTCCTTGCGCGCCACCCCGCCGCCATAGACGTTGCGCCGCACTTTCCAGCGCCGGTAGGCCCAGAGCCAGTCCGCCGGGTGCGCACGGATCTGCTCCTCGACGCGGCGGGCATAGGCTTCCACCATCCCTCCCTCCGGGAGGCTCCGGTCCGATTCGACCAGCGGCTCGAATCTCACGCTGTAGCGGCCGCGCCCGGTCCTTTCCATCGCCACGAACATCATGGGCCCGCGGGCTGCCCGGGCGATGGCCTCGGGGCCCATGTAGAAGGCGGTCTCGTGCCCGAAGAACTGCGTGAAGTGCCGGACCGAGGCCGAGACCGGGTCCTGGTCCGCCACCATCGCGATGGCCCGCGGCTCCTTGCGCCGCCGCAGCGTGTGCATCAGCAGGCGCTTGGCCGGAATCATGTTCGCGCCGAACCGGCCGCGTATCGTGAGGAACAGGCGGTCCGCCCACTCGTCCTTGAGCGGCTTGTAGGCCGCGTCCAGCGGCACGCCGAGCTCGAGCGACGCGATCAGCAGCGTCCATTCCCAGTTGCAGTTGTGCGACGTCGCCAGGACGACCGACCGTCCTGCCCGGACGTGCTCACGCACGAGCTCGGTGCCCGTCACCTCCACGCGGCGTCGCAACTCGTCGGCATCGATGGTGACCGCCTTGAGGGACTCCACCGCGACGTCGACGAAGTTCAGGTAGAAGGCCCGCCGGGTCCGCGCGACGGTCGCCTCGTCCCAGTCGGGAAAGCACTTTCTCAGTTGTGCGTCGATGACCTTGCGGCGATAGCGGATGACGTGCTCGCCGAGCCAGGCCAGGACGGTGCCGAAGGCGTACCAGAGCGGAAACGGGATGCGCGACAAGGCGCGTGCCCAGAGCGGAAATCGCTCCAGCGGCGTGCGCTCCTCGAGGTCGGCTGGCCTGCGCTCGGCGGGGGTCCTGGACATGCGCCGGGGAGCTTACCCGATGCCCGCCTCGCCCGCATGCCCCGGTTCCGGGCTCGCCGATCCTGCCGCCGGAGGTCACGTCACGGGCGCCACCGGCTGGTCACGGTCGCTCGCCGAGGCGCCCGGCCCGCCACGAAGCGACGGTCGGGGCGAACGTGAAGACGCGGGCGCCAGTCCCTCCTGGCGCCCGCGAAATGGGCAACATTGCCCTGCTTCGAGGCCGGCTACTGAATCGCCACCTCCACGGCCCGCGTCTTCTGACGTTTCCCGGAACGCGGCAGGTGCACGAACAGCACGCCGTCCTTCGATTCTGCCTTGATCTTGTCGACGTCGACGTCGTCCGGCAGCGCGAAGGTCCGCTCGAATTCGCCATAGAAGCGTTCCATCCGCTGCATCTTCTCGGACTTGTCGGTTTTCTCGTACTTGCGCTCCCCATGGAGCCTGAGCACTCCGTCGCTCACCTCGATGTGGATATCCTTCTTCGGAACCTCGGGCAACTCGGCCTTGACGAGATACTCCTTCTCGTTCTCGATGATGTCGGCCGTTGGCGTCCACTCGACCTTGAGGCCGAGGTCACGCGGCCAGGCATACGGATACAGCCGCTCAGGCCCGAACATCCTGTCCATCCGGTCGAAGTAATCCTCGAAGCGTTTCATGGGGAGGAAATCCCTTGTCAGCATGACATCCTCCTGCACCCCGGAATTTCATCGGAACATCCCGTCCGGGATGCACCACTATTCTCCCTCCCGGGAGCCTGCCGCGGGTACTTCCACAGGCGCAACTGATCGACGGCTAGTGCGGATTGTTCCTGCAGATAGCCGAGGGGCCGTCGTCGCGAAGGCGCGACTCAGCCGCCCGGAGCCTCGCTACCGTAGCCGGGACTCGGCGACAGCCCGTAGAGCCGGCCGCGCCGGACCAGCGCCTTCTCCGTCTCGACGGCCAGCAGAATAACGGCCGCAGCGCCGAACGCGACGGCCAGTTCGCCGGCCGAGAGCGGGTGCGTGTTGAACCAGCGATTTCCGATCGGCGTGTAGACGATCGCCAACTGCAGCGCGACTGAACCGGCCACCACCCAGGCCAGCGGCGCGTTGCTCCAGATGCCGATGGTGAACAGCGACTCGCGCTCCGAGCGGATCACCATGACGTGCATGAGCTGGGCAATGACGAGGACGGTGAAGACCAGCGTCTGCCACGAGGAGTCGTCGACGCCCACGTCCCAGGCCAGGCTCAGGAGAGCCAGCCCGGCCATCAGGCCGCCGACCCAAACCATGTGCTGCCACATGCCGCCGTGGAAGATGCTCTCATCGGGGGCGCGCGGCGGGCGACGCATCACGCCCCGCTCCGCAGGCTCGATCGCGAGCGCCAGCCCCGGCAGGCCGTCGGTCACCAGGTTGATCCAGAGGATGTGGATGGGCAGCAACGGTAGCGGCAAGCCGAGGAAAGGAGCGAGCAGGATCGTCAGGATCTCCGCCGAGTTGCTGGTCATCGTGTACTTCACGAACTTGCGCACGTTGTCGTACATCCGGCGACCTTCCTCGACGGCGTGCACGATGGTCGCGAAGTTGTCGTCGAGCAGCACCATGTCGGAGGCCTCGCGGGCCACGTCGGTCCCGGACTTGCCCATGGCGATGCCGATGTCGGCCCGCTTGAGCGCCGGCGCGTCGTTGACCCCGTCGCCCGTCATGGCCACGAACTCGCCACGGCGCTTCAGCGCGTCCACGATCCGGATCTTGTGCTCCGGCGATACGCGCGCGAAGGCCACCGGCCTGCCGAGCGCAGCCTCGAGCTGGCGGTCCGAGGTCTCGTCGAGCTCGCGGCCTGTGATCATCCGTCCCGTCTCGGGCATCAGGCCGACTTCCAGCGCGATCGAGCGTGCCGTTGCCGGGTGATCGCCGGTGATCATCACGGGGGTGATGCCTGCCTCGCGGCAGGCCCTGACCGACTCGGGAGCCTCCGGGCGCGGCGGATCCTCGAGGCCGCCGAGACCCAGGAACCGGAGCCCCGACTCGAGGTGATCCTGCGGCAGGTCGGCGCGCGCCACGTCCTTGGCTCCGAAGGCCAGCACGCGACGGCCCGCGACGGCCATGCTCTCCGCGGCCCTTGCCGCCGCGTCACGCTCGGCTCCCGGCATGTCGCACAGGCCCAGCACGACTTCCGGGGCACCTTTCACGAAGGCGACGAACCTCCCCGGCTCCGCCGTCGCGTGCACCGTGATCATGCGCTGCCGGTCCGAGTCGAATGGAATTTCGGCCCGGCGCGGCAGGCGCTCCACCGCCTTGGACTTGTCGAGGCCGAGGGCGGCTGCGGCCTCGCACAGGGCGATTTCTGTCGGGTCGCCCACCCACCCTTCGGGTCCCGACTCCACGTCGTTGGAGACGGCCAGCGCGTCGCGCAGGTCCTGCCACGCTCCGCCGAGCCGCTCCGGCGGCGCGGCGAGGTCCTGCCCGTCGACGTACCAGGCCCGCACCTGCATCCGGTTCTGCGTGAGCGTCCCGGTCTTGTCCGAGCAGACGTAGGTCACCGACCCGAGTGTCTCGACCGCGGGCAGCCGGCGCATCAGCGCGTTCTTGGCCACCATCTTGCGCGCGCCGAGCGCGAGCGAGATGGTCACCACGGCCGGCAGGGCCTCCGGGATGGCGGCCACGGCGAGGCTGATCGAGGTCAGCAGCATCAGTACCAGGTCCTCGCCGCGGAGGATTCCCGCGCCGAACACGAGCAGGCAGATGGCCAGCACGATGAGGGACAGCCGCTGGCCGAAGGTCTTGAGCCGCAGCTGCAGCGGCGTCATGCTGGCCTCGGCGACCGACAGCAGGCGAGCGATGCGTCCGAGCTCCGTCTCCATCCCGGTCGCCACGCACAACCCCACGCCGCGCCCACGCGCGACGACGGTCCCCTTGAAGGCCATGTCGCGACGGTCACCGATCGGCAGGCCCGGGTCCGGCAGCGCATCCGGCCTCTTTTCGACGGCATGCGACTCGCCGGTGAGGGCCGCCTCCTGCAACGCCAGCTCCGCGGTCTCGACCAGCCGCAGGTCCGCGGGAACGACCGATCCCGATTCGAGTATGACGACGTCGCCCGGTACGACCTCGGACCCTGGCACAGACAGGACCCGCCTGCCCCGCCTGACCGTGGCGTGGGGCGCCGCCATGCGACGCAGCGCGTGGATTGCTGCCTCGGCGCGGTACTCCTGCACGAAGCCGATCACGGCGTTGAGGATCACGATCGCGAGGATGACGACCACGTCCTCGACGTCCCCGGTGAGCCCCGCCAGCACTGCTGCCGCCAGCAGCACCAGGATCATGAAGTCCTTGAACTGCGCGAGCAGCATCTTCGACCAGTGCCGCGGCGGCGCCTCACGGATGGCATTCGGCCCGTAGCGCTCGCGACGCGCGACGACCTCGGCGTCGTCGAGCCCTGAGCCGAGCTCCACACCGAGTTGCGCGCACACCTCCTCGACGGCGAGGGTGTGCCACGCGGTCGTCGGCCGCGCGTTCGGCGCGTGGCTTGACTCCTTCCGCTTCATTGCCCGATCAGGAACAGGATGTAGGAGTTGATCGCGTAGATGACGAGCAGGAACAGCCCGGTCCAGCCAAAGGCGCGGAACACCCGCCCGGCCGGACGGTAGAACAGCGAGGCGATGACGGCGCCGGTCATGACGATGGCGCTGATCGCAGTGCCGGCGTGCGCCTTGCTGGTCGCTGCAAAGATCGGCCCGGCCGTGTAGGCGATGTCGTCGACGGCGATGATCGCCACGTCGAAGAGGTTGCTGCCGAGCAGGTTGCCGATGGCGAGGTCGAGCGCGCCGAGCTTGAGCGCCGAGAGCGCGACTGCCACCTCGGGCAGGGAGGTGGAGAAGGCGACGAACAGGGTGCCCACGAAGCTGTTGTTCCAGCCCATCGCGCGGGCCAGGTCGGCCCCGATGAAGGGCAGCGAGATACCGGCCGCGACGACTGCGACGGCCGCCAAGACGTAGCCCACGACCGCGCGTTGCAGGGTGACGTCCGGATAACGCAGGACGTCTTCTTTCGGGCGTCCCCGGGCCTCCTTGAGCTCGTACTGCAGCACGATCCGCATCGCGAGCACGTAGCCGATCAGGACCACCGGCGTGTAAAGGCCCACGTGACCGATGGCGGGAGTCTGGTCCCCGACGAGCACTGCGAGCGCAACCACGCCGATCAGCACGACGCCGAACCCCGCCGACAGGATGTGGCTCTGGGCCGCCAGCGTGTAGATCGACGCCCTCGGGTAACCGAGCTCCAGGAACAGCAGGATCAACAGGTTGAAGATGCAGCTGCCCAGCGCGTCGCCGATGGCGATGTTCGGGACCTGCACCACCGCCACGGCGCTGACCCCCGCCACCAGCTCCGGCAGCGAGGTGACGGTCGCGACCATGATCACCCCGATGAGCGTCCGGCCCACGCCCGTCCTCTCGGCGATCGCGTCGCCGTACCGGGACAGGTGGTACCCGGCCACACCGATCACGGCCGTCGCGACCAGGAACTGGAGCCAGATCATGAACATCCTTGCCCCGACCCGCGAATCGGCCCTCGCCGTCGACTCTAGAGGAACACCACCATCTCGGAATACCGCATTTCCCACGCGGCGCAGCGTCTTGCCGCCGAGAGGCGCGCGCCCTTACTCGCCGAAGAGGAACAACAGGTAGGAGTTGATGGCGTAGATCACGAGCAGGAACAGTCCTGTCCAGCCGAAGGCGCGGAAAGTCCGATCCGCCGGCCGGTAGAACAACGCGGCGATGACCGCACCGGTCATCACGATGGCGCTCACCGCCGTGCCGGCGTGGGCCGGGGTCGTGTGCGAGAAGATGGGTCCCGTCGTGTAGGCGAGGTCGTCCACCGCGATGATGACCATGTCGAACAGGTTGCTGCCGAGCAGGTTGCCGATGGCGAGGTCGAGCGCACCGAGCCTGAGGGCTGCCAGCGACACGGCGAGCTCGGGCAGGGAGGTCGAGAAGGCCACGAACAGCGTGCCCACGAAGCTGTTGTTCCACCCCATGGTCCGGGCCAGCGCTGCGCCGATGAACGGCAGCGCGATGCCGGCCGCCACGACCGCGGCCGCGGACACCGCGTAGCCGACGACGGCGCGCCTGAGGGACACGTCCGGGTACTTCGGCTCCTCGGGCGGCCGCGAGCGCGCCTCCCGCAGCTCGTAGCGCAGCACGATGTCCATCGCCAGCACGTAGCCGAGGATGATCACGGGCGTGTACAGCCCGACGTGCCCGATGGCGGGCAGCTGGTCACCGACGAGCACCGACAACCCGACGATGCCGATCAGCACGACGCAGAAGCCCGATGAGAGGATGTGGCTCTGCGCCGCCAGGGTGTAGATCGACGCCCTGGGGTGGCCGAGCTCGAGAAAGAGCAGGATGAGCAGGTTGAAGATGCAGCTGCCGAGCGCATCGCCGATCGCGATGTTGGGCACGTGGGCCACGGCCACCGCGCTCACGCCGGAGGCGAGCTCGGGGAGCGAGGTCACGACGGCCACCATCACGACCCCGATCAGCGTCCGGCCGACGCCGGTGCGCTCGGCGATGACGTCCCCGTAGCGGGACAGCTGGTAGCCCGCCACGCCGATGACCGCCGTGGCCAGGAAGAACTGCAGCAGGACGAGGAACATCGCCGACCCCGCGAACATTCCGCCTGTCGCCGCCAACGCCCTCAAGCGCACGGTACGGCCGCCGGCCGTGGTGCGGATATAGCGGCTTGCCACCGCACATTCGTCGCCGGGCCCGTGTGCGAGAATCGGTCCCATGAGCCAGGAAGGGACGACCCGGCCGTTGCCGCGCACCTGCGTGATCGGCGCGGGCTCGAGCGGGCTGCCTGTCGTGAAGGCACTCCGGGAGCGGGGCATCCCGACGGTCTGCTACGAGCGGACACCCAACGTCGGCGGCTTGTGGTGCATCGACAACAAGCACTACGGCGCCAGCGCCGCCTACGACTCGCTGCACATCAACACCGACACCCGGCTCATGGAGTACCAGGACTTGCCCATGCCGGAGGACCTGCCGGCCTATCCCAGCCACCGCCAGATCCACGCCTACTTCGAGTCCTACGTAGAGCGCTTCGGGCTGCGCGATTCGATCCGGTTCGGCTGCGAAGTCACGCGGTGCCGTCGCGAGACGGACGGCCGCTGGTCCGTGACCCTCGACTCGGGCGGCACCGAGGCCTTCGACGCCCTCGTGGTCGCCAACGGCCACCACTGGGACCCGCAGTGGCCGGAGCCGACCCTACCGGGACCTTTCGCGGGTGCGCAGATCCATTCGCACGCCTACCGCAATCCCTCCGATCCCCTCGACCTGCGGGGCAAGCGCGTCGCGGTCGTGGGCTTCGGCAACAGCGCCGTGGACATCGCGACGGAGCTCGCCAGCCGCACCGTGGCCGAACAGGTGTTCCTCGTCGTCCGCAGCGGCGCCTGGATCCTTCCCAAGTGGTTCGCCGGCACGCCGATCACCCGGCTGCCGCAACCGCAGACGCTGTTTCCCTGGATGCCGTGGCAGGTCACCTCGCTCATCATGGGTCTGGTGATGCGGCTGCAGTTCGGTCGCCCCAGCGACTACGGCCTGCCGGAGCCCGACCACCGGCCGCTGCAGTCCCACCCGACGGTGAGTCAGGACCTGCTGTCCCGCATCGGCCACGGGGACCTGCTGGTCAAGCCGCCCATCCGCGAGCTGCAGGGCGGCCAGGTCGCGTTCGAGGACGGCAGCGTCGAGCGGCTGGACGCCATCATCTGGTGCACGGGATACCGGGTGAGCTTCCCGTTCTTCGAGCCGTCGTTTCTGGAGGTGCG
>Ga0209536_100003653_pt1 | contig 24628 bp, 24 predicted proteins | sample DeeMarSeWOR28_12_FD_187461 | JGI IMG/M metagenome (GOLD analysis project Ga0209536, IMG submission 187461) | Marine sediment microbial communities from White Oak River estuary, North Carolina - WOR-2-8_12 (SPAdes) (version 2) | ecosystem: Environmental > Aquatic > Marine > Intertidal zone >...
ACCGCCAACACCAGCGGAATGACCGGCCACCTGGAAGGCGGGGTGATGGTGGAGCCGAGCGGGATCGAACCGCCAACCTCTGCGTTGCGAACGCAGCGCTCTCCCAATTGAGCTACGGCCCCAGCAGGGTTCGGACGGTACGGCGGGGTCGCGCCGGCGTCAATCGGCCCCGGACGGGTCCTCGGGGCGGCCTCAAGCCCCCGGACCCGAAGGGGGTTTACGTGGCCGCCCGGCCGATGCACGCTCTGGGTCATGACGATCGACGTAAAGCGCATCCTGGTCCCCCTGGACTTTTCCGACAACTCGCCGGCGATCCTGGAGTGGGCGGCCCACCTGGCCGAGAAGCACGGCAGCGCCGTGACGCTGCTCCACGCCTACCATCTGCCGGTGGAGTTCCAGCAGCTCGAGGGGGCGTACCTGCCACCGGACTTCTGGTCCAGCGTGCGCACCGAGGCGGAAGGCACCCTCGAGCAGCACGCCGCCGTCCTCCGCGAGCGCGGCATCGACGTGGAAATCGCGGTCTGCGAGGGCTATGCCGCCACCATCATCATCGAGGAGGCGGAGCAGCGCAACGCCGACATGATCGTGATCGGCACCCACGGCCGCTCCGGGCTGACGCACCTGCTGCTGGGCAGCATTGCCGAGCGCGTCGTGCAGAAGGCCCACTGCCCGGTGCTGACGGTCAAGGCGGGCTGAGCCCGCGCCGGGTCAGAGGCCCAGGGCGAGGTCGGCGGCCTCCGGGTCCAGGTCGGCGAACTGCAACACGCCCATTGCGTCGAACGCCTCGCCGACGCGCGGCGTGAGCAGGCCCAGCCGCTTGATGTTCGGCACGACCCGGGCGAACAGGCCCTGGCGGAAGGCCTGCATGATCGGCGACGCCAGGATGAGCGCGCGCACCTCGTCGCGATCGAAGCCCATCACCTCCGCCACCTGATCGCCGACCAGCCGATCCCGCATGAGCTGACAGGCCTCGATCACGAAATCGTCGCGCATCACCGCGTGGATCAGCCGCTTGAGCAGGAGCTCCTGGGCGAGCTGATAGAGATTCGAGAAGGCCGCCATGGCGAGCCCCGCCACCAGCACCTGCATTCCCAGGTATTTGAAGTCCCAGCGCTCGTCGAGCAGGATGATGTCGAGCAGGCGCTTCAGGTTCGCGTCGATCGGGAACTCCCACTCGAGCTTCTCGCGCACGTAGCGGCTGAAGACCTCGACGTGGCGCGCCGCGTCCATGGTCTGGGTCGCCGCGTAGTGCTTGGCGTCGATCCAGGGCACCGCGGCCACCAGCTGGGAGGCGGTGATCAGCGCCCCCTGCTCCCCGTACAGGAACTGGGAGAGCTGCCACGCCAGGGATGCGTGGCGGAAGCGCGCGCGCCCCTCGGCGTCGAGGTGCCGGAAGGGACCGTAGTCCTGGAGCGGGTTCATGGCCTCGGGAACGATCTCGCTGCGCGGCTCGACGGACTGGCTCCAGTCGAGCTCGGTGCTGCCGTTCCATTGCTCGCGCTTCGCCTTCTCGTAGAGGTCGCGCAGGCCCTCCTTCAACGAGCCGTAGTTCCAGGCCTAGTGACTGTCGAAGGACGTGAGCAGGCGGTCGAGATCTGGATCCTCCGCGGGATCCGGGATCGGGACGGTGGCCATCGGGAGAACTCCAGCGGTGGCGGTCCAGCCTCTTCGATCGGGGTGATATGCACCCTTCATCGAGTCAACGGCCACCCGGGAGCGGACCTGAGGCAGCACCCCGACACGCGGCGGATGCCGCCGGCGGCGAGCGGCCTGGGCTTCAGTCCGTCTCGTCGCCGGAGAGCCGCCCGAGATTCCCCGAGGGGTGGCGCTTGTGGTACTCGGCACGGGTCAGACCCCGATCGCGCTCGAGGCCCGCGGACAGCGCCGCCAGCACCAGCAGCTCCGCCGCCGCGCTGGCCCGGGGCGCCAGGCCCAGGGGGCCTCCCTCGCGGCTCACGCCCGCGTCGAGCCAGAGGTCGGCGTGGATCGCCAGCCAGGACTGCGCGCCCCCGGTCACCCCGATCACCTGGGCCTCCATGGCCCGGGCCACCTCGACCGCCCGCTTCACCTCCTCGGTGTTGCCGCTGTTCGAGATGGCGATCACCACGTCGCCCGCCACCAGCTGCCCGGCACTGCCGTGCACCGCCTCGGTGGCGTGGAGGAAGCTCGCCGGCATGCCCGTCGAGGAGAACAGCGATGCCGCATAGTGGGCCAGATGCTCCGGCTTGCCGACGCCAGTGACGTGCAGGCGGCCCCCTCGCTCGCGGGCCGCCCGCAGCAGGGCGACGGCCGCGTCGAAGGCGGCGGCGCCGAGCCGGGAGCGCAGCGCCTCCAGCTCGGCCAGCGCCACGTCGAGCAGCGCCATGGCCTCGTCGCCCGCCGCCGACGGGGTGTGCGCCTCCGCACCCCGAAGCGACGGGGCCGGCCCCTCGTAGAGCTCGAACACCCGATGCCGCGCCGCGGCCGGGTCCTCGGGAAATGCGCCGATCTGCTCGACGCAGGCCGCGCCGCAGGCGTTCGCCAGTCGGGCGGCGCTCGCCCAGTCGAGCCCGCCACAGCGGCCTGCCAGCAGCCCGCCGAGGAAGGCGTCGCCGGCGCCGGTGCTGTCCACGACCTTTACGGGGTGGGTGGCAACGAAGCCCTCGAAGTCGGTCGCCACCACCCCACAACCCGCGGCCCCGTCGGTCACCACCACCGCCTCGGCGCCGAAGCGCTCGCGCAGCGCCCGCGCGACCGCCAGGGGATCATCGCCCGCAATGGGCACGAGCTCCCGGGCCGCGCTCTTCGAGGGTTTCAGCCAGTCCGCAGCGGTCAACACGGCCTCGAGCGTCTCGATATCGCCGAGACCCGAGGCCACGGCGTCCGAGGGCGGCACGTCCAGGTCGACCACGGTCACCGCGCCCTGGGAGCGGGCCAGGCGCAGCGCCTCGAGCGCGCTCGCCAGGGGAAGCTGCGAGACCTCGGTGCTCAGATGGCTGGCGCGAGCGACGAAGTCGGCGTGCTCGCGCACCTGCGCGGGCGTGGTGTGCAGGGTCGCCCCGGGCGCCATGTAGATCGCCCGATCTCCCACGTCGTCGACGAAGATCTCGGCAAAGGAGCTGGCCTCGCCGTCCAGACGGATGTCCCGCGCGATGCCGGCCCGGTCCATGGCGGCACGCAGGAAGGCGCCGTTCTCGTCCGGGGCCTGGCGCCCGAAGATCCCGGTGCGCAGACCCAGCGCCGCCGCCCAGCCCAGGTGATTGAGCACGACGCCCCCGACGCCGCGCTGCACCGGGCCGGCCCCGTCGACGTCGCGCAGGATGCCCTTCTCGTCGGCGCGGAGGATGCGCGGAGAGCGGTGCATCCGGTCCACCACCATGCTGCCGATGCCGACGAGGTCGAGACGCTCCTCGCTCACGCGAACTCCGCCGGCGCGTCCTCCGACGGCCGCGACACCCAGGGCGCGCGGATGCGCTCGGCGGCCAGCACGCGCACCGCCTCGAAGTCGGCGTCGAAGCGCTCGGCGGCCTCGCCCGAGAGCGCCGGCGTCTGCGGAGCGACCGCGGCGCTGGCGATCACGCCGCTGTGGGCGAGTGCGCGCTTCAGACACGCGATCGTCAGCTTCGGACCGGCGCGGCGGGTCGCATCGCGGAAGGCGTCGAGCACGCTCCGCACCTCGTCCATGCGCTCCGCATCGCCGGCGCGACACACCTGCCAGGCTCGCGCCCACTCCCGCGGCAGCGTATTCGCGGGCCCCGACACCACGCCGATCGGCACGCCTCCGCGCAGGCGATAGCGGTTCCAGTGCTCCATCAGCGACCCGAGCCAGCCGCTGTAGGGCCGGAAGAGGTCGAAGATCAACAGCGCGTTGCCCACGTAGATGCCGAACTCACCGCGCTCGCGGAAGCCGGCCGCGGCCTTCGTGTAGTTGCCCAGCACGCGCCGCGACGCAGACACCTTGATGCCGCGCACGAAGTCCAGGCGCGACATGGCCTTCACCTGGCGCGTGCGGATGTGCGGAACCTTCGGATCGATCGCGATGTCCGCGTTGTCGTAGAGATACACGGGGATGCGTCGGGTCCGTGCGTCGAGCAGGTCCGAGACGTCGCGGGCGACGAAGCGCACCGGGTCACCGACGTCGCGGATCGAGAGCGGGGCGAGCACCGCTGCGTCGGCACCGTGGGCGATGGCGAAGTCGAGGTTCTCCAGCGTCTCGCGCGGCGAGTGGGCGGTGATACCCGCCCACGACTCCACGGGCCGGGCGCTGCCGTCGCTCGAGGCGCGGTTCGCCTTCGCCACCTCCTCGACGCTGATCGCCACCACCCGCTGCCGGGTCGCGTTGTCGATCCGGTCCCACTCTCCGGTGGTGCCCGCCGCGAAGACGACGTCGGCGCCGTAGCCCTCCTGCAGGACCCAGCGGACCAGGGCGCGCTGATCCGACTCCACCAGCGCGCCCGCGTCATCGAGCGCGGTGAGCAGGGGGACCGACAGGCCGCGGCGCGGCCGGGCATCCTCGACGGAACGCACGCCTCGACTCCTTCGTGACCGCAGGCCGGGGCCCGGGGGGTCCCGAGCGGGTCGCGCCAAGGATAACCGCCCCGGGGCCGGGCGCCCTCCATCGCCCGGGGCGTGCCGGGCGTCGGGCTATACGGTCTCGAAGAAGTAGGTCATCTTGATCTGGAGCGCGGTGGCGAGCTTGTGGAGCGTGGACATGGAGGCCGCGCTCTTGCCCAGCTCGATCTGGGAGATGAGGCTCACCGACAGGCCGGTGCGGTTCGCCAGCTGCTTGAGCGTCAGCTCGGCACCCTGCCGCCGCTCGCGCAGCCGCGCCCCCACGATCTGATTGAGGCGGGCCTCGATGTCGACCAGGAGGCCCTTCTCCCGGATCGCCGCCTCGATCACGGCCTTCACCTCCTCCTCGGCGAGGGGCTTCTCCAGGTAGTCGAAGGCCTGGCGCTTGAGTGCCCGCACGGCGACGTCCACGGTCGGCATCGCGGTCATACCGATCACGCACACGTCGGAGTCGACGCTGCGGATGCGCTCCAGCAGCTCGATGCCGGGATCCGCCGGCGGCGAGACGTCGAGCAGCACGAGCTGCACCTTCCCGCTCTTGACCTGCTCCAGCACCATCGGAGGATCGCTCTCCACCTGTACGCGATAGCCCTGGGCGGCCAGCAGATCCTTGAGATCGAGGACGGTGGCGTCGTCGCGATCGACCACCATGATGTTGAGACGGCTCTTGTCGGACACGGGTGACCCCCATTTCAGCAGGCGGTAGGGCAAGGAAGGAAGTCCCCGTGAAGCCACGGGATTCCCGCTCCCACCGCGTTATGCTGATCTCTTCGGTTTTCCCGTCCCATTGCATGAGCCCTGAATTGCGGACCCACGCGAAAAAGTCGCGCCCACGCGACCCGCGGGGCAGCTGGCGCCTCGAAGCAGCCCCCGAAGAAAAGGGCCGTTGGAGGGAGCTACTGCGCCGGCGAAGCGCTCAGCAGCCAGTCCGAGGCGAAGGCGGCGGCCGGAGCATCCGCTCGGGAGGCCTGCAGGATCTCGAGTCGGGCTCGTAGCGCCGGCGTCTGGACCTCGATCCAGCTCGGAAGACGGATGCCGTCGAAGGCCCGGATCGGACCGAGGCGGTACTCGGTGCCGTCAGCGCGAACGATGCGCACCGGCTCGTAGCTCTCCATGTCGATCCACAGGGAGGGCAGCAGCGTCTCGGTCTCGGCCGGACTCGGAACGCGCCGGCCCCCGAAGACGTAGCAGTCGTAGTCTTCGAGGCGGCCGAGGACGACCTCCTCGCCCGCCACGCCGAAGCTCGAGAGGGCCGCGGCCAGCGCCGCGCCCGAGGTGGCCTGGAGCAGGAAGACCGGCGGCAGGAAGGGATGGGGCGAGGTCAGCAGCTCTCCGTCCCGGCTGGCCCGGTACTCGTCCCCCAGCAGGAGATGTCGCTCCACGAAGCCCTGGGGGCTGCGCAGCTCGAGGCGCGCGAGGCCGGTGGGATGGGTGGCGATCTCGCCCACCGCCGAGGCGCCGCCGCCGGAGATCCGCAGCTCCACCTCGAGCAGCAGGGGCTTGGCGCGCCCGGCCAGATCATTGGCCTCGGCGATGGCCCCGGCGATCTTCTCCGGCGAAGGGATCGCGGCGTGGACCGCCGCGGCCAGCAGCAGGCCCCCGACCAGCAGAGCGAGCACCCTGCGGGTCAACGCGGCACCCCCGCCAGCGTCGTTCGCCCCGCGTAGCCGGCGCGGTCGCCGAGCTCGCCCTCGATGCGCAGCAGCCGGTTGTACTTGGCGACGCGATCCGAGCGCGAGAGCGACCCGGTCTTGATCTGGCCACAGCCGGTTCCGACGGCCAGGTCCGCGATGGTCGTGTCCTCGGTCTCTCCCGAGCGGTGCGACACCACGGCGGCGTAGCCCGCCTCGCGAGCCATGCGGATGGCGTCGAGGGTCTCGGTGAGGGTCCCGATCTGGTTCACCTTGATCAGGATGGCATTGGCGATGCCGCGCTCGATGCCCTCGCGAAGGATGCTGGGATTCGTCACGAAGAGGTCGTCCCCCACGAGCTGGGTGCGCGCACCCAGCCGCTCGGTCAGCGTCTTCCAGCCGTCCCAGTCCGACTCGTCCAGGCCGTCCTCGATGGACACGATCGGATAGCGGGAGACCCATTCCTCCCAGAAGCCCACCATCTCCTCCGGCGTCTTCGTCGCGCCCTCGCCCTCGAGCACGTAGCTCCCGTCGCGATGGAACTCGCTCGACGCCGGATCGAGGGCGATCGCCACGTCCTCACCCGGCCGATAGCCCGCGACCTCGATGGCCTGGAGGACCAGCTCGATGGCCTCGCGATTGCTCTTCAGGTTCGGCGCGAAGCCCCCTTCGTCTCCCACGGAGGTCGCATAACCCTTGTCGCCCAGCAGCTTCTTGAGCCCGTGAAAGATCTCGGCGCCCCAGCGCAGGGCCTCGGAGAACGAGGGTGCACCCACGGGGAAGAGCATGAACTCCTGGAGGTCCACCGTGTTGTCCGCGTGGGCCCCGCCGTTGATCACGTTCATCATCGGCGCCGGCAGCAGCGCGGCGGCGTCGCCGCCGATCCAGCGGTAGAGGGGCGTGCGCGCCGCGGCGGCTGCCGCACGGGCCGCGGCCAGCGACACGCCGAGCAGGGCATTCGCACCGAGTCGCGCCTTGGTATCGGTCCCGTCCAGCGCGATCAGTGCGCGGTCGAGCTCCGCCTGCTCGGCCAGACCACCGAGGGGCTTCCCGCGCACGATGTCCGCGACCTCGCCGTTGGCGTTCGCCACGGCGCGCAGAACGCCCTTGCCCGCATAGCGGGCGGCGTCGCCGTCCCGCAGCTCGAGGGCCTCGCGCGAGCCGGTAGACGCCCCGGACGGGACGGCCGCCAGACCCCGCGCGCCGCCGGAGGTCTCCACCTCCACCTCGACGGTGGGATTGCCGCGGGAATCCAGGATCTCTCTCGCCTGTACGCTGCGGATCGTCTCGGACACGGCCCTCTCCTCGCTGACGCTCTTCGGCTGAACGGGAAGCCGAATCTAGCGGTAAACAGCCCGGGGCACGACGAGGGGCGCACCATCGGGCGCGCGAATCACCTGGGCGTCGATCCCGAACACGGCCCGCAGGTTCTCCACGGTGAGCACCTCCGACGGCGTTCCACTGGCGTGCACCCTGCCGCCCTCCAGCAGCACCATCCGATCGACGGAGCGCGCGGAGAGGGTGAGATCGTGGGAGACCACCAGCGCGCTGCGTCCGCTGGCCACGAAGTGCCGCACCCGCTCCAGCACGGCGGTGCGATGACGCAGGTCGAGGTGGGCCGTCGGCTCGTCGAGGAGCAGCACCTGCGGATCCTGGGCGAGCGCCCGGGCGACCAGCACGAGCTGACGCTCTCCGCCCGAGAGCTCGAGCATCGAGCGGTCCGCCAGGTGCGCCGCGCCCACGTCCTCGAGCGCACGGCACGCCAGCGCCACGTCCTCCCGGGATTCGAAGCCGAGCCCCCCGACGTGTGGCGATCGCCCCATCAGCACGACCTCGCCGGCGCGAAAGGGAAAGGCGACGGTGACGTCCTGGGGCACCACCGCCAGCTGGCGCGCCAGCTCCCGAGGCGCCATCCGGGCGATGGGCAGACCTGCGACGCACACCTCGCCCCGATCCGGGCGCAGCACCCGGGAGGCCACCCGGAACAGGGTCGTCTTGCCGGCGCCGTTGCGGCCGGCCAATCCCACGATCTCCCCCGGCGCCACCTCGAAGCTCACGTCCCGCAGCACCGGCGTGCCGGCCAGGGCAACGCCCACGCCCTCGAAGCGCAGCGCGGGGGGCTGCCCCGTCACGGCGCGAAGACCCGGTGCTGCTGGCGACGCAGCAGGTAGAGGAAGAGGGGGCCGCCGGCCAGGGCGGTGATCGCACCCACGGGCAGCTCGCGGCCGCCCAGCAGGGTCCGCGCCGCGGTGTCGCAGGCGACCAGGAACGCCGCGCCACCCAGGGCCGAGGCGGGCAGCAGCAGCCGGTGATCCGGGCCCAGAGCCAGACGCAGCAGGTGGGGAATGATCAGCCCCACGAAGCCCACGAGTCCCGCTACCGCCACGGCGGCGCCCACCATCAGCGAGGTGGCGAGCAGCAGCAGCCGCTGTTGGCGCCCCACGTCGACCCCCAGCTGCCGCGCCGACTCCTCGCCGAGGGCCAGCAGGTTGAGGTTTCGAGCCAGGGGCAGGGACGTAGCCAGTCCTGCGAAGAGGAAGAGCGCGACCCAGCCGGCGACGTCCACCCGGATCGCCGACAGGCTTCCGATCAGCCACAGGAAGATGCTCGCCCCCTCGGTGAGCCCTGCGAGGGCCGCCAGGAAGACGATCGCCGCCGACGCGAAGGCGTTGAACACCACGCCCGTGAGCAGCAGGTTGGTTCCGGAGACGCGACCGCCCCGACCCGCAACGGCGTAGAGCACGACGGTGGTCAGCACCGCACCCGCAAACGCCGCCGGTGGAACCGCGCCGTAGCCCCAGCCCAGGCTGGCCCCCAGGGACAGGGCCGCGATGCCGCCCACCGCGGCGCCACCGGACACGCCGAGCACGAAGGGGTCGGCCAGGGGGTTGCGCAGCAGGGCCTGGAAGAGCACACCGGCCACGGCCAGCGACGCGCCCACCAGCGCGGCGAGCAGGATCCGCGGCAGTCGCACGCGCAGCACGATGTCGGCGCTGGCGGTGCCGGCGTCCTCGCTCCCGAGCAGGGCCGCGGCCACCTGGTCCATCGGAAGGGGGCTCGGGCCCGCGATCACGCCCACCCAGAGCGCGACGATCAGCAGCGCAGCGAGGCCGCTCAATGCAGCGGCGACTCGCCGCACCGACAGGGCCCTCATCGAGCCTCCGGATCGCCCACGATCCGGCCGAGCAGCGTGACGGCGCGGTCGAGGTGGGGTCCGGGCAGAGTCACCTGCTCGGCCGGCACGGTGACGATACGCCCCTCGACCACGGCCGGCAGGGAGGGCCAGCGCGACCAGTGCGCCCGGGCGAGCTCCGGCTGGGCGGCGGCGTCGATGATCAGCTCCGGCCCTGCGGAGATCAGCCACTCGACGCCCACCCGGGGGTAGGCCTCGTCGAACTTCGCCGCGACGTTCTCGGCGCCGGCGGCGCGCAGCATCGCGTCCAGGAAGCTGCCCCGTCCGACCACGTAGAGGGGATCGCGTTGGAGCACCAGCACGGTCCGGGGATGAGGCCGGCGACCCGCTGCGCGCTCCGTGCGCGTCCAGGCGCGGCGGATCGCCCGGACGCGCTCGCGCGCCTCGGCTTCCCGCCCCACCCGGTCTCCCAGCTCCTGGATGGAGCCCAGCACCTGCGCGAGCCGGATGTTCTCCAGCACCAGCACCTCGACCCCCAGGGCCTCCAGGCGCTCGCGCAGATTGCGCTGCTGAGCGGAGGGCACCCACACCACCAGGTCGGGCTCGAGCGCCAGAATGCCCTCGAGGCTCGGGTTGAACAGACCCCCCACCCGGGGCAGCGAGGACACCTCGGGGATGTCCCTCGCCGACCAGTCGTCCACCCCGACCAGCGACGGCCCCGCATCGAGCGCGAGCAGGATCGCCGTGAGCGAGGGATTGAGCGAGACGACCCGGGGCAGCGCCGCTGCCGGCTCGGCGGTCGGGGCGGACGGAGGCTCCGCCAGCGCCGCGGCCGAGGAGAGCCCGATCAGTAGCGCGATCAGCAGGGACCGCAGCGGGCCGAGGGGGCTTCGAGATCCGATCACCGTCGCAAGGTAGCGCCCGGCCCGCTCCCCACGCGCTGCCGTCCGGACCTTCGGGCCGGCGGCGGACGCGCCACCGCCGGCCCCGCGGTTCACGGCCTCATGCGCGCCGTCGTCTTGCCCTGGGTGGTGACGTGGGGGCGAAGCCGCTCGAGGCTCGCCTCGCCGATGCCCTTCACCTCCGTGAGCTCCTCGACGCTCTTGAAGCCGCCGCGGCGCTTGCGGGTCTCGATCACCGCCTGGGCCCTCGACTCACCGATCCCCGGCAGGAGGGTCAGCTCCTCGACGGTGGCGGTGTTGACGTTGACCGTGCCGCTCAGTGCGGCCGCGTCTTCCGCCGCGACGGCCGCGCTCGCAACGCCGATCGCGAGCGCCAGCAGGCTTGCGAGCACCCGTGCGCTCGCGCCCGCTGCGCGTCCCTTGGTTCCGATCATTGGGATTCTCCCCGGGACCGGGGCGAGAGACGAGCCGCGTGCTAGCGATCGCGCACGACGGAGAACTCTGCGGCGGCCAACAGGTCGCGCTTCGCCACGCCGTCGGGGAAGGGGGCGATCGACTCCGCAGCGCGCGCGGCGTGCTCGTGGGCGCGGCGGATGGTGTCGGCCACGCCGCGATACCGCTCCACGGCGTCGAGCGCCGGACCGAGGTCGAGGGAGGCTTCGTCGCGCCCCTCGACCTCTCGACGGGCCGCGGTCTTCAGGACCGACGCGATGGCGTCACGCTCGGCGTTGGTGCAGCGCTTCATGGCGAGCAACAGCGGGAGGGTCACCTTCCCCTCGCGCAGATCGTCGTAGGGGCGCTTGCCCAGGTCGGACTCGCGGTCCTCGTAGTCGAGCGCGTCGTCGCGAAGCTGGAAGGCGAGGCCCAGCTCGCGCCCGAAGTCGGCGAGCCGGCGCCGCTCGGCACGGGTGACACCGCCGAGGATCGCTCCGGCCTCGGCCGCCGCCGACAGCAGCACGGCGCTCTTGCGCTCGATCACCCCGAAGTAGTGGGCCTCGGTGACCGTGGGGTCGAAGCTCCGCTCGAGCTGGAGCAGCTCTCCCTCGGCCATGCTCCGGATCGTATTCGCGAAGATCCAGAGGATCTCCAGGTCCCCGTCCTCGACGATCATCGAGGAGGCCCGGGCGTAGAAGAAGTCGCCGGCCAGGACCGCGCGCCGGTTGCCCCAGAGCGCATTCGCCGAGGGACGTCCGCGCCGCAGCTGCGAGAAATCCACGACGTCGTCGTGGAGCAGGGTGGCCGTGTGGAGCAGCTCCACCGCCGCGCCCACGTGGATGCGTCGAGGACCGCTGTAGCCGACGAGCTCGGACACCAGCAGCAGGAGCGCGGGGCGCATGCGCTTGCCGCCGGAGCGCAGGACGTGATCGCCGAGCGCCGCCAGCAATTCGCTGGCCGAGACGACCTGCTCGTGCATCGCCCTCTCGACCAGCGCCAACGGCTCGGAGATCCGCGCCAGCGCGCCCCCGAAGTCGGAGGGGGCGGTGGCTTCGGGCTGGGAGGAGGACGCGGGGGGGAGTTGCGTCATCGAATCGCAGCCTAGCCGGGAGCCCGGGGGCTGTCAAAGCTTTGCGTGCCGGAAAAGCGGATTGATTTCAGAGAGTTAACCGATGTTCTCGGCGCCGTGAACCGACGCGGACTCGCGCAGCCAGCGCACCGCCGCCGCCACGTCGGGCACCGGGATCGGCTGGGCTCCCGGCACGTCTCCCGCGCCGGCGGCCCCCTCCGGCAGCAGGATCCGGCGGAAGCCCAGGCGCACCGCCTCGCGCACGCGCAGATCCGTCCCCGCGACGCGACGCACCTCGCCCCCGAGCCCGATCTCGCCGCAGGCCGCGACGTCGGCCGGCACCGGCAGATCGAGCCGGCTCGAGGCGATGGCGAGCGCGACCGCCAGATCCGCTCCGGGCTCTCCGACCCGCACGCCGCCGACGACGTTGGCGTAGACGTCCCGCGAGAGCAGATCGACGCCGGCGCGACGATCGAGCACGGCCAGCAGCAGCGCCAGCCGCCCGTCGTCCACTCCCTGACTCGTGCGCCGCGCGGTGCCGTAGCCCGCCGGCGCCACCAGGGCCTGGATCTCGACGAGCAGGGTCCGGGTGCCCTCGACCAGGGGTGCGATGCACGACCCGGGCGCGCCGCTGCGGCGCTCGGCGAGGAAGAGCTCGCTGGGGTTCGCGACCGTCTCGAGGCCGCTGCCCGACATGCTGAAGACGCCGACCTCCTGGGTCGAGCCAAAGCGGTTCTTGCGGGCTCGCAGGATCCGGAAGGCGTGACCGCGGTCGCCCTCGAAGTGCAGCACCACGTCCACCAGGTGCTCGAGCACCCGCGGACCCGCGATTGTGCCCTCCTTGGTGACGTGACCCACCAGCACCAGGGCCGCGCCCTGGCGCTTCGCCGCAGCGGCCAGCAGGGCGGCACACTCCCGGACCTGGGCCACGGAGCCCGGAGCCGACTCGACCCGATCGCTGCGCAGGGTCTGGACCGAGTCCACGATCACCAGCGCCGGCCCCAGCTCCCGCCAGGGTGCCGCCAGCGTCTCGACGTGGGTCTCCGCCAGCACGGCCAGACGCTCCGGCAGGACGGGCAGGCGCTCGGCGCGCAGCCGGATCTGCTCCGGGCTCTCCTCGCCGGAGACGTAGAGCACCGGCGCCGGCGCCACTCCGGCCGCCAGCTGGAGCGCCAGGGTCGACTTCCCCACCCCGGGCTCGCCGGCGAGCAACACCACCGACCCCGGCACGAGACCGCCCCCCAGCACCCGGTCGAGCTCGGGAGTCCCGGTCTCGAGACGCGGCAGGCCCCCGGCGTCGACCTCGCCGAGGCGCAGCAGCTTCGCGCCGGTCGCCGGAGCTTCCGCGCCGGCCAGGGAGTCGGCCGCGACGCCCCCTCCGAGACGCTCCTCCACCAGGGAGGACCAGGCAGCGCACTCCGGGCAGCGTCCCATCCACTTGGGCTGCTGGGCACCGCACTCGGTGCACGCAAAGACGGTCCTCACCCGCGCCATCGGGGCCCAGTGTAGCGGCGCGCTGCCTGTCGACCCCGACGGCCTTCCGCGGTTGACAGTGACTCCGCCCCGCCCCTAGCCTGCTCCGCGTCCCCCCACGCCCGGCAAGACCCGGGCACCCCGCGAGGTACCCCGTGTTCGAGACCTATTCGACCCTCGCCGAGCGCGCCCTCCAGGGCGAGCCCCCGAGCGAGCGCGAGGCCCTGTGGATCCTGGACGGCGAGGACGTGGCCCTGCTTCCGCTGCTCCAGGCGGCCTTCGCACCGCGGGAGCGCCACTTCGGCCGCCGCGTCATGGTGCACGTCCTCAACAACGTGCAGAACGGACTCTGTCCCGAAGACTGCGGCTACTGCTCCCAGTCTCGCGACTCCGAGGCCGCGATCCGCAAGTACGCCATGAAGCCCGCGAGCGAGATCTACGCCGAGGCGGAGGCCGCGACCCGCGCCGGCGCGAGCCGCTACTGCATGGTGCTCTCCGGTCGCGGCCCCAGCCTGTCGGCCACCCGACAGCTCGCCGACGTGATCCGCGGTGTGAAGGAGCGCTTTCCGATCGAGGTCTGTCTCTCGGTGGGACTCCTGGAGGAGGAGCACGCCCGCATCCTCGCCGACGCGGGGCTCGACCGGCTGAACCACAACCTCAACACCAGCGCCTCCCACTACCCGGAGATCTGCAGCACCCACGACTACGAGGATCGGGTGCGGACGCTGGTCGCGGCGAAGAAGTGCGGCATCGAGCCCTGCAGCGGGCTCATCATCGGCATGGGCGAGCAGAGCCGCGACATCGTCGAGGTGGGATTCCACCTGCGCGAGCTCGAGGTCCCGTCCATTCCCGTGAACTTCCTGATCCCGATCGAGGGCAATCCGGTCTCGGACGACGGGTCCCTCACGCCGGAGCGCTGTCTGCGCGCCCTGTGTCTCATGCGTCTCATCAATCCGGCCGCGGAGATCCGGGTAGCCGGCGGACGCGAGGGCCATCTTCGCCACCTGAACGCGCTTTCGCTGTGGCCCGCCAACTCCCTCTTCGTCGAGGGCTATCTCACCACCCGGGGCGATGGCGTCGCCGACACCTACCGGATGATCCGCGAGGCGGGATTCGAGGTGGAGGGGAACCCGGTGAGCGACGCTCCCGACAGCGGTGACGGCTTCCGGCTCGACGGCTCGCGCGGGCTGCTCAAGCCCGACGTGGCGCGGGAAGCCTGAGACGCTGATGCGGGTCGACGAGGTCGCGGCCCAGACGCTGGCGGCGATCCGCGAACGCGGCACGCACCGTCGGATGCGGCGCTTCGAGGGCGCGCAGGGTCCGCGCATGTGGGTGGACGGACGGGACGTCCTGCTCTTCGCCGGCAGCAACTACCTCGATCTCGCCCATCACCCGGAGGTCGTCGAAGCGGCGGCCCGTGCCGCGCGGGATCTGGGTTGCGCCGCCGGCGGCTCGCGCCTGATCAACGGCAACCTCTCCCTCCACGAAGAGCTCGAGGAGGACCTGGCGAAGTTCGTCGGGGCCGAGTCGGCGCTGGTGTTCGCCACCGGCTACATGGCGAACGTCGGGGTCATCCCCGCCCTCACCGGCGAGGGAGACCTGGTGATCTCGGACTCGCTCTCCCACGCCTCGATCATCGACGGCTGCCGCCTGACACGCGCGGGTGTACGCGTGTTCCCGCACGGCGACCTGGACGCCCTGGAGCGGGTGCTGGCCGAGGAGTCGCGCCCGGGGCGGCGGGTGCTGGTGGCCGTCGACGGCGTCTACAGCATGGACGGAGACGTGGCCCCGATCGGTGCGCTCTGCGAGCTCGCCCGGCGCCACGGCGCGATGCTGCTGCTGGACGACGCCCACGGCACCGGCACCCTGGGCCCGCGCGGTCGCGGCAGCGCCGAGCTCTGCGGTGTGGCGCCGGAGGCCGTCGACATCCACCTGGGCACTCTGGGCAAGTCCCTCGGCTCCTTCGGCGCCTTCGTGGCCGGGAGCCGCGCGCTGCGCGAGCTGCTGGTCAACGCCGCCCGCAGCTTCATCTTCAGCTGTGGGCTGGCGCCGCCCCAGGTCGCGGCGGCGCGCGCGGCGCTGGCCATCGTGGAGCGCGAGCCCTGGCGACGCGAGCAGCTTCAGCGCAACGCCGAGCAGCTGCGACGCGGCCTCGCCGCCCGCGGCGTGGACACGGCTCCGAGCACGACGCAGATCGTGCCGGTCCGGATCGGAGACAACGCCCGCACCATGACGGTGTGCGAGCGGCTGCTCGACCGCGGCTTCTTTGCCCACGGCATCCGCCACCCCTCGGTGCCGGAGGGGACGGCGCGCCTGCGCATCACGCCCATGGCGACCCACAGCGAGGCGGAGATCGACGCCCTGGTGGAGGCCGTCGCCGACGAGCTCGCGCGCAGCGCATGACGCGGCCGCGAGGCTGCTTCGTCACCGGGACCGACACCGGCGTGGGGAAGACCCTGGTGGCGTGCGCGATCGTGCGGGGTCTGCGACGGCGCGGCCTCGACGTCGGCGTGATGAAGCCGGTGGAGACCGGCGTGGGCGCCGCCGGACCCCTCGACGCCCGGGCGCTGCGCGAGGCGGCGGGGGTGGACGACCCGCTCGAGGACGTGTGTCCGCAGCGCTTCGCGCTGCCGGCGGCACCCGCGGTGTCCGCAGTGCACGAAGGGTCCGCGGTGGACTTGGCGCAGCTGGACGCGGCCTTCGAGCGCCTCGCTGCGCACCACGAGTACCTGTTGGTGGAGGGCGCCGGGGGTCTGCTGGTCCCCGTCACGGCCGAGCTCTCCATGGCCGGGCTCGCCGCGCGCTGGGAGCTGCCCCTGATCGTGGTGGCCCGGGCCCGTCTCGGCACGATCAACCACACCCGGCTCACGCTGGAGGTGGCCAGGGGTCGCGGCCTCGCGATCGCCGGGCTGGTGCTGAGTCATGCCGACGGGCCCACGAGCCCCGCCGACGCTGCAAATCTGCGGGCGCTGCGGGAGGACCCGGGGGTGCGGCTGCTGGGCGAGATCCCGCCGCTGGCGCCCGGCGCGCTGCCCCCCGATGACGCGCTCGATCTGGCTGGACTCGCGACCGAAGTGGGGCCGGCTGCGAGGGGCTGACCGGCGTCAGGCACGACCGGCAGTGTTCACCGGGGCGGCGCAGGTCTCGACCCAGGCCCGGGCGGAGTGGAGCCAGGCCTCTTCGCTGGAGGGGTGTTCGCCCGGCGAGGGCGGTTGGACGTAGCGGGCGCGGGCGGCGGCCTGCTCGAGGGCGGTCCGCGCCGCGGCGCACTCGCGACGGCGACTGCGGAGCATCGCCTCCAGGGCCGGGGCCGATACGTCGTCGGGGTAGAGAGCGGTGGCAGCCCGGGCCACGCTGAGCGCCCCAACGAGATCGTCCCGGGCATCGAGCGCCATCGCGAGCCCCAACACGTCCTGGCGATCTCCACGAATCGCCACCGAGAGAGCCATTGCGCGGGCCGGATCCTCCGAGGATGCGTGGCCGAACATGGGTGCCATCAGCAGGGCGATGGCGAGAGGGAGGGTGCAGGCCAGGGAGGCGGCGCCACCGGCCAGCTTCCACACCCGGCTCGGGGGCGCCGGGCGCGGGTAGGAGGGCTCGATGCCGGCCGCCAGCATTCGATCGTAGAGATCCGGGTGCGGCGCGCGCCTTCGCTCGGCCACCACCGGGGCGACGTTGTCGCGGTAGAGCTTCTCGAGCGCGCGGGCATAGGTGCCCGGGGTTTCGTCGCCGCGCCTGGCGACGTCGTCGGCACGCACCTCCAGGTGGCGGGTCAGCGGCCGAAGGCCGACCACGGCCAGCAGTAGCACCCCCAACGGGACGGCCAGGCCCGGCCAGCCGTAGGCGCCGAGCAGCAGCGGCGCCGCACCGAAGGGCAGGAGCAGGAAGCCCGCGAGGAAGCGCGCCGCCCGAGCCGCGGCCGGCTCGGAGAGGTGCCCCAGCTCGTGGGCGGCGATCGCGCACAGCTCGTCGTCGTCCAGCACCTCGGCGCAGCGGCCCGTGAACACCAGGCGCCCGCTGAGCGGCAATGCGAATGCGTTCGCAATGGACCACTCCACCTCCTCGACGTCCCGCACCGCCACGCCCAGCCGCTCCGCCGTCGCCAGGACGAGCGTGCGAAGCCGAGGCGACGCCGGGCGCACCGCGCCCAGCCAGCGCAGTGCGGGCAGGCCCGCCCGGGTGGCCGTCACTCCGGTCGCGACCGTAGCGAGCGCCAGCAGCAGCACGTCGAGTGCATCCACCGGCGGGCGAAGGGCGCTTGCCAGGGCGATGGCGATCACCAGGTGAGGCGCCATCAGCAGCAGCGCCACCCCGTCGTCCCGCAGCGTCGCGCCGAGCGAGCTTCGCCGGCCCAGCCTCTGCTCCTGGAAGCGCCAGCGCGGCCAGGCGCTCCCGAGCAGGGCGACGATCACGATGGCGCCGATGGCCGGGCCGCGGGGCACGGTCAGGAGCGGTCCCGACGACATCCCCACCAGGACTCCGAAGGTGACGGCGGGGAGTACGAGGGCGATCGCCGACACCGCCTGGGCGGGGTGGGCTCCGCGAGCGCGCTCGTACCACGGGGCGTCGGGTGTCAGCCGACGCAGGGGCCAGGCCGCGACCCGGATCGCGGCCCAGGTGCCCACCACGGCGCAGCCGGCAGCCGCCGCGAGTGCGGGCAGCCAGATCCCCTGCACGGCCCACCAGGGCAGGGCGGTGCGCAGCAGGGAGATCGCGTCGGCGGGAGTCTCCACAGCCCCCGGATCGACGCGACGCCCGGTTCGCCTGAACGGCGCCGATGATGGCTGCCCCGGGGAGTTCGTGACGCACCAAATGACGCAGCTCATGACGCGATCGGCCTCGGGCCGCGTCAATGCGCGTCAAAACCGGCTGCTCCGCGCCGCCACGTTCCCGCAGCAGGTGCCGCGCAGCCCGGGTGGATTTCGCGTCAAGGCGCCTCGGCGACCCGCCGATCCTCCCAGCAGGAGGCCTGCGCGTGATCGAGTCCCACTCCCTGGAAGAGCAGATCCTGAATCTCTCGGTCAAGATGAACCAGCTCAAGCGCGAGTACGACCAGTACTTCCTGGGAACCCGACCCCGGGAGCCGGTCCTGCTGCGTGGCGACGTGCAGAAGATCCTGGCCTTCGTCACCAACCAGCCGATCCACAATACGGCGCTGCGCTTCAAGTTCAGCAGCATCTGCTCGCGCTACCAGGCCATGCGGCGCCAGTGGGACGAGACGCTGCGCAAGATCGAGGCCGGTACCTACGAGCGGCACCGCTTCAAGGCGGATCTCCACGATCGCTCCCGCGGCGGCAACGCGGCCACTCCATCCCCGGCGCCGCCGGCGGCGGCCGGCGAGGACCTCTATGCCAGCTATCGCGATGCGCGGCTCGCCTGCGGCCAGAGCGTGGACGGGCTCTCGCGAGACCGCCTCGAGCAGACCCTGGAGAAGCAGCGGTGCCAGCTGCGTCAGCGCTTCGGCGACGACGCGCAGTTCCAGTTCCGGGTCGCGGTCGAGGACGGGCGCGTCCGACTGAAAGCGAAGCGCCTGGGCTGAGCGACCTCCCAGCGCGGCCACCTTCCGAGCCGAGGCCGCGCCTCGCCCCATGCCGTCCGGGTCACGCCCAGCGCCGGTTCATCGCAGCCCGGCCCGGCTCGTCGCCCGCCTCGCTGCCTCTCGAACCAGTGACGAGCAGATCAAACCGGGCTCGCGGCAGCCGAACGACGAAGCATGCGCCTCCGAGACGGGCGTCGGGTCGGGCCGTGATGACTCCCGCATGTCTTCGGATCACCGACTGGCTGAGGGGAAGCCCCAGGCCATGCCCACCCGGCACGCGAGCTGCGGCAGAACCCCTGCGGAACGCCTCGAAGAGGACATCGGAATCCGGCTCACGAAGCCCGGGACCATCATCCGCCACCTGGATCTCGACCGTGGTCCCGTCGCTCAGCATCCGGATCTCGATCCTGCTTCCCGGCTTGCCGAACTTGAGCGCATTGTCGACCAGGTTCCAGATCGCACGATCGAGCAGTACGCGATTTCCGGACACCCATGCCGACGTCTCTCCCTCGGGCTCGACGAGAGTGACCGTCCGGGAGCCATCCACGATCCTCGCGCGTTCGACCAGATCCTCGAGGAGCGGCCGAAGCCTGAACGGAGTCTCCTTCGAGAGATCCGTTCCGTCGCCCCGGGCGAGCTCCAGCAATGCATCGACCACCCGTCCCAGCTCTTCCGTTTCGTCCAGGACGGAACCCACGCACTCCCGCTGCTCGTCTGCATCTCCCCGGGTCAGTGCGAGCTCGGCCTGCGCGCGAACGCGTGCGAGAGGTGTACGCAACTCGTGGCCGGCATGCGCGGTGAATCTGCGCAGGCTCTCGAGCGCCGTGCGATCCCTCTCCATCATCTGGTTCAACAGGGTCGCGAGCTCGCGCAGCTCGGAACCTTCCGGAGGTTCCTCCAGATATCCGCTCGAGTCCCCATGCGACATCGATTCGACATCGGCAACCATTTCTCCGATCGGACGGAGTGCCGCCGAAAGAAGCAGGTAGCAGCCCACGCAACCCACGACCAGGGCGACCGACAGACCCACTCCGTAGAACCTGCGATACTGCGCAAGCGCCGCGAGCGCTCGCTCCTCGCTGACGACCGCCACCACCAGCCATCGCGGCGTCCGCTGATACTCCACGAGGAGCGTGGTTCGCAGCGACGCGGGAATGCCGGGAGCGCGGACTCGTTCGTAGAGCGGCTGGCGACTGCGCGCAGCGCGAAACTCTGCCGGTCGGGGCTCGCTCCAGGCACCGGGTCCCGGGGGAATGGCGTGTATCAGCGCGCCGCTCAGATCGAAGATGGCGAGGCCTACGACGCCCTCCTCGGGAATCAGACCATCGAGGAGCGCGCGGCGAGAGACGATCTCCTCGCGGGTGGGAATCCCGGCTACGATGTTGGCTGCTTCGAGCGCCTCGTGAAAGGCGAAGCTGCGTGTTTCTTCGTCGAGGCTCTTCTGCAGCCACAGGTAGCTGCCTGCGCCGAAGAGGCCGCCGAGTAGCAGCAAGACGGCAGCTGTCGCCAGGCTCAGCTGGACGCGCATCGAACGCAGCGCCTTCACGAAGACCCCCCCAACGTGTCCTCGACGTCGAGCTGATATCCGATTCCACGCAGAGTACGAATCGGCTCGAGACCCAGTCGGCGCAGCTTCTTGCGGAGATGATTGATGTACACGTCGACGACGTTCGTCCCGGTGTCGAATTGGTGGCCCCATACCCGATCTCCGAGCATCGATCGCGTCAGCGGCTGCCGGGGATTGGACATGAAGTACTCGAGCAGCTGGAACTCCCGAAGGGTCAGGTCCTCGCTGGCCTCGCCGTGTACTGCGCGGCGCTCGACGCGGTCGAGCACCAGCGGACCCACCGCAAACCTCCTTGCGGTGAGCCGACCGTCTTCGCGTCGAAAGAACGATCGCAAGCGCGCCTGGATCTCGACGAAGCTGAAGGGCTTCGTGATGTAGTCGTCCGCACCGAGGTCCAGCCCCCGGACACGATCCTCCACGCTGTCGCGAGCACTCAGGATGAAGATGGGCGTCGTGTTGTCGACGCAGCGAACTTCGTGCAGGACCTCGAAGCCATCGGTGCCCGGCAGCATGAGGTCGAGCAATACGAGATCGTGATTGCCCGTTAGAATCCGTCGCAGGGCGCTCGAGCCGTCGGCGCTCGTCTCGGTGATGTGGCCATCCGCTTCCAGACCGCGCGCCAGGAAGCGAGCGATCTTCGCATCGTCCTCGATGACGAGAATTCTCATCGGCGCTCCCCTCGGCTCCTGCCCCGAAGCCGCATCGACGCGAGCGTGGATCGCTTTCCTCGAGTCTAGGCAATCCCTCTGCTCGTCTTCATTAAGAAGACTTAATCGAGCTTTAACGGTCGCCGGGCCATGCTCTTCCTAGGTTTTCGATCGGCGGAGCGTGTTCGAGGCCACCACTCCAGGGTGCTTCGGCATTCGACCCCAGGCGAATGGACGGCGACGCCCAGATAGCTGAGCGCCGCTACGGATAGGAGGCTCGTCGACGTGTCCCTGAATGACGAGAAGCTCGAGCATTACGCGGATGGATGCCGCACGATCGAAGGAGCCGAGAGGTACTCCACGAAATACGATCGAGAGCTTCACAAGCGGATCTCGAGCTTCTTCGAGCGGCGTGCGATTCGCCGCGCAATCGCGGTCACCGGAGTGGAACCGGGAAGCGTCCTCGACGTTCCCTGTGGAGCGGGGCGTCTCTCACCCGTCCTTCGGCCCGCGTCGTCGCTGCTCGTCTCGGGCGATTACTCGATGTCGATGGTGAAGACGTTTCGACGCACGCACGATGGTCCGTGCTTCGTCGGAAGTGCCTTCGAGCTCCCGTTTCGAGATCGGGCGTTCGACATCGTCTTTTCGGCTCGGCTCTCCCACCACATCTCCTCGGCCGATCGCCGAGCAGATTACCTGAGCGCGATCATGCGAGTCAGCCGACGCTGGGTGATCGTCACCGTGTTCGATCGCGCATCGCTGAAGAATCGCGTTCGAGAGGTGCAGCGCAGATTCAACCACAAGCGCAGCAAGCACACCTTGTCGAGGAGCGACGTGAAGGAGATCGCCGAAGCTTCCGGCTTCGAGGTGGCCACCGGATTCCCGCTCTCCCGCGTGATGTCGGGGCACGTCTTCTATGTGCTCGAGCGGAAGGGCGCCACCAGCGAGCTCGCACTCGCGCATCGCGCTGCCGCGTAACGGCGCCTCCAATCAGGCGTCGCCAGCACCGGGGCCGAAGATCGCTCCGATGGTGGACTGGATCTCCAAGGCCGCCGCGCGCGGGTCGGCGGCGTCGCGGATCGGACGACCCACCACGATGTAGTCGGCCCCGTTCTCGAAGGCCTCGCGTGGCGTCACCACTCGCTTCTGGTCGTCGTCGCGCTCGATCGGTCGGATTCCCGGGGACACGATCAGGAACGCGGAGCCCACCGCCTCGCGCAGCGCCCGGGCCTCGCGACCGGAGGAGATCACCCCGTCGCAACCCAGGGCGACGACGCGCCGGGTACGGGACAGGACCAGGGGCTCGATCTCGAGATCGATACCCAGGTCCCGGAAATCGTCCGCGTCGATGCTCGTCAGCGCCGTCACGGCCAGGATCTTGAGTGGACCCTTCTCTGCGCAGGCGGCCCGGATCATCGACTCGTTGCCGTGGATGGTGGCGAACTCGACGCCGCGCTTTGCGAGCTGGCGCACCGCTGCCGCCACTGTGGCCGGGATGTCGAAGAACTTCAGGTCCGCGAAGACCTTCTTCCCCCGGGCCGCGAGCGCATCCACCAGCTCGAAGTAGCGACCGGACATCGCCAGCTCGAGTCCCAGCTTGTAGAAGTGCACCGCGTCGCCGAGACGGTCGACCAGATCCAGGGCGTCATCGTAGCCGGGCACGTCGACCGCGACGATCAGCCGCTCCTCCGGGGGAATCGAGCGGATCGCGGCCTTGGGCTCCATCGCCTGCTAGCTCTTGCGCCCCACCTCGAGGCGGATCCTGGCGCGCTCGAGGGCGACTTCGAAGGCCTCGTAGCGGACCCGATCCTCGTCGGGATCGAGGGTCGCGAGGCCCTGGGCCGCGCGCTCGTGAGCGCGCTCGGCCCGCGCCGTGTCGATGTCGTGGGCGAGCTCACAGGACTCGACCAGCACCGTCACGCTGTCGCCCTGGACGTCGGCGAACCCGTCCGCGATGGCGGCCCAGAGCGTCTCCCTGCCGGTGCGGATCTCGGCGGCGCCGGCCCGCAGCGGGGTGAGGTAACGCTCGTGCTCGGGCAGCACGCCAAACTCCCCCTCGCTGCCGGGGAGCACGACGTGGTCCACCGAGCCCCGATAGCGCTCGCCTTGCGGCGTGACGATGGTGAGTTCGAGACCCATCAGCTGAGCTGCTTCGCCTTGGCGATCGCGTCCTCGATCGTCCCGACCATGTAGAACGCCTGCTCCGGGAGGTCGTCGTGCTTGCCTTCGAGGATCTCCTTGAAGCCGCGTACCGTGTCCTCGAGGCGAACGTAGACACCGGGCGTTCCGGTGAACTGCTCCGCCACGTGGAAGGGCTGGGAGAAGAAGCGCTCGAGCTTCCGCGCGCGGCCCACGGTCAGCTTGTCGTCCTCCGACAGCTCGTCCATTCCGAGGATCGCGATGATGTCCTGGAGGTCCTTGTACTTCTGGAGCGTCGCCTGGACGCCCCGCGAGACCTGGTAGTGCTCCTCACCCACCACCTGGGGATCGAGGATGCGGCTGGTCGAGTCCAGCGGGTCCACCGCGGGGTAGATCCCCAGCTCCGAAATGCGGCGCGAGAGCACCGTGGTGGCGTCCAGGTGGGTGAAGGCCGTAGCCGGCGCCGGGTCCGTGAGGTCGTCGGCGGGGACGTAGATCGCCTGCACCGACGTGATGGACCCCTTCGTGGTGGACGTGATCCGCTCCTGGAGCTCGCCCATGTCGGTGGACAGGGTCGGCTGGTAGCCCACGGCCGAGGGGATGCGGCCCAGCAGCGCCGACACCTCGGAGCCCGCCTGGGTGAAGCGGAAGATGTTGTCGATGAAGAGCAGGACGTCCTTCCCCTCCTCGTCGCGGAAGTATTCGGCGACGGTCAGCGCCGTCAGTCCGACGCGGGCGCGAGCGCCCGGCGGCTCGTTCATCTGACCGAAGACCAGCGCCGCCTTGTCGAGCACGGTGGTGCCGTCGGCCAGCTTTGCGTCTGCCATCTCGTGCCAGAGGTCGTTGCCCTCGCGGGTGCGCTCGCCCACGCCGCCGAAGACGGAGTATCCGGAGTGCTCCTTCGCGATGCTGTTGATCAGCTCCAGGATCACGACGGTCTTGCCGACGCCAGCGCCACCGAAGAGCCCCACCTTGCCGCCCTTCGGATACGGTGCGATCAGGTCCACGACCTTGATGCCCGTCTCGAGGGCCTCGACGCCGGTGGACTGATCGATGAACTCCGGAGGCGGTCGGTGAATCGGGTAGGTCGCCTTCGACTCGATCGGGCCGCGCTCGTCCACCGGGTCTCCCACCACGTTCATGATGCGGCCCAGGGTGGCCTCGCCCACGGGAACGCGGATGGCGTCGCCGGTGTTCCGCACGGGCTGTCCGCGCACCAGGCCGTCGGTGGTATCCATCGCCACGGCCCGCACCGTGTTCTCACCGAGGTGCTGCGCCACCTCGAGGACCAGGTTGTCCTCGCGCTCGTCGATCCCGGGATTGGTGAGGCGAAGAGCGGTGTAGATCTCGGGGAGGTTCCCGGGCGGGAACTCCACGTCGACCACGGGGCCCATGACCTGGACGACCTTGCCGTTTTCCATACTTCTGAATCTCCGTTCGCCTGCGGCTCTCTGCGCGCTTCGACCTCTCGGTCTCGCTTGCGCGGGCGGGGTTGGTGCTTCTCTCAATTTCGGACGACCGGCGCTCGATGCCTCTCGGGTC
>Ga0209536_100003654_pt1 | contig 24628 bp, 21 predicted proteins | sample DeeMarSeWOR28_12_FD_187461 | JGI IMG/M metagenome (GOLD analysis project Ga0209536, IMG submission 187461) | Marine sediment microbial communities from White Oak River estuary, North Carolina - WOR-2-8_12 (SPAdes) (version 2) | ecosystem: Environmental > Aquatic > Marine > Intertidal zone >...
TTTCACTGAGGTGCGGCTGGGATATTGCAACGTTCATTACCGTCAGCATTCTTACCTCAGCAGCCCTTGCTGCGGTGTCTGTATCTCACGTTCTTTTGAGCACCCCGATACACTGGGATCGAATTTTTAGCGGTCTTTATTCCAACCTGATCGGTTTTATGGCGGGGATCGTTTTTGTAGCCGGTTACAGAGCTGACGACCCCATCTGTCAGCTTCTGAGAATCGCCCATGTAATGTGTGAGTGGAAAGCCGATGGTCCACACTCTGGCGCCAATAGCCGCTGACTTTCCTGCTATCGGAAGTCCCGGGGGCAAGGAAATCGGATTGTCGATGGCAAGCAGCGCGATGTCATTGGCAGAATCCGAAACTACCACCTTGGCGTTCACTTCCTTACCGCTCGACAGCAACACGGCGACACGTTGGTGGCCTGCGACTACGTGGTTCGCGGTAATTATGAAGCCTTCTGGCGAAACCCAACCCGTACCTGAACTGGCTGCCACAGCTTCTTCGTTACCGGGGGCTGGCACCTCAACGCCGCCTGGAATCTTGCTCCGCAAGTCCGCAACCATCGACGACCCGCCACCGACTCGCTCCAGATCTTCCAAACAGCTGATTGACAATTCACGATCATCCCGCTTTGCCGCCGCGATACCGCCCTTGTAATACCAGTCAGCCGCCAAACGGCGACTCGCCGGCACACCGATGCCACGCTCATAGATCTTCCCCAGATCACGTAATGCGTACTTGTGGTCCTTTTCAGCGGCTTCGTGGAGCAAGCGCATTCCACGAGCGTAATTGCGGTGCACCTTCTTGCCTCCAAATACCCAAATGTGTCCTGCGAGCGCCTGCGCATCTGAGTACTTGAGCTTTATCGGCACGTCCAGAAACTTCAATGCCTTCGCAGGCTTGCCCTCGTTCATGTAGGAGAAAGCGTGCCCTACCATCCCGGAAGGGGAACCTGCCTTAGCGGCTTCGCGAAACAGTGACTTTGCCATCCCTTCGTTACGGGAGACTCCTTTACCTTGGCGATATAGCCACCCAAGGTGCGCGGTCGCGCTTTGTAATCCCGCACCACGAGCTAGTTCGTAGTACTTAAAAGCGAGCTCGTAATTCTTTTCTACGCCAATGCCAAATTCGTAAAGCCTGCCTAAGTCCAGGACGGCAAACGGATGGCCCGTTTCGGCAGCTTCTGACACCAGTTTGACGGTGCGTTTCCGGACTTCTGGATCATCGTTACCCGTTGCGATCGCACGACCAAGAAATGTCTTGCAAACTGGATTGCCTTGGCTTGCACATTCCTCAAGAAGACTGACAGCTCGGTTCTTGTTCGCAGGGACCCCCAAACCACGAAAGTACAGCTGGGCCAAGAAAGCCTTCGCTACGGGGTCGCCATTTGCAATTCCCATCGACGCCTTGCGACGCAATTCGTCAAACTGCGCCTCGTTGAGAAGCGACAAATATTCGCTCTCGTGAGCGGAAAGCGGGTGCGCGGATTCGACAGCCAATACCTGAAGGGAACTCGCGACGATTGTGACGCACGCCGCGATCTGAAGTGCCCGGACCAACGTCGCAGTCCGCCAACTTCTTGGTGGATCAATTGCGCGATCTGCCTGGCCAGTTATTGCAATCATTTCATCGACACGTCGCTGGCTGGCACGAGCAACCGCAGTTACTCGGACGATGACAGTGGCATTCACCAGTCTTTCGATTGAAGTGACAGCCGCACTTGTTGAGACCACCCCCATGCAGGACGGGGTCTCGCGAGCACAGCGGTGCGCTCTCCGAAGAGAACACGGCTCCAGAGGAAACGAGCACTGCCGCAAAGAGCAATGCCCTCACGAAGTGACTAGAGATCTTGCCGACACCCATCGGCCCCCCACTACAGCGTTCTTTTTCGATCTTTGGACGGAGAATCCTGCGAAAGCGCCCACCCGTCAAGAGTGCGGGCCACAGGTCACAGACTTGCCAACGCTCGGTTGTTTCGCACCCGTATCAGCCGCAGGGGGACCATTAGCCGGTGCTTATACCTAGCCATCTTGAAGAGGTGCTAGGCACTTCCCCGTGCATGAACGGTCTGATGAGAAGGTCTCCCTAGATGAGGAGCGGGACATGACGCTGAAGCAGCTTTCGGTAGTCGCGCTGTCAGCTCTGATGGCGGTAGTTTCCTCCCCAGCTCTGCCGGAAAGCGCGTCGGTCACGATCCCCCTGGCGCCGGTCGACCTGTGTGGTGCGAAGCTCTTCCCCGCCGACGCTTCTGCCTATACCGGCGGCCCTCCCGTCTACATCGGCCACACCGCCGACCTCGAGCGGCTCACGCGCGCCCATCCTGAGGATGCAGCGGAATTGCGCCGCGCCCTGGATGCCCTCGTGAACCGGTCCGATGACGAGGTCGCCCGGGTAATGATAGTGGAGCTGCGGGACCTGAACCCAACAGTGAGCTCCGACATCATGCTCACATCCTGGCCTCCGCAGCACGAGCTCACGCTCACCGTAAACAAACACCTCTACCGGGTTGGGCTCATTCCGAGATACGAAGTCCGAGCGATAGCCCTTCCGAATTGCGACTCGCGGAAGTACCCCGAAGAAGTCTCGGACTCCGACAGGACAAGCTCTCTGCACAAAGAACTCACGGAAGAGCTAAGAGCTCAGATACGGGAAGAGGCGCGACGATTGGAGCGCCTTGAAGAGTACGAGGGCCGAGCAATACCCATTCCGAAGTACGACGAGCCGAATTACGCCGAAGAAGTTTCGGACGCCGACAGATCAAGCGCTCTGCGCAAAGAACTCATCGAAGTGGTAAGAACTCAGATACGGGAAGAGGCGCGACGATTGGAGCGCCTTAAAGCGTACCAGTGATCCGTTAATCATGACTGGCACCGTATTGTCTGTCCCCTGATGCCCCCAGTCTCGCTCCGCTCCATTAGCCGAAACCAATCACGGTCCTCTGACCATCGGGTTTCAAGCGGCTTTCTTCCCGGATCGCCTCAAGCAACTCCGCAACCCCCTTCCCGCCCGCTTCAATCTCCAACCTTTGCCGGACGGCCGTGAAGTCCCCCGGCGTAAGATTCGTGAGTTCGCCGAGTATGCGGCGGGCGCTTTCCCGATCCGCCTCTCTAAGGGGTCCCGCCTGTAACTGAGTCACCAACTCCGTGAAAATCGATATTCGCTGCTCAAGCGTCAGGCAGCGAAACTCAACCTTCAGAGCGAAGCGCCGGAGAGAAGCAGAATCGAGCCGCTCTAGCGAGTTCGTCGCACAGACAAGTACGCCTTCAAAGCATTCCATCTGCGCGAGCAGCTCGTTGACGTGGCTCACTTCCCAGGAGCGGACCGCCCAGCGTCGATCCTGCAGAACGCTGTCTGCCTCGTCGAGAAGGAGCACTGCACCTTCCTCACCCGCCTCGCGAAAGGCTATCGCGATGTTCTTCTCTGTCTCGCCAAGCCACATCGAGAGAAGATCCGATGAGCGTCTTACAAGGAGCGGCCGATCGAGCTCGCGCGCGAGATGATGCGCGTAGGCCGTTTTGCCCGTGCCCGGAGGCCCGTAGAGCAGAAGTCGCCCCCTGCCGCGGGCCCGCAGGCCTTCGCATACTCCCTCGAGGTCGACATTTGTATTCGTCCATTCCGGCCGGTATCGGGCGGGAGCCGGATAGCGTCCACGGTCTGCGGTCCCTTGAACAGCGAGGGCTCCATGGGCCAGCAGATCGAACTGGCGTGCGGCCAACTTCGCCTCGGTAAAACCGCCAGTTCGCACGACCTTTCCGATCCGCTCGATCAGTGCGGGTGTCAGATGTGGATTCTCCGCGTGCGCCTCCAACCATTCGCGCTCAACTTGGGCGTCACCAAGCGAGCTGCGGATGAGCTCAGCCCGATGTCGTCGGGTGGGCGGTGTCACCTCCAAGACCACGTCGAAGCGTCGAAGGTAAGCGGGGTCGAGCTGTGCCACCCGGTTGGCGATCCATATGGTCGGGATGGGGTTCTCCTCGAGCAGCGCGTTCGTCCACGCTTTGGACGCGGTAGGTGACCAGTCCGAAAACATGTTCCGGTTGGTGCCGACCGCCGAAAAGGCGTCCTCAATCTCGTCAAATATCACTAACGCGCCGCGCTTGGCCGCAAGTACTCGCTGGGCTAGCGTGAGTGCCCTGATGCGCTCGGGGCGAGACATTGCCCAATCACGCTGATCGGCTGTCGCGACCTCGACAGCCGTGAGGCCTGCCTCGCGTGCAATCACTCTTGCGAGCTCTGTTTTCCCAACCCCGGGGGGTCCGAAGAGAAGCGCGTTGACACCCTTGCTCGCGTCGAGGCTGCTGGACCGCAGGTGGGCGATAAGAATCTCGACCGATTCCCGCATATGCGCAAAATCCTGGACTGTCAGCGTTGGGGGCACCGGGCGCCGAAGCGCGAAGCTGAGCAACTCATCGACGGAATCGGCTGGCTGCGCAAAGGCCCGGGTCATGCCCGCGAACAATTTGAGCTTGTTGAGAAAGAGATCGGCTCCCGAATCGGTAAAGACCAGGCCTGCACGGCCTAGCGCTGAACGTGGTTCGAGGGCCGAGGCAACGTCCTCGAAACTGCGCCCAAATGCGTGTGCGAGCACTCTCGCGAGCGACGTGTCCGCGTATCGCTGGGAGACCGCATCGAATGCCGCCTGCAGGCCTTCGTCCTGGCGCCCTAGCATGGCGGCCGCCAAGATCTCTTGATCGGTGTACGAGAGACCAGCAGCTTCCGCCAGCCGTGCGAGATTCTTGGCCAGGGGACCGGCGAGAACCCGGCCTTCTTTTTCCGCCTGGATGAGACTGTTCTCTACCTGCCGACCCATCTCCTTGAGCCGCTCGGCTTCGTCGTTCACCTTGAGGTCAAAGGCTGGTCGTGCCGGAAAGTCGAGCAGCGCTTCGAGCGCAGGACCCCCGCGGGCAAGACAGTGCTCGGGACGCGCTCCGCGCGAAATCATTCGCAGCGCCCAGAGCTGCATGACCGGGCGACAAGCCAATACGCTGTCTATTTGGACGACCGTGCTAACCAAACTTGTTGCCGCGGACTCAACCGTCAATTCGATAATGCGTGACTGCTGGCTCTCGTTCATGTACCGGACTCCTCATGCCTGATGGTCGATTTATCCTTTCGTGCACGGCGCGCGTAGTGCTCGCAGGCGCGTTGCGCCGCGCCGTGATCCCTCAAGTAGCCGATGGGCTTCCACACGCCTCCCTGTCCCTCATTCCTCGATGCCAGGCGGTGTAGACGGTCTGGCCGCACACATTGGTGACGGAGATACGGTACTGGCCACAATTGGATTTGAAGTGGTACTTGTCTTGCGGGATCCAGTCCATCGCGCACCCGGTGAACCGTGCACGACGCGGACTGTACAGCCCGGCTGCGACAAGGCGTGTCGCAGCTATTTGAGGGGCGAATTACGGCGCTTGCGGTAGTTCCTCGCCATAGCAGCTGCTGATGCTGCCATGTCTTTTCGCAGACCAGCGGGCTTAAGGACTTCTACCTGCTCCCCGAATGCCAGCAACCACCAGGCGAGCTGCGGCGTATCGTTCACGGTGGCTGACACTCTCACCCAACCCTCGTCGGCAGGAACGATCGTCTGATCATCGCTTAACGGGGTCTCGTGGAGATGCTCGGCAGCAGTGACAGTAAAAAGCGCCTCGAGACGCACCTTCTTTCCGACACCGAAATCGAGCGCGCCCTGTTGGATGTACTCGTCTAGATCGAAATCCTTTGGACGCACCGCCTCCTCAGCCAGCAATGTGGCCGAAAGTATTCGATGTAGAGCAAGGAGACGTACGTCCTGATAGCGAAACAGTGTGCATACAATATAGAACACTGGCCCGCGCTGTACGATACCGAGAATATGCGCTGTGTACTCCACCGGCCCCGCCCCCCCGCGACGGTGATAGACCAGGTTAACTTGTCTATCGTTTAGCAGTGCGTCGTAAATCGCAGACTGCACACCGCGGTTGATCTTTGGTGGCCGTAACGTCTGCGCGGGGTGGATCACACGAATCTTCTCCGTCCATGATGGTATGCCACGGCGCTTCGGACGCGCAGAGAGTTGTTGCGCTGCGGCCTTGAAATACGGACCGATTTCATTCACAAGAGACGATGGCAGCAGCGGTTCCAGGTAACGCTGGACCAAGGCAAAGGTCAGCGCCTGCGACATCGTCAGTCCTGGCACGTCCAGTATGGGCGCATCCTTTTGCCAGCTCCAACCATATGGCTTCTCACGGTCATCCACGACAATGGCGAACATTTCCGAGAGCGCATGCAAATCGCGCTCAACCGATCGCTTCGTGGTCCTGTATCCCTCTTCCCCAAGTCGGGTTTGAAGGTCGCCCGCCGTCTTCTTCCGTGGATACGGCGGCAACAAGCGCAGAAGTTGCCATTGACGTAGAAGGGTATCGCCGGACTTTCTCAAGTCGGCGCCCTTTCCGCATTCAACTCGATGCGCCTCATTTCACACAAAGGCGGCGCTCTCTCGCTTCCAAGAAGCTCATGCATTTTTGCGCGGCCGTGACAATTTGAGACCATATCGTTTTAGCAACGCCTTCCGCATCAAGCGATGCCGATAACGAATGAAATGGCGGACATCTGACCAGATTGGGGATTGTGGGTCTGGTATGAAGTCGTAATCCTGCCAATACTTTGATCCATCCACGCTGAGAAAGAACTCTTGTGGAAGACGAGCCCGCTTGTAGTTGTTGACACCCGTAGGCATCGGCTGAAGGTTCCACAACACATCCACGAGACGCTTGTAGTCTTCGTCTGCTCCGGCGGGGTTTTGAGGAAAGATGTGATCAACCTCCGTCTTGTCCTCATGAAATATGTACGTCCGCCCTGGCATCAATATCTTCGTTGCTAGCTTTGGTAGAAAGAGAAACTGGTCATAGTGCAAAACATCGCTGCGGTTTTTTTGAACTGCAAACCCGCGAATTTCTTCGAGAGGAAAGGCATCGCCCTTCTCCGCTGCTTCCTTTGCGAGACGAGAGAAGGAGTTAACCATAGTCTGAGTGTTCCAGTCGCAGAACTGGGACAGAATGAAGTAGCGATGAATGTTCCCGATATTGCCATCGGTAAGTTGTTTGATTTTCCATTTTTTTCCAGCCCGCTTAAGCCATGTCAGATAGCATGCGATCGGCAGTACAGCTAACCAACGCGGTACGAGGGACGCATCGTTAATCTTGAATAATCCCCACAAATAGCCTTCGAACACTTCTATTAGAGCGTCCTTATCCTTATCCAAGGCGGACTGAAACTCGTCAATATCCGCTATGTTCACCCGCTTTTGATCAATACGGGTCGTACCCTTGATGAGAAGGTGAAAAAACTGCAAGACATCGGCAGATAGGAACTTGACACCATTGGACCGTTTGCGGAGCGCCTCGGACACTTCCCACAGCTTCTCTTCGTAGTCTGGGTACTTCGCTTTGACGTCGCTAAGTACCAACTCGACTTGCGTCAGCGCAATACCGCCTGTGTTGAGGCGCCGAAACACCTCATTGACCTCCTCTTCGTTGTCGGTCTTTACCGGAAAGAAGGCGAGCGACTTTACATTTGTGGCAACAAAGGTATCCCACAGCGCAACAATATTGCTCTTCACCAGCAATTCATTCTCTTCATCAAGGGCCAATTGTTTAACAATTCGCGATTCCAGTGCCGACTTCTCGCGGGGTGTGCACGACATGCTCGCTACTGCTGTCATTCTCAAATACCGTGCGTCCTCGGGAGCACCTTTGTCCCTAAACAAGAATCCTGTTTCATCAGACTCCGCAGTTTGTCGGTCGAACAACAAGTCAAAATGCAGCACGCGCCCATTGAAAGTGTGGTAGAGGACGGAAAAAAGCGTCTGCAAGCGTTGTTGACCATCATAGACAAGATACTTGTGTGCGCCCCAACGACCACTGTCCACCTGCTTGGCAAACTGGCCCGGTGCGTAATCGTCAATGAATTTCCGGTGGGCAATTGGTTTCGATGTTTCCCACAGCACAAGTCCTCCCACTGGGTAGCCCTGCAGTAGCGAATCCAAAAGCAGGCAGATATATGTTTCCGATTCGTAACGGGCACCCCAGACGTACTGGCGCTGAACTTGTGGTAGGTACCAGCCGCCATTGGGGACGTTGAGCTTCTCCATTGCTTCGCGAACAGAGATTGGGACGTACGACATAGGCCTTTTCCTTGAGTTGACTTACTTGCTTGGTTGATATGTTGAATGACACCCCGGCCTGATTTCTGTTTGACCGAAATACGCCGCTCCCAAAAGCATGATGGTCACGTGCGACATAATGTGTCGCAGGATCGAGTAAACTGCAAATAATGGAAGCTATACGTGATTAGAACAATGAGCAGAGGCCTTTCTAAGTCCCGAATCCTCAACTTCCTGCAGTGCCCGAGACGGCTCTTCCTGCAAACCATTCGTCCGGAGCTGGCGGAGGATTCTGAAGAAGCACGGATGGCCTTTCAGTCTGGAAACGAGGTGGGCGAAGTCGCGCGGAGCCTGTTTCCTGAAGGCATGCTTATCGGGCATGACACTGAGCTTGTTGAAGCATTGCGGGCCACGCGGGTGGCGCTTGCCGAGCATCCAGACCGCCCGCTCTTCGAGGCCACTTTCGAGCACGACGGTGTGCTCGTAAGGGCTGATCTACTTGTCCCGGACAGCAGCGGTTTAAGGTTGATAGAGGTGAAATCTTCCACCGAGGTCAAGAGCCACCATCTTGCCGACTGCGCTGTGCAAGCTTGGGTCGTGCGTAAAGCCGGAGTGCCGCTCGCGCGCATCGAGCTCGCACACGTGGACAACACCTTTGTCTACCTGGGTAATCGCCGCTACGACGGGTTACTGAAATTTGTCGATCTGACCGGTATCGTTGAATCAAGACTCGACGATGTGCCGCGTTGGATAGACGCCTGCCGGACAACACTTTCAGGTTCGGAACCCGACATCATGCCCGGCACGCAGTGTGACGACCCCTACCCCTGCCCGTTCATCACGCACTGCCAACCACCGCAACCGGATGAGGGCTTTCCAGTAACGACGCTATATCGCAAAGGCAGAATCGTTACCGAACTGTTGGACGAAGGCATTGAGGACCTCCGGGACATCCCACCCGGACGCCTCGGTAACCGCACGCACGAACGACAAAGGCGGGTCGCGGTCGCCGGAAAAGCGGAGCTCGATTCCGAAGCAGGAGAGCTTTTGCGCTCGTTCGGCTACCCACGCTATTACCTCGATTATGAGACGATAGCCTTTGCAGTGCCGATTTGGCCCAACACGCGACCCTATCAGAAGCTTCCCTACCAATGGTCCTGTCACATTGAATCCGCAGATGGAAGCCTCGGGCACCAGGAATTTCTTGGCATCGGTCCCGACGCGCCGATGCGCGCATTCGCAGAGAGCCTCGTGCAAAAACTTAGTAGTGCCGACGGAGGGCCGGCATTCGTCTTCCGCCAGAGTTTCGAGGAAGGTCGCACCCGCGAACTGGCGCAGATGTTCCCTGATCTCGCGGATCGGCTGTTGGCAATCTGCGAGCGCATGGTGGACCTATTGCCGATTGCTCAGAAGCATTACTACCATCCAGAGATGCACGGCTCGTGGTCTATCAAAGCGATTCTTCCCACCATCGCTCCGGAACTTTCCTATTCGGGGCTAGGAGAAGTTCAAGACGGAGGCGGCGCCAGCGTAGCCTACCTCGAACTTCTGGATCCAGCGACCGACAGCGCCCGCAGAGCCGCACTAATTCATGATCTCCGCGAATACTGCAAGCTCGACACACTCGCGATGGTGAAGCTGGCGAGATACTTTTTAAAGGGCTCCGCCTGAAATCTTGGATGCCGAGTCGGACCGCACCGGCCCGTGATCCGTCACATCAATTTGCTGGCGCGGTAGCCCTCGTCTCCTCCGCGCGAACAACCCCCGCGACTGCCGCTCGACGGGCCCTTGCCTACGGCAGGATATTGGCAGTGCTAGCACCGACGCCAGAAGACAACGGAGCGAAGCCGGACGCGATAGGGGCTAACCTGATAGTTACTGGAAACGATACCGCCAAAAAAATGGAATTACTTGAATGCCAGGAGCCCGCCCTCGAACAATTGGTGATTCTGCATTCGCGCGATGACTATCCGAAACTGCGTGATCGCCTTCTACATAGTCTCGACCAGAACCTGCCCCACCAGTAGTAATACGGCCAAGAATTTCTTCTTAATTGCTCCTCGACTGACCGCTTCGCTATTTAGTCACCCCAGAGTTCTGCAGCAACGCTACGACGTCCGCATAACCAGCGCTTTTGGCGTACGCAAGCGGTGTTGTTCCATCGCGAAGCGGCGCATTTACCGGGACTCCCGACGCGATCAATAGCCGCTGAAGATCTGCGTGACCAGTGATGGCGTACATCAGCGCCGTGTTTCCATGCTCGTCTCGCGCATTCACGTCGGCCCCAGCTTCCATTAGCAACTTCACGCACTCGTTTTCGCCTCTGGCCGCCGCGTACATAAGCGGCGTGAATTGGCCGTGACCTTCACTTGTTCGCTGATCGATATTGCCTCCCGCCTTAAGCAGGAGGTTCAAGATGGGCCGGGTCTCCGAATCACGGAGAGCCGACCCGGCCCAGAAGTGCAACGCCGTATCGCCGGCATCAGTCTTTGCCCGGAAGTCCGCACCGGCCTTCAATAAAATCTCAACCACCTCTGCCGAGCGCCCCGCCGCCTTCATCAAAGCGGTTTCGCCCATGGACCCGCGCTCATTGACGTTCGCACCGGCGGCGAGGAGCCTGCGCACCTCTTTCACGTCGCCGCGTTGTGCCGGGCACAAAAGTTCTGGTTCGTCTTTCCCACCGCAGGCACCGGGCGCCTTCGGCCAGATGCGTGGGAGCGGATTCGCACCTACCGCGCCTGTTTTGACGGACACGGCTCCCGCCTGCTTGAGGCTGGCAGCAACAAATGCGAAGCCCGCGTCCTCGGCGATTGCTAGGGCGCTTATTCCCGCATCATTGCGGGTATCGACGGTCGCGCCATTGTCGATCAGTTCCTTGGCGCTCTCGAAATGACCCGAGAACGACATAACAAGGGCGTTCATGTCCAAGTAGCCGGTAGCACGTACGTCGGCCCCGGCGTGAATCAAGTCGCGCACAGCCGCGAGTTGTCCCATGCCGGCAGCAAAGTGAAGTGGCGTTTCGGATAAATACGCCTTGTTGGTCCTTGCATTGACGTCGGCACCAGATGCGAGCAGTTTCCGGATGACAGTGACATTTCCCTTCCACCCTGCCCAATGCAGGGGCGTGTAGCCTCCAATGTCCGCATAACGAACGTCAGCGCCCGCATCTATTAACTCGAGAGCCACCCGACCGTGATCTCTCATTGCAGCGAGTAGCAGCGCCGTTGTTCCATTCTTCGCTTTCGCATTTACGTCCGCACCCTGTGATAGCAATGTCCGTACGGTGGCGAAGTCACCATCCCTGGCGGCGCGCATAAGGGGGGTAAAGCCTTTTGCATCCACCTGGTTGACGGTAGATGGCGTCGAGACACCATGGGATGAGCCCCCCGTCCGAGAGTCCGTGGCACATGCGCCAACGGCCACTGCGGCCGCAAGGATCGGCAACCAGAGCAAATTTCGACAGGTTGGTATCGCCATTGGGTCTCTTCCTTTCGCTCTTGCGTAGCTGGTGTCCCCAGTAAGGTCTATACAAAAGTAGTACCCGCCTGCGTCAAAGCAATTTTCGATAAGGAGTTCGCGTGAGAAGAACCACTACACACCTCTTTGGCGCCATGTTCTTGACGCTTATCACTACCGCTGACGCTGCCACCTTGCTCGGAAAGGTGGTCCATGTCGCGGACGGCGACACCATCACGGTCCTAGACGAATCCAAAACCCAATACAGGATCCGTCTCGCCGGGATCGATGCCCCCGAGTCCAAACAGCCCTACGGCCAAGCCTCCCGCAAGCACCTGGCTGAATTAGTGGCAAACAAGAACGTCGCGGTCGAGTGGGCCAAGCACGACAAGTACGGACGCATCGTAGGCAAGGTCATGGTCGCATCGCCTGATACCTGTCCTGATGCCCGCCGCGAGTGTCCAAAGACGCTTGACGCCTGCCTCGCCCAGATCACGTCCGGCTTAGCCTGGCATTTCAAGCGGTACGAATCAGAGCAGTCAGAGGAAGATCGCCACCGCTATGCCTTCGCTGAGGTGGAAGCGAGAGCTAAGCGAGCCGGACTGTGGAAGGAGCCTAAGCCGATTCCGCCGTGGGAGTGGAGACATCAAAAGGGGCCGCGATAGCTGTAGTTTTCGAGGGCTGTTGTCTCTTTAGCGCGTGCTTTGCGGCTCTGCTTGTTTCTGGTACCAGCGTGCTAAGGCAGGGTGTGCCTGTCTTGCAAGACCGGCGCATTGTGTCCTCAGAGAGTCTAGACAAGACCTCTATCCCGTTTCGGCAACGAAGCGTCCAAAATGGAAATGTCAGAAGGTCCACCACACAACTCACGAGTGCCATTATCTTGGCGGTCATCAGTGGCATCAATGCCGGCACTTTCGCCGAAGCTGACGCCCGGTACGACGGACGTCTAGTCTTAGTTGGCTGCATCGGTAGTTGAGGTCAGCGCAAACAACCATAATGAGGGAGGTTAAGCAGGATGAAAGCGTATTTCCTATTGTTGGTCGCGGTATTCGTCTTGGGCGGTTCGTTTTCTGCAGCAGCGCAAGAGTCACAACCCCAATCGTCAGTTCCGGCCACACAGCAGACGTGCGATGCACTGCGCCAAAGCGGCACATCACCGGAGCAGCTAGCTAAGAGCGGTTGCTGCTCGCACCACCAAGGTGTCTGTGGTTGCAGCTTCGGAAGGGTCCAATGCTGTGACGGAGCGACCAGTCCATCATGCACCTGCAACAAAGAAGACCCAGCTACGGTCGTGAACTAAGCAGTCGGTATGCGAGGCAGCGGCGTCGCCGGTCGTGCCGGCGATGGCGCAATAGATCGCTGCTGCCTTAAGCAACAGCGGACACTAGCACAATGCTGAACCGCTCGATTGCCCTACTCGCCGCGCTCGGCGCACTTGGCAAAGGCGCGCCAACCGACACTAATGCGGACGTAGGGCGGCGTTAGCCCACAACATCTGAAAGCCGTTCGAGCCGACGGCGATGATCGAATCGCCACTCTTGGCCGCGCTCAAGAAAAACACCTGTGCCCCTGTCGTCAGCAAATCTCGCGACAGCACTTTTCCGGAGCGATCCAAAATCATCATCACACCATCAGACAGCTCGTGTCGGTCTCGACGCTCAGTCCAGTCTTGAAGGGAGTCGAGGTATCCCGCACTTCCAACCTCTGGCCTGCCGTGCGGTGAATCTAGGTCGTAGGGACGTATGCTCTGGCCCAATACCATCACCCTCCCATCGCGCATAGGCAACAGCACGGTTGCCTCCGATTCAAACGGACTCTTTTCGACGTATATTTCTGACTTCAGACCCTTTTGATCAATCTCCGCGATAGCTGCCGCGCGGTCCTTAATACTACACCCTTTCGTCACAGATCCCGCGACAAGTAGTCCGCCCGAGGCCGCTTGTGTCAAATCGGCGATATTGAAGCGTGGAAGCAGAACCTCGTTGATCGCTTGTGCATTCTTGCGATCGAAGAATGTCAGGCGCGATTGACTCCCTATTTGGCCACAGCCTTCGAGGACGCCAAAATCGTTGGGGCGATAGTTTTCCTCGGAGCTACTCGACCACTCGTTAACTGCCACGACCAGATACTTGTCGGTCGATCGTAGTATCACGCTGACCACCGTCGCCTCGTCTTTTATGCTGAATTGAGTAGACGCCAGGGTCTCCCCAGACTTGGACAGTCGCAGCAGAGTCACCGATTTCTTATTTTGCTTTTCGGCAGACGCATTTTCGAGAATGCCAATAATGGCTTCGTCGTGTTCGTTCGCGCGGATTCCGCCAAACGGAATCCCATTGATCCCCTTTAGGGAGCGGGACCAAAGACGAGTACCATTTGAATCGAATGCGTAGACAACCGGCTCGTTTTGCTCACCAGCTTGCGAACTAAGATAGCCCGCCGAGAGTGCGCCGTAACTTGTCGGGACCAAGACATGAGTTGCCCCTAGCTTTGCATCATCTCGAAACCAGATAAGTTTGCCTGTCCTATCGGCCCGCGCGACAAAGGACTTGAAGCGCTGTCCGCTCTTCCCGGCGATTCCGGTAAGGTAAAGCGCACCGTCTTCGCTACTGCGCACGGCATAGGTTTCCGATCCGCCTTGGTAGTCCCCAGTAAGCACCTCCCCAATAGTGCGCTCCGAACGCAAGGGAGCAGCTTGTCTCGGTATACCACCACCGTCACCGTAAATCACGAAAGCACCCCAGAATCGAGGATGTGCCATGGCAGGCTGAGGAGGCGAGCTGAGAAAGTCTATCGTCGATTGCCGAAGTGCCTCCGCGGGCGCACCACTGGTATTCGAGTAATAGTGCGCGAAGAGGTTCGTAATCAAACGTCGGGTTGCCTCGGTTTCTACCGCCCATAGCGTTGCCAGCGTAGAGGGCACCCCGGCAAGCGCAAACGATGTCGTGAGTCCCTGCACCTCACTCGCGAAAACTGTGAGGTCGAAGTTGGCACTGTTGCAGGCCGACAGGACCGCAAATTTGGCTCCAAGATTCAGATTCGCGATCTCAGATGCTGTCAACGCACCGTCGTTCGACTCGCTTGTCGCCGATTGAGGCGTTAGTACTAGGGCCGGCTCCACGATTCCCTTCACCTCTTCTCTCAGCAGTCCATGTGTTGCGAAGTGCAGCACCTCGTACCTATCTAGTACCTCTCGCCTGAACCGGCCTTCGGTCGCCTCGCCACGCAATAGCACCTTCGCACTCGGACCAGCCATCTTGCTTGAATCCGTAAGTTCTCGACTTGTCTCTGGAAGCTCCCATAGATCCATGAGCGGATTTCCCGCATTACCCGCTGACCGACTCGCCAACACGGTCTTGCGATCAGTTCCGTCGGCAGTCCGTCCCGAGAGCACAGGATCACCGACACCAAGATATGGAAACTGTGCCTGCTCTCGCTGACCCAGTTTGCGCGCAGCAATAAATCCCTGCGCCGATGTGACGTACGAAATGGCGTACCGACGCGCCACCCAACCTGCGTCGGCGAGCCTATAGCCATCCTTAGTCTTCTGGGGATCGCTCTCAAGAAAGACACCGATAGGAATCGACAAGAGAAACCCCGGCGGTGACCAGATCAGATGGGTCGTGCCACGGAGACAGTCGCTAACCGGCTCGACAAAAATACGATAGGCGTGCCGCGCAGCGGCAACAGGAAACTGGGAGTCCAAGACTGGGTTCGGCGCGTGCGTCGCAGTAAGTGCGTTCTGGAGAAGTTGTAGGTCGCGCCCGAACTGCGCCACGTCGACCGGCGTCTTGCGAACGGATACCGAAGTCTTGGTTACGCAAAGATGTATGATGTTTTCATACGCACCCGCGATCGAAACGTACGCCTCACCTTCTCTTAGCATTCTCTGCAGCGATTCAAGTGATGGCATACGCAGCGCCGTTCCCTGAAGCGCGTTCGCCACCATTGGGTCCTCCCGGATCTGCTTCTTCTTGATCGAAAAATCTGCCAGATAACGATGGACTGCAACTAGCTCATTTTGATTCTCGGGCTTGGCACCCTTAGTCCCGGCAAAGTCTAGGGCACGCCGGATTTCCGCTCGCTCAGCGTAAATATTTCGCGACGCGAGTCGAAGATACGCATGCACCAAGCGCCGAGAGTCCAACGTGCCTGTGTAGGAAAGGCGCGCCAATACCTCCGAATCGGCCTGACGTAGTGACCGGTTATACATTTCAAACAACGCGAGTACCGTGTCGCCCAATGACGGATCTATGTGTCGATCGTCACTAAGCGCGAACAAAGTAGATTGCACAGAGATCCTGTCTGCAAGGTTCGGCATGGGAAACGCCGCAGGTAGTCGGTTGCGAATTTCCTGGAACAGTTCGAGGCGAGTCTTCGCACTAGCAATCAGGTGCGGCATCGAACCAGTCCTGTCGGTTCCGTACGACTGAAAACCGACGACCAGTTGCACCAAGCTGCCCAGATTTCTGAGGTATCGATTGCTGCTTGCGGGGCGTTCCACATATCTTTTCATTGCTTGTAGCCAGTCGGCGGGAATTTGTTCGCCCGCGCGATGACGCACGAACACCGCGGTCGCAATGTAGTATGCCGCGTACTCGCTGGTGAATTCACCGTTCTTGAGAAAGCCCTCGAGATCTTGTGTGGCCGGCGCCTCCTTTAACGCGCCCTCTGCACACTCGTGCTCTCCCGCGACTGCACATATCTGACAGAGTCGCATCGACAGGTCGTTCATCCACCGCTTGCGCGTTTCGTCAGGCAATTCCAGCTCTTTCACAACCGAAAGAGCCAAGGCCGCGTCCGGGATCAGGGATTTCGCGTCACTAATAGGCCAATGCATGCGCCGCAGGTACATGAGTTCCGCCTGCGATAACAACAACAACTTTGACCCCGTGTTGTTGAGTATGAACTCCTGAGAAGTCACATGCAGTCTTTCGGCCCGCACGGTGTCTCCAAATTCGTACAGGAGCAACTCGATGTCACTCAGCCATTTGGCGAGATAGTACGGCTGAATATCACGTCTCGCGGCGATTACGGCTAAGGCCCGATCCAAGGAGGTGACTGCTTTTTCAAACTGCTCTGCCACGCCATAGATGCGGGCCGCGAGTATTTGACCCTGAACGTAAAGAACCGGGAAATCTAGAGGATACGGATACTTGGTTAGAGCACCGTTGTCGAGATTCTGGACGAGCTTATGCTGCGCCGACGGTGGCATCGACCAATAGTCCAAATACAATAGGTAATAGACGAAGTACACGCTGCCAAAGTATCTAAGTCTCTCTACTGGCGTCGCTGTCTCGGAATCTGGAGGGGGAAAAGCTTTGGTGAGCGTTTCTACATGAGTATGCATGCAGTCTTGGTACTCAACGGCAGCACACATCTCTAGCAAAAGAGTAAGCAGAGCGTAGCGTTCGGCAGTCGGCAGCGACTGATTCTCGGTCGCTGCCCTTTCTAGAGTGTTGATTGCCGTGAGTATCTTGCCTTCATGAAAAGACTTGAGCGCCGATGTCGTCTGTTGCTCGACGAGAGTGGGCTCAGCCGCGACGGCGCCTGGATACGGCAGCCATAGGCAGATCAAGACGCCGAAACAGACGCCGAGCTGCTTTGAGAGCCCAAGGAAGGCAGAGTAGACTGTTTTCACAACAAAAGGGGGGTTCGTATGAAGCATGCAAAGTGCGCCGCAATCTGGTTTGGCGTCGTTACGTCCGCCAGCGCGTTTGGCTCTGGTGTGACGGTAGGACTGGGCCAGGAGCCCCCTTCCATCGATGCTCCGTCGATGAGCCAAAGCATGCCTCCCTATCGTTTTACTGCCATCGATAGCATGGCTGGATCGATCGGGCAACTGGGGGCAAGAGAGATCCATGCTCGCCTCACATCCGTTGAGCATGGGGCATCCCTTGTCACCCGCGGTGCCAAAGAGACCAAGATCTATTCTGACAATGTCCAGGCGGTGGTACTGGTAGTCAAGAAGGACGGGTTTGGCTCGGGGGTCGTCATCTCTAAAGACGGAACGATCCTCACCAACTGGCATGTTATAGAGGGAGCGAGCGACGTCGGCGTGATTTTCAAACCTTCGAGCGCATCCGGCCAACCAAGCAAGAAGGATCTTCGACGCGCAAAGGTAGTCCGTATCGACGAGGTGTCTGATCTGGCACTAATCAGGCTCACTGAGAAGCCGCCGAAAAATGTCAAAACGATTGCCTTTGGCAGTATGAGCGAAATCCAAGTGGGTTCCGATGTGCACGCGATAGGCCATCCGACCGGACAAACTTGGACGTACACGAAGGGTTTGGTGAGTCAGATTCGTCCTGGGTTCGAGTGGGCGACGGATTCCACCCGAAAGCACACGGCCGACGTCATACAGACCCAAACTCCAATCAATCCAGGCAACTCCGGTGGCCCCCTTTTGTCGGACAGCGGAACGTTGGTTGGAATTAACAGTTTCAAGTCCGAGGGCGAAGCCCTAAATTTTGCAGTGTCGATTTCGGACGTGCGTCGGTTCATGTCCACGGCGAAGAACCGGTATGCGTCCCCGACGCGACCGGCGATGGCTGCTGCTGCGTCCTCCGAGTGCAAAGCGCGTGAAATCAAGCAAGGCACCGACAAGAATGGTGCCATGGTCAGTTGGTGGGATACGGACTGTGATGGAAAGATCGATACGTGGTTCATTCAACCCAAAGATCCTTCGAAACCCTTTACGGCTGTTTTCGATTCGAATGGCGATGGCAAGGGAGATATTCTCGTTATGGACACGAATCGGGACGGGAAGTGGGACATTTCGTACTACGACATAGACTTCGACGGCAAGATAGATCTCGTGGGATACCACCCGGACGGCGAGATCGTCGCATCGCGAGTCGAAATTTACAGGGGATAGATCTGCGCCAACCTTGGCGGGGCCCCCTGAACCCGTCCTTCCTGTTCAGTACCTGCTGCGGCTTCTCCGGCCGATACTGCGCGAGATTGGCGCGATGCTGACACTGCTCACGCGCCCTACTCGCTGCGTCGGGAGGGCTCGATTATGCGCACGTCGGGTTGAGCCGCGGGTTGGCCCGCGTTTTCACGGATCCCGAGATTTTTCAGGTCCCGTCTTCGATTCCTAATTTCCCCGATGATCTCTTTCATCGGCTTGTGCGCGCAGGGTCGTCCAGGCGCTGCTCTCTCAATGATTTCTGCAATGGCTGCGCCATCCTCCATGATCTCTGGAAACACTGCCCGTAGATGCCCGGCATGGAGTTTCTTGTTGCCAAAGTCGATCTGTGCGAGGCCATCTCGATTGGTTTCGATCCGATAGCCGTTTTCCCGAGCAATCTTGAGAACTTGTTCAATGAATTGTTGAATTTCCATGTCTTGTCACCTCTCAAATGGACGAGCATGAAGTGTAAGCATGGGGCGAACCGAAAAGATAGTTCAGTTCCATCAAATAGTCTCGGGGTTTCAATGTCAGGACTGTGCAGACAAACCGCAATCTAATGCTCGTAGTCGTTGTCGTTTCCCACACGCAATTGCGTGAACTACGCGTGCAATGCGTTGACACGTTCTGACGCAACAGCGTGGCCGTCGGCTTGCTCCGCACCACGTTTGCCCGGTCGGCATTGTTTGCAAGTTAGTAAACATTTGCACGTGGCCCCTGCAGCCAGGTCGAGCCATCTAAAGTAATGCTTACTGGCCTGTTGGGATTTCTCGGCTGCTTGCCTGCTGCGAGCTGCTACCGAGTTGTGGTGGAGCCGAGCGGATCTGCGTGGATCTGCACCACATAGTATCAACAGGTTTTGACGCAAAAGCGTGTCTTTCATATCTTGTCTCGCCGGCGGGCGTTTTTGCTTCTTATCAATGGAGGCACGCACATTCTTTGATTTTTAATCAAAGGTGCGTCTGCGGTCCTCGTAGCGAGTTAACGCGGTTTCACAGGTTCAGCGACCAGTTCTCACCAAAGGTACCGCGTAGAGATTGCTGCGAGACTCAAAGCCAATAGACGAACCAAATTGGGGATTACACCAACTTAGCATGGCAGAACCTGCACACCTTGGCTTCGCGCTGGATGCTCTCCGCGCAATAGGGACATTTCATGGTGGTGGCCTCAGCGATCTTCTTCTTATTCTTGTTGGACAGGATCACCATGTCGATCCCCATAATGAGGTTAAGGCCGACCCACACTGGCCCGAGGAACAGCAAACCGCTTGACGCATAGATGCCGACGACCACAAGACAGGCAAATATGCCGACGATCCACTTGCCCATATACATGTAGCCAACGCCTGGAAGCAAAATGTTCAGGCCGATGGCCATCGGCAGGCTCTTCTCCTTCACGACAACCCTCTTTGTCATTGTGACGACCTACTAGAGACCGCAATCCAATCCCGTCTAGAAATCTCTCTTGGCACCCGCCGCCTCCTTCTTCTCTTGAGCGACAATTCTGTCCAGCATCTCTACCGATGAGATGGACACTGTGCAGTCCGTTATCTCGCAACTGAATTGGATAAACGTCTTCTTTCCGGCCCAGTGATACTTTTCAATGTATTCATTCTTTTGTTCGGGCTTCCCAAACTGGGACGTAAAGGCCATTTTCAACGCCCTCTTTTGCACTACGTCCGTTTTTATCAATGCCGTATAGAACCGCCCCTCAAAATATCCGTAACTAATGCTGTTCAGTTCGGCTCCACCGATTTGCATCTTGTCGCGCTTGCGGTGATAAACGGTATGACCCCCGTGTACCTTGGCAACGTTGGTCATTTCCGAGGCGTTGGTGGCAAACGGGGTTCCCCACTTTATCCCGCGAAAACCATCCGGCTCATTCTCGAAAGCGAAAACCACGCTGGAAACCAGCACTGCGGCAACCCCGACGGCTGCGTGAAACGTTTTCATATCCCCCCCCAAGTGGTAATTAGTATTGTTAGGCAAGCCAGTTTATCGCTGCGTTTGTAGCAGGCAATAATCCTATGGACCTGGGTGCATCGAATGTGTCGCAGGTGTGCCGGTTCTGGCCAGCAACCTTAGGAAGGGACGTGCGACGCGAAAAAAGCGTCACGGGGCCTTCTCTTGTCGGCGCATCGTTAGGATAGGGATCGATGCGTGTACTGACATGAATCGTCTCGGGACGCACAGCTGGGCAACACGCCGCACGCCAAATATCCACCTGCGTGGCTCACCGACTCGCTACACGTTGTTCCTCGCTCAAAGCAACTCTCGCAGCCTTGCAGGCTTCCTCCGCCCGAAGCGCAAGGCGCTTGATGCGATGGTGGTCTTCGAGGCCGAGGATCCAACACACGAGCTGCACAGCTTTCTCAATGGTCTGGATTCGGCGTCGGGACGCCTCGCGGCTCCAGGAGACCGCCAAATATTCGATTCGCTCGTCAGTCACCGGGAGAACCTCCAGCCGGTTCGACCGAAATCGATTTATGGGTGTGCCAAGGGGTAGCAACGCCCTATGTGCCTACCACCGTTCTCAGTCACGGCGTAAGGCCAGAAAACGGCGGGGAGTGCCTCCGCCTTGGGTGACGGGTGACGCTTAGTGACACGCCCGCTGGATAACTCCATACGCGCGTGCGCGTGAGCGGCTAAACAGGTGGAACCGTCACCATGCGTCACCTGTCACCTCCACGGTGAGGCACGTCCACCGGCTTCAAGTCGAGTCCAGCGAAACCGCGCACGGATTGGCCAGCAATCTTTCGCACCGACTGAAAACCACGCTGGCGCAGCGTTTCGGTGAACGCCCTTGTGGTGCCCGGCACGTCTCCGTTGTCCGTCGCATACCGCGACCAACTGCGAAACAGTTCTGCATGCGCTGCCCTGCGGTGTTCGCCAAGGAGGCAGCAGTCCTCAATCCAATGACCGAACAGGTCTTGATCGGCAAAGTAATCGCTTGTCGCGGCAACCACGGCATCCGGTGGCGCGAGGCGAACGCGCTGCCACTCTAGGCAGCCGTCGATCATCCAGCGAAGGATTGCCGGCCATTCTTCGCGCAACTTGGCTTCAAGCTGATTGTCGGGCTGCGCCGGTTTGCATGTGAACGGCACGATGTGAATCCGGCGTCTTATGGCGTCGTCCACGTTGTGCAGCACTGGCCGGTGGTTGCCGACGATCACTAGCTTGAACGTCGGCTTGAAGGTAAAAAAATCTTTCCGCAGGTGCCGCGCGGTGATCGGGTCGCCGCCGGTCAGCGCCTTGATGCGTGCCTCGGCCCACGCGCGACCTTCCTCCGTCTCCGATGCCGCTACGAGCCTCGCGCCCTTGAGCATCGCAAGATCACAAGGGTGTCTTTCGCCGCGCGTCGCCACGAACACATCCATACTGGCGGTCACGGCATAGTCGCCGATGACACCGGCAATCGTGTTTAGTAGTACCGATTTACCGTTGCCACCCGGACCGTGAACGAACAGCAACGCATGTTCGCGCGTGTCACCCGTGAGCGCGTAACCGGCGACGCGCTGAAGGTACGCAACAAGAGTGGCATCGTTCCCGCACGCTTCGGAAATGAAGCGGAGCCACAGCGGAGCCGCCGTACCCGGCGCTGCGGGCGCGACTGCCGTCTGCTTGCTGATGTAATCGTCGGGCCGAGCTGACCGGATCTGTCCGTTGCGCAGATCAACGACACCATCGGGCGTGCCGAGCAGCCACGGATCGGCGTCAAACTTGTCGGTGGTGACGGCAAATATCGGATCAGCCCGCGAGTATCGCTCCACAGCTCCAGCAGTGGCCGCAGCGGCGATCTTTGGCTTGTTGGCACGGTTGTGCTGCCGGCACAACAGTCGCGCGTAATGAAAAGCGAGCTGCTTATCCTCGCGCCGCCAGTGGGTTCCGCTCCATGTGTACCACGACCCGATGGTGTGGTCGAACAGCAGTTGCTCAGCATGCCGCTCCGCAAAGAGTCGCGCTAGCAAATCTTCATTCGGCAAACCGTCGAGCGGGGCGACCACAACCCTAGGCGGATCGCCAGCATGCTCAGACTTCACGAGGTCGGCTCGCAGCAGCGATGGTGAGGTGCTGTCCATCACGCACCTTTCCGTCGGGCGAGGAGTTTGCTGACGAGTGCTTTGACCTCGGCTTCGCCTAAGCCGGAGATCGTCGCCTTGTTGAGGGCGGCAACTTCGGACAACGGCCACCGACGCGAACGGCCGAGCTTCAGCGCCTCCGGAAACGTTCCTTGGGCGATTCGGCGGTAAATCAGCGTCCGGCATTGGCCGGTGCCGCGGACGACTTCACGGAGATCGACAAGCGGGTCGATCAGGAAATGAGGATTAGGCGGTGAAATGCTTTCATGTTCGTGGTCCATCGACACCCTCCGGACGCTTGGCTTCGTAGCTTCGTGGCTTCGGCCAATCGCCCTGGGGTGTCCGTGGGGCAACCTCGTGTCCTACGAGGTGATGCCTTCCGGGGCCAGAACAATTTGGATGTATTCGACTGACACTCGGGGCGCCGCTTCCGAAGTCCGTTTCGCGTGACGGCGGGTAACCGGTATCGATCCTGGGCAATAATAGCGATTCGCGGATCCTACACAACCGGAATTTTTTGCCGCTGGAACGGCACCACGTCAACACCCGCCTCCCGTGCGTACACGGTATCTGCCCATGACTGCATGAGCGTGCGCTGCTCGTTGCGGTAGTCGGCGCGGTTGTACTTTGCACGCACCTTGTCCTGTGGTGCGTGCGCAAGGCACGCCTCGATCACATCCGGATTCGCGCCGGCCTCGTTGAAAAAGGTCGAGAACAGCGATCGGAAGCCATGCGGCTTCGCTTCCTCGAGAAACTTGAGCCGCCTGAGCACTGCATTGAGCGAAACCCCCGCCATCGGCTTGTGCGGATCGCGTTGGTTCGGGAACAGCAGCGAGCCATTTGAGAGCCTGCGCAGCTCCCGCAGTAACTCGACGGCTTGGCGTGAAAGCGGCACCCAGTGGGGCTTGCGCATCTTCATGCGGGTCGACGGCACGTTCCACTCAGCTTTGTCCAGATCAAATTCGCTCCAGCGGGCGTTCAGTAGCTCACTCTTGCGCACCGCGGTCAGCACCAGGAGCCGCATGGCAATGCTGGTTTGGCGATTGCACCGACCGTCTATCGCCCGCAGGAAGCCGCCCACTTTCTTGAGCGGCATGGCCGGATGGGGGGTCTGGTTTCGGGGCCGCAGCACCCTGCGACCGGGTACAGGCGAGCCGGTCACGAGACCGGCCTCGATCGCGTAGTCGAAGATGCCGGCGAGGTAGGTGCGCACGTTGCGAGCGACCTCGGGAGCGCGTTTCTCGATCTTGTGCAGAAGGTCGGTCAGCTCGTCCTTGCGGATCTGGCCGATTAGGCGGCTGCGCAGAACCGGCAACACATCGTTGTCCAGTTCACGGCGGCGCTGCGCCATCGAGCCGGGGGAGATCTTTCCGGCATCGCGCCCCAGCCACTTTTCGCAGACCGCGGCAAAGGTGCCAGCCTTCCGGCGATGTTCTTCGGCATCGAGCTGATCGCGCTGCTCACGGGCGTAGTGGGCTGGGTGGATGCCGCGCTCCACGAGCCAGCGGGCCGCCAAGTGGATGCGGCGGGCGTCTGCAAGACCGATCTCAGGGAATGAACCAATTGCAAACAGTCCCTCACGGCGGTTGATCCGGTACTTGTAGCGCCAGTGCTTGCGAGGCTTGCCGGATGGAGACGGCAGTACCAGCAGGAAGAGACCGCCACCATCGGCGAGCTTCGGCCCGTCCTTCGCCTTAGCGGCGCTCACCTTGGCGGGGTTTAGCGAGCGCTGGAGCGTGTCTGAGAGCCTTTCTGAGTCGGCCAGGATCAGGAGGGGATGCTTCATGGGGGGTATCATCCGTTTCGTACCCCCAATCATACCCCCAGTGGCTGTGGACGCCACCGGACGCCAGCGGACGCCACTGGCGGGGTTTTCCCGCTATCTCATGCAGATTCCGCAGAAGCCCGGACGCTGCTGGACACCGGTGAATCTTGATTCACATTGCAGGTCGCGAGTTTCATGCATCACCCCGCGGGCGCGGGGGGTGCCGCGCTCAGCGCGTCGGGGCACGGAATCCGGCGGATTCCTCTCCTTCGCCTT
>Ga0209536_100003655_pt1 | contig 24627 bp, 18 predicted proteins | sample DeeMarSeWOR28_12_FD_187461 | JGI IMG/M metagenome (GOLD analysis project Ga0209536, IMG submission 187461) | Marine sediment microbial communities from White Oak River estuary, North Carolina - WOR-2-8_12 (SPAdes) (version 2) | ecosystem: Environmental > Aquatic > Marine > Intertidal zone >...
TTTTACGCCCTCTTCCAGTTGCGCTAGAATTTGAGATGGTTTCTTTTCAGCCAACAAGTCCAGCAACCAATCTATGGAAAAGACCCCATTAAACAGGGCACCAATGGCCAGCAGTCGGTGGTAGTCAACGCTTTCATTCTGATAAATATGGCTACCCACCATTAGACTCACCTCCTTAACATGCCGCTGGGTTAGCCTATTTCCCGTTTAGCTAAACCCCCTTGCCTCCTGAGTTATTCTTCTCATGCAATGCAGCGTAGAGAGAACAATAGGGATTGTCAAGACCGTTGCACAATATTTGGATTGCAAAAAGCAAAATATTGTGCAGCTGAAACGGAACGAATAATAGATTATTTGATAACTAGCTGGAATTTTATGCCTTATTAGGAAGCGAGAGCTGGGCACTTTTCTTGCACAAACATTTCACTATTCGAATGCTGCAATTGAAGCATCTGGAAAGGAGAAACTATGCCAGAATATGATGCAGTAGTGATTGGTGCAGGCAATGGTGGGTTAAGCGCCGGCGCCCAGCTGGCCGTATCCAGCGTCAAGGTGCTCGTTCTGGAGCAACATAACCTGCCCGGGGGTTTCGCAACGAGTTTCGTACGGGGCAGGTTTGAATTCGAAGCCACGCTCCACGAGCTTGCCAACGTCGGTTCCAAAGAGAACAAGGGCGGAATCAGAAGATTACTGGAAGATGGACTCGGGGCGAAGGTGGATTTTGTCCCTGTCCCTGAAGCCTTCCGACTTATAATTAGCGATGAAGGTCTCGATGTGAGCATGCCTTTCGGCGTCGATGCCTATCTAGATGCCATTGAGGAAGCGGTGCCAGGCAGCAGGTCGTCTGTGGCTGAGTATCTCGAACTCTGCAAAGAAGCTACCGTTGGCATAGGCCATTTATTCAAATCCAAGGGGCACATCGATGAAACGGTACTAAAATCTGAATATCCCAAATTCCTTAAGTGTGCCGGCTACAGCTATGAGGAAGTGACCTCGCGTCTCGGTCTTCCGGACAGGGCCAGGAAGATATTGGATGCCTACTGGCTCTATCTCGCCGTGCCGCCATCCAGAATGGCCTTTTCCGTATATGGAGCCATGCTCTATACGTTTCTGATTCACGGTGCCCACGTCCCGCGGTTCCGTTCCCATGAGCTATCTGTGGCCATGGAAAAAAGGATCCGAGAGTGCGGCGGCGCAGTTGAATTCAACACCAGGGTGGATAAGATCTTGGTGGAAAATGGCCGGGTTGTGGGGGTAGAGACCGCACAGGGTGACAGGATAAGCACAAATCACGTGATCTGTAATGCTTCGCCCACTTTGGCCTATAATTACCTCGTTCACCCGAAGACCGAGGTTCCCGAGGTTGCCTATAAAAACGTAAATGCCAGGACAGAAGGCGTCGGCAGTTTCGTCGTCTACCTTGGTCTGGATGCCTCGCCAGAGGAACTGGGGCTGAGCGAATATAGCTACGTTATCCATGATCACATGGACCTTGAAAGACTCTATGCGTCTCTGACTAACCTCTTCAACCCCCAATTGCAGGCGTGTATCTGTCTGAATGCTGCTATTCCGGATTGCTCTCCTCCGGGCACAACCCTCCTGTCACTGACGGGTGTGTATCAACTCGGGGTTTGGGAGGCTGTAAAGCCAGAAAACTATGTCACAGTCAAGCGCAAGGTTGCCGAGCAGTTTATCGATAAATTTGAGAAGGCGATGAAAACAAACGTCCGGGATCATATCGAGGAGATCGAAATCGCAACACCACAGACTTTTTTCCGCTATACAGGTGCCTATAAAGGGAGCACCTATGGTTATGAGCTGGAGACTTGGGACTCAATCATTCCGCGGATTGTGGCCATGGAGGAGGAGCAGTATATCAAGGGTGTCCGCTTTGCGGGCGGGAGCGCATTCCTTGGTCCTGGCTACAACTCCACCCTGAGTGGCGGTAGGGCTGCTGCCATACAAACATTGAAAGACATGGAGGGGGATAAATGAATACGCGAGCTAATGGAAACACCAATGATTTACTTGCCTTAAAGGACCTGATGCCCCAGCGGCAAAGGAGGATCGCCAAAGCGCCTGCTACGGCCCTTGGGACCCCCCCCATGAAGGAACTCACCGGTCGGCTGCATCCGCATCGACAATACTTGAAGATTGATTCGATCAAAAACGAAACAAAGACAACAAAAACTTTCAGGCTAGTTCCTGACATGGTTAAGGGCACAAAGAGGTTGGCGGTTTTCAGGGCTGGACAGTATCTGAGCGTCAAGGCGGATGTCAATGGCGTGAGAATTACCCGACCTTACAGTATCTCATCCTGCCCAAAAGAGGCCCGTGATGATGGGTTTTACGAGATCACAATCAGAAAGATCCCAGGTGGGTTCCTGACAGCGTATGTATGGGAGAACTGGAAGGAGGGGCATACGGTGGAAGTTTCTGGACCGGAAGGCTTCTTTTACTATGAGGCCCTGCGGGATGCCAGACACGTTGTAGGGCTGGCGGGCGGCAGCGGGATCACACCGTTCCGTTCGATGATCAAGGACATCATGGAAAATGATCTCGACATGCAGCTCACCCTGCTTTATGGCACTCGCTTTGCCGACGATATCATCTTCGGTCAAGAACTAGAGAATTTTGCCTCCCGAGTCCCTGAAAAGGTATCCGTACACTATATCTGCAGCGAGCCGGATGCAACCTGGAAAGGTCCCACAGGGTTCCTGACCAAAGAGTGCATTCAAGAATTCGTAGGCGATGTGAGGGACAAATCCTTTTTCATATCCGGGCCCCCAGCCATGTACCTCTTCCTGGAAAAGGAACTCGAGGGCTTCAACCTGCCCAAAAAAAGAATTCGGCGGGAGGCCTGTGGTGAGGTCAAAGACATTGAGACGTACACGGATTTTCCAAAGGAGCTTTCTCATAAAACCTTTAAGATTGCTGTCAACATGGCAGAGGGGGCTCAAGAGATACCCGCAAAGGCCGCCGAAACGGTGCTTGTAGCCATAGAGCGCGCTGGGCTCACCCCACCCTCGAAATGTCGATCCGGTGAGTGCGGTTTCTGCCGTTCGCGCCTGGTCTCGGGCGAGATCTACGTGCGCCCTCAAGATGACGGCAGGCGCCTCGCAGACCGCCAGTTCGGCTATTTCCACCCATGCTCCTCTTATCCGGTCTCGGATCTTTCGATCGAGGTGCCGAGAGACCTGTAAAACGGGTTGGATTCGGGAAACTCATGGTGGGGTCCGGACTCTGATGCCTTTTACTCCTAAAAAAGGGGCTTGAAATAGAGCAGTTGTTCTGTGAAGTGGAGATAACGAGCAAAGATTTCGAAACTTGCGGCCAAGAATTTTTCGCTAAGAAGAAAGGTAAGAGAGAATAACCCAAAGAGGAACGGATGATACCTTTCCCGTCTGAGATAATAGAACAATATACAAAACTTGGAGCATGGGGCACGCCCACACTGGGCGACCTGTTCCAACAAAATGCTGAGTTAAAACCGCTAGAGATTGCCTTGGTCGATGCACCCAACAGAGAAGATTTTTCCGCCGGGGCACCACGGCGGTTGAGCTATGATGAATTACGCCAAAACGTTGATCGATTGGCAACCGTGTTGATATCCGAGGGACTCGTAAAGGATGATATCATTCTTGTGCAGCTTCCCAACATTGCCGAATTAGTAATCCTGTACCTTGCAGCTGCTCATACAGGATTGATAGTTAGCCCCATTCCTGTTCAATATCGCGTAAAGGAAATCAAGGATATTGTTTCAATCATTGAACCCAAAGCCTATTTTACAACGACCAAGTTTAAAAAATTCAATCATGCGAGGTACTTTGCCGAGAATTTAGCTGAGTTTGACGTTGAGATTTACGCTTGGGGTAATGAGCCTCCAAATGACGCCAAATCTCTCGATGATCTTTTGCTTCGAGTGACGAACAACGTACCACTCAATGATTATCTAAAGATGCTTGATACCACCGCCAATGATATTTTTACCGTTTGCTGGACATCGGGTACGGAGGCAAAGCCAAAGGGCGTACCACGCACCCATAATAACTGGGTAACAACTGGAACGGGTAATGTTGATGGTGTTGGGTTACAGGATGGTGACTGCATTCTGCTCCCATTTCCCGCAGTTAATATGGCCTCAGTAGGGGCTCTATTGGTTCCCTGGCTTATGATCTGCGGCAAACTGGTTTTGCACCATCCCTTTGACATGAAGGTATTTCTAGATCAAATCCAGCATGAGAAAGTGAACTATACGGTTGCAGCTCCCGCACTACTCAATATGATCCTTCAAGAAGAGGAGATATGGAAACATACGGACATTAGCTCTCTAAAGTATTTAGGAACCGGCTCCGCACCACCAGATGCCTGGATGATGAAAAAGTTCCAGGAAGACCACGGCATCGCCATCACCAATTTTTTTGGATCGAATGAAGGGACGCCTTTGTGCGCGGGATATGCAGACGTCCCAGACCCTGAGAAACGTTCCAAATATTTTCCAAGGGCCGGCGTTGAAGGCTATGTATGGAGGAACCGTGCAGCGAACTGGATCCAAACCAAACTGGTAGATATTGAAAAGGGGGAATTGATCGAAAAACCGGGAAAGCCAGGGGAATTGGCAGTTCGCGGGCCCTGCCTCTTTCCAGGCTATTATAAGAGAGGTGAATTTGATAGAACCGCTTTTGATTCTGACGGCTATTTCTATTCTGGAGACCTGTTCGAGATTGCATCGGATGGCGATGATCCCTGTTACTACCGTTTTGTTGGCCGTAAAAAGGATCTTATTATTCGCGGGGGCATGAATATCTCTCCTGCGGAACTCGATGATCTTCTTTCACGTCATCCAAGACTGCTCGAGGCCGCGGTCGCCGGTTATCCGGACGAGATATTGGGCGAACGCGTTTGTGCATTTGTTGTCCCCAAATCGGGAGAGCGGATCAGTTTCGAAGAGATAATAGATTATTTCCATGAAGTGGGTGTTGCCCCCTATAAGATTCCCGAACGAATGATTGTCATGGATGCATTACCGAGAAATCCATTGAACAAGGTACTCAGGCACGAACTCACTGCTATTTTAGAGAAGGAGAAGTGAAATCTATGAAGCGGACCTGGTTTACCGAGGAGCATGCCATATTTCAGGAGAGCATGCGACGTTTTGTGGATAAGGAGATTGTCCCCAATATTGACCAGTGGGAAGAGGAGCGGAATATTCCACGCGATCTGTGGCGCAAAATGGCTGTGCAGGGGTTTATTTGCCCCTGTCTCCCTGAGGCCTATGGCGGGGCTGGAGTGGACTTCAGCTATTCGCTGATCGTGCAGGAGGAACTGGTCCGATCCACCTGCTATGGAATCGCCGGAGGCGTCCGATTGCACGCGGACATCGCTGTACCTTATGTGGAACAGTATGGTACCCCGGAGCAGAAGGGGGAAATTCTTCCCAAGTGCACCACCGGTGAGATCATCATGGCCATCGGTATGACCGAACCTGATTGCGGTTCGGACCTTGCTGCCCTGAGGACCACCGCTCTGAAAGAAGGGGATGACTATATCATCAACGGGCAAAAGACATTCATCACAAACGGGATTAGCTGTGATTGGGTTGTTCTGGCAGTGAAAACCGATCCAAAAGCCGATCCACCGCACAAGGGAATCAGTCTAATCCTGGTTCCTGCGCATGCCCCTGGATTTTCCAAAGGAAGGAAGCTACATAAGCTCGGGCTTCACTCCCAGGATACGGCGGAATTGATCTTTGAGGACTGCAGAGTTCCGCAACGCTATCTGCTGGGTGAAGAGGCCAAGGGTTTCCGTTATCTCATGGAAAATCTCCAGCGAGAGCGACTGGTGCTCGCTATTGGCTCCATAACCATTGCGGAAAAAATGCTCGAGGTCACCCTGGGATATACACGAACCCGCACGGCGTTTGGCCAGTCCATCTCCAGCTTTCAGCACAATGCCTTCAAACTGGTGGAAATGGCTACAGAAATCGAGTTGGGACGATGCTTTATAGAATCGATAATTGAAGATTTCCTGGCAGGCACGGACATCAGTCGCCGTGTGTCCATGGCCAAATGGTGGGTCGCCGAAATGGCAAACCGCGTGGCCTATGATTGCCTTCAACTTCACGGGGGTTGGGGATACATGGAGGAGTACCTGATATGCCGCCTTTACCGTGATGTCCGGTCTCAAACCTTAACGGGCGGCACAACCGAAATTATGAAGACTATTTTGGGGAAGATGATGGAACTTTGATGCCTTCCTATGCGGCTATTCAGTCCTAAGCAGAGTCAGCTTCGGTTGTGATGCAGCCTTCAGCTAACAGATCCGCAATCTCATCATCAGACAGCCCCACAATCTTTTTAAGGACATAGTTATTATGTTCCCCCAACATGGGTCCCGGTCCCAACACTGGCGGGGTCTTGGACATCTGGTAGGAAGGAGCCCTATGGATCTGCTTTCCTGTTTCAGGATGCTCAACCGTTGGGAATGCTTTTCGATGCCGTAATTGCAGGTCTTTCTCGTACATGTCCTCAAAGGTCTCTACAGCGCCCGCTGAAACGCCTGCTGCTTGCAGCATCTTCATGACGTCTTCGGATGTGTGTTTCATGGTCCATTCCTCTATCAGTCTTTCCAGCTCATCTTCGTTCCTCTTCCTTGCCACGAAGGTGGCAAATCGGGGATCTTCCCTCCATTCGGGTTTCCCTATCACACTGCAAAAACCGCTCCATTCCTCGTCCTTAAATACGGCGATAGCCACCCATCTATCCTCTCCTTGGCATCGAAAGACCCCATGGGGAGCACTATGGGGGCAGCGATTTCCCGTGCGAGTGGCGACCCGTCCGTTCACAGTGTAGTCCAGTATGTATGGCCTTAAGAACTTAAGCCCGCACTCGAATTGGGATTCATCGATATAAACACCTTTTCCGGTGCGATGTCGATAGAGAAGGGCCGCCATAAGCACAGATGATTGATGATATGGGTTAATGAAATCCGTATAGGCCCCCCATACTTGAGAAGGGCCTCGATCAGGCCAGCCCGTAAGTTGATAAAAACCTCCGAGGGCAGCTGCCTGCCATCCATAGCCCATAAACTTGGCATGGGGGCCGTATTGCCCCTGCTGGGTTGTACTCAGGTAGATGATGTCAGGTTTCCTTTTCTTTATGCTTTCATAGTCCAGCCCCCATCTTCTCATGACGCCTGGCGTGTAACCATCTAGGACAATATCAGCCCAAGTCGCCAATTTCATGGCGATATCCCGCGCCTTTGGTTTGCCTAAGTCAAGACTTACGCTATATTTTCCAGAGTTGAGGGATTCAAAAACGGCCCCCCGATTGATGTCCGCCTTCCCACCCCTGAAGGGAGGCACAACCCTGAGCATATCCAGCCTCTTGTGGGTTTCCACCTTGATCACCATTGCCCCGTGCATGGCCAATTGTGTCGTGGTGATGGGGGCGGCCGCTGCAAAGGCGCATTCAAGAACCCTTATCCCTTCGAAGATCTGTTTTCCTTTCATACTTATGCTCCCATGCCTATCCACTCAGGTCTTCACGGGTTAGATGACGGAGGCCTGCTTCAACAGGACCCATTGGGCCCTCGATAACCCCAGTTCCTTCCCATAGATCTCTTCATTGTGCTCCCCAATGAGCGGAGCCCGACGCCAGATCCTGATGGGAGCCTCACTTACCTTGGCAAAGGCACCAGGATATGTGATTCTATCATTAAGCTCGGGATGCTCCACTTGTTCCCAGTACTCCCTGGCCGCCAGCTGAGGATTTTCCAGCAGATCGCTTACAGTGCCAACCGGGGCAAGTATGATACCACCCTTCACCGCTTCATCGTAGAGTTCGGCTTTGGTCTTGGTGACGAAATAATTTAGAAACGGTTCCTCCAGTCGCTCCTGTTCCTCCTGAGGTATGGTTTGCCAATCATACTGCCCCCAGTCGTAATCCTCCAAAGGCCCGGCCACCCCTTCCCTAACCAGCACGGCAGTCATATTCTGTAAAGAGATTCTCGACGCCACGTCTACGCCTCCGGCCATCCGGAAGCAGACATGTCCGTCCTTGCAAGGCCAAATGAGTCGAAGATTGATTGGCCCCAGAGGAGCTGGTCTTGGTCTGGAAAAGAAGGGGCCACGCCTCATGACGTTCACTCTATCCGTGTACCAGTCTTCAATCCCTTTCATGGCCACATGGGTAACAGCCTGCTGAATGGCGACATCCACATGCTGGCCTTCTCCGGTGATTTCACAATGATAAAGGGCGGCAATCGTTGCCTGGGCAGCTTGTAGACTACCGTTGAAATAGGCTTGGTGGGGAGCACTGACCTGAGTAGGCGGCCGATCGGGATCGCCAGAGGCATAGAGCTCCCCGCTCATGGCCCAAAGGACAATGTCAGCGCCTTTGAATCGACTATAAGGGCCAGTTTGACCGAATGGGGTGATCGACGTAACGATGATACTGGGATTTACCTCACAAAGAGCTCCATAACTCAAGCCCAAGCCCTCCATAAGCCCCGGCGGATAGGATTCCAACACAACGTGGGCCGACCGAACAAGTCTCTTGAATATGGCCTTTCCGTCCTCAGTTTCGATGTCTAAAGTTATGCCTCGCTTGTTAAGGTTGGTCGCAAACCAGTATAGACTCTTCTCTGGGTGGGGGATGTCCCTGTAGAAAGGTCCAATTCTTCTGCCCGGATCTCCGCCAGGTTTCTCAATCTTGATGACATCGGCGCCAAGGCTACCCAGCGTCTCCCCGCAGATAAAACCCTTCTCATCGGTCAGGTCTAAAATACGATAAGGGCCGAGTAAAGATTCTGTCTTCTGCGCATCCATCTTTGCCCCTTTGGACCTATTTCATTTGCCTCTTGTTTATCAATACTCTTAGTTTCGCTCTGGAGGAGCCTGAGTGCTATAATCCCTCTTGTTTATGGCCTCCATTTCCTTACAGTTAGGCTTGGGAGTTTCAGCTGTCAAATCCGTACTCCGCCCATCTCTTATCTACAATTTCTACAATCTCAGGTGGAGACTCCGTACATTTTGGAGGAAACCTTTCTCCGCCCCATTCGATCCGTTTGGGGTGGGTGGTCCAATCCACGGTCGCGTCGATAAGGACCTTATCCTGCAGCGGTGAACCGTATTTGATCTCGTCCCGCGCATCAGGAGAGAGACTGGTATCGAGGGGACTGCCCGCCCCCATGGGGAAAACAATGATGTCCCTCGTTGGATCAACATTGGCATGAATGGCCAACTCGACTTCCCTCAGGTTGCGAATGTCCACATTCTCTTCAACGACCACCACGATTTTTCCTGTATTGCTGCCGAATTTCGATCCCCAGAGTGCCGCTGCCAACTGCCTGGGTTGGCCCTGGTAGGATTTGTGGATCTTGATGATCGTTGTAGGTGCCGGAACCAGGTCCAGCACACCGGAAGAAAGCCCCTGCATCTCTAAAATATTCCACATGACCGCCGAAAAGGCGACGTGAGAAAACATCGCGTATTCCGAGACGATCCCTTTGGAGGTTCCTTCAAGGGACCCGCGATAGATGGGATCGTCTCTGTGGGTAATACAGTGGACATCGATCACCGGTCTTTTCCCGTCCCATCCCCCATAAAAACCGGTAATTTCACCAAAGGGCCCCTCTTCCACATAGCTGCCGGGATCGGGAGAGATCGTCCCTTCCACAACGATCTCGGCAGTGGCCGGGACATGGAGATGAGATGTTTCACATTTAACCAATTCAACGGACTCCTGCCTGATGGCTCCCATGAGCTCAAACTCGTACACCGGAAAAGGGGCTCCGGCCACAAAAATCATGGACGGATCCCATCCATAAATAACCGCTACGGGCATGGGTTTTCCCATCTTTTGATATTTGGCATAATGCATGCCCCAGTCCTGTGACTTTAACAACAGAACGCCGATCCTGTTTTTTTCTGTGATCATACCCCGGTAGCATCCTACGTTGCGCCGTCCTGTTTCAGGGTCTTCCGTCACACAGGCGGCCCACGAGTTTATATACCTTCCTCCATCCAGTTCATGCCATTTAGGCACAGGGATTTGATAAAGGTCAATGTTTGCCCTTTCAATGACATTCTCCTTCACCGGACCGTTTTCCACGAGAGTGGGTTCAACGGGCTCCCTGATCCTCTTTCTCAGGAGCTGTATCATCTCAGCATGGGACGCATCTTTTGGAAGACCAAACATGAGCGCCATTCGTGTCCTGTTACCCAGACCACCGGCAAAGAGTTTTCTGCACCATCCCTCCTGATAATCTTTGATATTCTCAAACAGAATTGCAGGCCCTCGTGTCCTATTCACTCTCCTGAGAATTTCACTGATCTCCAAATCCCAGTCCACCTCAGCCTTAATCCTGTGCAGCTCGCCTTGTGTTTCCAGCGTGTTTATCCAATCTCTTAAATCCTTAAATCCCATGGTGAACCTCCCCATTTCAATCAGACACTTGCCTGACTGGCTTGTTTTGCAATATAAATGCCAAATAAATATATTTTATAAAATCAGACGATTAGCACCAAGTTAATGGCCCTTAGAAGGCCATGTGCACAAAGTGTTGCGCACAGAATCCATATATTGCTTTTTTAATAAAGGCAATGGTGATAGCCTGCCCTCTGAATAACATGGAGTTGTCTTTGCTGCTTTTGAATGGCTGCTGGGCAGACCTCTCCACGTCCCTGATTAAAGCGAGCAAATTGTGAGATTTTGCAGACGTTGTGATTGTTTTTCTCCAGCTAAACGAAAAAGGACGATCAAGGTGGCCTTATATTTGCACATCAGAGGTGCATTGATGCTTAAGGAATAGCCCTAAAGGCCGTACAATCCTAGAACTCGTTTGCGTAGCCCGCTGAATTTTGCCTTTCAAGCCATTGAATATTTACTCAAAAAGAATCAAAAAAAAGCATGGGACAAAAGTAGAACGTCAAACGTCAGAATAAGGGGGAGGTAATCATGAATGTCGGCAAACTATTGACAAAATCAGCACAAACCTACCCCGATAAATTGGCCATCGCCCACGGACCCAAAAGACTCAATTACGCCCAATTTAACGCCAGATCCAATCGCATGGCAAACGCCCTCTACAAACTGGGCCTCAAACAGGGTGATAACGTGGCTTTGCTCCAGTACAACTACCCCGAGATGCTGGAGTCCATGTTTGCCTGCTTCAAGGCAGGCTGCGGCGCGGTCCCCATCAATTGGAGGCTACATCCCAAAGAATTCGCTTTTATCATGGATCATTCCCAGGCCAAAGCCGCGGTCCTCTCTCCAGAATTCAACGAGGCCATCCTGGAGGTGCGCGATCTAATCCCGAACGTGCGATCCCTCATCACCTTAGGCAACGCAGAGGGGGAACTCTTGGACTATGAGGCTCTTCTGTCTAGGGAATCCAAGGACTTTAGGGATGCCGTTGTTCATCCCGATGACCTGGCATGGCTATTCTATACATCGGGAACGACCGGGTTGCCCAAAGGGGCCATGCTGACCCATCGCAACCTGTTGGCCATGACCATGAATTTTTATGGGGATATCTGCCCGGGGTTTGGCCCGGACGATGTGATTCTGCATGCGGCACCTCTATCCCACGGAAGCGGTTGCTACGCCCTACCCAATGTGGGTAAAGGGGCGGCGAACATCATTTTGGAGTCTAAATCCTTCGACCCCGAATTGATCTTTAAAACCATCCAGGAATACCGGGTGACCAACATGTTTGCCGCTCCGACCATGATCAAGCTGATGGTCGATAGTCCGGCGGTCGACCAGTATGATCACAGTTCCCTGAAATCCTTAAATTATGGTGGGGCTCCCATGCTGGTGGAGGATCTGAAGCAGGCCATGTCGAAGTTAGGCCCCTGCCTGGTGCAGTTGTTCGGTCAGGCCGAGTCTCCCATGACCATTACCTACCTTCCACATCAAGATCATGTGCAGGAAGGAAGTCCGGAGCAGATGAAAAGGCTCTCCTCTGCCGGTATACCCAGGACCGATGTAGAGGTCAAAATATTTGATTCTGATGAGAATGAACTTCCCCCGGGAGAGACCGGGGAGATCGTCACCCGTTCGGACCTGGTCATGAAGGGGTACTGGCGGAATCCCGAAGCCACGGCCGACACCATCAAGAACGGCTGGCTCCATACGGGTGATATGGGATATCTGGATGACGGGGGCTACCTGTTTATTATGGATCGTTCAAAAGATATGATTATTAGCGGCGGAGAGAATATCTACCCCCGTGAGATTGAAGAGGTTCTTATTAAACATCCCGCCGTTCGAGAGGTGGCGGTGATCGGGGTACCTGATACAAAATGGGGTGAGGCCATCAAAGCCGTTGTCTCCTTGAATGCCGGAGAATCCGCCTCAGAGGAGGCGTTGATCCATTTCTGCAGAGATCATATCGCGAGCTATAAAAAACCGAAGACCGTCGATTTCGTGAATGAATTACCCAAAAACAACTATGGAAAGATCTTGAAAAGAGAGCTGCGGGAAAAATACTGGCAGGGTAGAGACCGGAAAGTTTAAGAGAATCCCAACACCATCTGAAATGGTGCGCAACATTTGGTTTATTGGAAACAAAATATTGCGCAGTCACATCTCTCATCTTTCACCTATAGGGGATAACTTCCCAGGATTCGGCGTAATATCAGAACCCTAAGAATTGGCATCTTTTTTGCTCAGATCTCAAATATTACAAGTCTATTCAATCTTTTTTTCAATAGAGAAGGAGGTCAGCGCATGGCGAGAAAGAGAAAAGAATATGATGCGATTATTGTTGGGTCGGGAGTCGGGGGGTGCGGTACCGCCGCACTGCTTGCCAAGGATTTTGGGAAAAAAGTGCTCGTGCTGGAAAAGGCCCCTCATATCGGAGGCCGCGTGGCCTCCTATGTGGGAAAGGGCGATAAAGTGAGCATCGACGGGAAGGAACTGGATGCCCGGGGATTCAGAAAATCGCTGGCTGACACCCGTTGCTGGGTGTCCTACTGTGAACCGGACCTGGAAACCATGTTCAGAAAAGGGCTGCTGGACGGCTGGACCTTTGAGAACGGAGGCCATGGGCTTTTTTGGGGAAACAAGTCGAGGGTCCGTTTCCTCTTGGACCACCTGGAAAAACCGGTAGATCTGCCTGTTAACAAGGGCCTCGGATTTGTGGAGAAAAATACGAATAGGATTTACCAGGTGGAACCGAGAAGCCCATACCGATGGCAGAGTGAGGAGGGGTTTAAAGCCACGCTTTCCGCATTGAGACAGATGGGAAGTCTCAGCATGGAGGAGTGCGCCGCCGCCATGGACATAGATGTACAGACCTGGTGGGAACAGAGGGGTTTGACCGAAAACGAAGAGGCCTACACCTATCTCAAGGTGGTGATGGCATGTCAAAACGCCATGGCAGAACCGAGAATGGCCCCGGCGGGCGATTTCTTGGGATACATGGCCATAGCAAGGGATATAGGCATGAATCTCCACAGCGGTTCAGTCGCGACGGTCGCCGAACCCGGTTGCATGGCCATCCCCCTTGCCATGGAGGAGGCCCTCAACAACGCGGGAGGAGAGATATGGAGAAGCACGCCCGTCGAAGAAATCATTGTTGAGGACGGTGTGGTCAGGGGCGTCATGATTCGTAACAAAAAGGGGGAGTACGAAACCCTGGAATCTTCCACCGTCATCTGCAACATACAACCGAAGCATATCTTCAATGTCCTTCACCCCAGGCATTTCCCGGCGGAGTGGGTCGATTTGCTCCAGAACAGATTCTGGTCGCCGGGCCTTCTGTCCGCCTTTATCGGGTTGAAAAACAATGTCTGGGAGCAATTCGGCGTCGATGAGAGGAGCTTCGTCTGGATGCCCGGCATTATCGAACATGAGGGTTATATCGGCGCCGTGGACATGGTCCTGTGGAGCCTGGCCGCATGCGCCAAGAGGGGCCCTGAAGGGAAAAGGGACTTCCTCTTTTCAACGGCCTTGACGGATAAGGAGATGCGCAGTCCCAAGAAGGTCATGCGGGTCATTAACTATTGTATGGACTGGTTCAAAAGGACCTTTAAGGGTTGGCAGGAGAATGTGGAGTTCGTTCTCTGGACCCCATCCGATGAGGCATACGGAAACTGGAGACCCATCGGAGAAAAAAGACCGGATGTGAAGAGTCCCTATGTGGATGGTCTTTATTTCGTGGGAGATCAATACGGCGAACGTCTCTGGGGCGGCGGCGTGGACGGCGCGTCCCTTTGCGCTCTCATGTGCGTGGATAAAATTATGGGGACAGATCTAGAGCATGAGATCCTTCCCTTTTATCATTGTGGGATACCTAAGCCAGCAACAACTTGGTAGAGAAAGCAATGACATGAGCTTTTCGACTCGAGATGTGATCATTATAAGGCATGGCGTATAGGACTTTCCCCTTTGCTGTATGCACCGTGGTCTGTGGAGTAGGCCAAAAAGACATAATGCAAGGAGGCATATTTTACTATGGGCTTAATATCACCCGATGAATATAAAGCAAGTTTGGTCGACGGCCGTGTCGTCTATTACAAAGGTGAGAAGGTGGAGAATGTGGTCACCCACCCTGATCTGGGCGTTTGCGTCAATGAAATGGCCATCGACTATGAAATGGCTGAAGATCCAAAGTATCGAGACCTGGCAGTGATGGAGGATCCGGAAACCGGTGAAACAATCAGTCGTTACTATTATAAACCCCAGAATGCCGAGGATCTATTAAAGGCTCACGAATTGATTGTTAAAGCCACGGAATTGGGAGACGGCTACATTCCCCTGGCCCATGATATCGGCGCTGACGCACTCAACGCCATCAACATTACCGCCAATATGATAGGAAATCAGGATTACATCGACCGGATTGAGAATTACCGGAAAGAATTACAGGAAAAGGATCTGGCAACCTGCGCAGGGGTCACCTGTGTGAAGGGCGACCGCATGCTCAGGCCTTCCGACCCGGAACAGGCCCACCCTGATTTCTATGTCCGCATGGTAGAGAAAAATGACAAGGGAATCGTGGTTCGCGGTGCCAAAATGCATATCACCGGTGCCGCCTACTGTAATGACATCTTTGTGGTGCCGTGCCGGGCCATGACAGACGGCGACAGTGATTATGCCGTGGCCTTTTCCATCCCGGCCAACACCAAAGGCATCAAGCAGATCTGCAGACCCTTCATCTCTCAGCGCAGTCCCCTGGAATTCCCCAATACGCGACCCGTCAGGGTTCACACCGATTCGCTGATCATTTTTGATGACGTGCTTGTACCCTGGGAAAGGGTCTTCCTCTGCGGGGAATGGAAATACGCCGCCACCATGGTCTACAATTTCGCCCTGATGCACAGACGAACGGGTTGTGCCTACCGGATCCCTCTTTCGGAACAGTTTGTGGGTGCGGGCGTAGCCATAGCCGAATATAATGGTATCGCGGACGCGCCCCATGTCAGAGAAAAACTGACCGACCTGGTCATCTACCTGGAGACCCTGAAATCCCTCTCCAAGACCGCCTGTTATGATTTTGTCATGCGGGGGGGAATAGCGGTTCCCAACCCGATAGCAACCAATATGGCGAAATATCATTTCGCCCACTACTACCACGATGTCATTAAAATCATTCAGGACCTTGCGGGGGGACTGGTGGTGACCGCCCCGACATACAAAGATTACCAGCATCCGGAACTCCATGAGGCTATAGAGAAATACCTCGTGGCCAATAAAAACGTGTCCGCGGAGACTCGGCTCCGCATGGTCGACCTGATAAGAAGGATCACCCGGGCCGAAATGGAAACCATTTGCCTGCACGGTGAGGGCTCTCCCATGGCGGAACGGATGACCATCTATATGGAGGCCGGAAAGGTCATGAAAGACTGCCAGCGACTTGCCGAGGAACTGGCTCAGATAAAGAGATAGATTGCTGTTAGGAGGGGATATCAATGGATTCTTCATTTCTTTCACTGGAAGGGAAAGTGGCGCTTATTACAGGAGGCAGCCGGGGCATCGGCCGGGCCATTGCACTCACCTTTGCCGACGCCGGCGCGGATATTACCATAGCCAGTCGGAAACTCCCTGATCTGGAACAGGTGGCCAAGGAGATTGAGGGTACGGGGAAAAAGGTTCTTTGTGTCCCCACCCATGCAAAAAAGGTTGAAGACCTTGAAAATCTTGTGAACCGGGTCATGGATGAGTTCGGTCGAATTGATATTCTGGTCAACAATGCGGCAACCAATCCGGCCATGGGTCCTATTGTGGATACAGAAGAAAGAGTCTTTGATCATATCATAGGCACAAACCTGAAAGGGTATTTCATGCTGAGCAAACTGGTCGGTAAGATCATGCGCGACCAGAAATCAGGGAACATTATAAATATTTCTTCCGCGGGCGGTGTCAGCCCGGCACAGGGATTGGGGCCCTATTGCATCAGCAAGGCCGCCATCAATATGCTGACCAAACAGATGGCACTGGAGATGGGCCCCTATAACGTTAGGGTGAACGCCATTGCCCCCCGCATTGTGAAAACGGATTTCAGCAAAGCCCTATGGACAAACGAAAAGCTCATGGAAATGGAGTATCAGTTCACCCCCCTTAAATGTGTCGCCACGCCCGAGGAGATGGCCCAAACGGCCCTTTACCTTGCATCGAGCGCCACCAATTACATGACCGGTCATATTATGGTGATTAACGGTGGCGCGTTTTTTTAAGTAGAATAGGTGATCACCACAAATCATTTGATCATGGACCATTATCAGGACTGAGTCCCCTCATGCTCAAGATCACGAATCTGGAGACCACTTACAAGGATATTATCCTTGCCCTGCGGGGGATTTCATTAGAAGTGCCTCCCGGCGTAATCGTTGCCATTCTGGGCGCAAACGGTGCGGGGAAAACCACCACAATCAATACCGTTTCCGGTATCAGAAAAACCCTGGATCTTAAGATAGAAGACGGGACCGTTGAATTTGAGGGAGAGATTCTCAATGATAAAGAGCCCTATCAGATCGTTGAAAAGGGGATCCTGCAGGTCCCGGAAGGGAGAAGAGTTTTCGCGGAACTGACCGTGGAGGAAAACATCGTCATCGGCTCTTACACCGTGAAAGACAGAAGAAAATTTGTTCAGAATCGGGAAATGGTGTTCCGCTACTTCCCTATTCTGAAATCCCGTCAAAATCAGGAAGCGGGCTACCTGAGCGGTGGAGAGCAGCAGATGCTCGTTATCGGAAGGGCTCTCATGGCACAACCCAAACTGATCATGATGGATGAACCTTCCCTGGGTCTTGCGCCCATGCTGGTTAAAGATATCTTTGGCATCATCGGCCGAATCAACAGCGGGGAAAATGTAGCCATCCTGCTCGTTGAACAGAACGCGAACGTGGCACTCGGGATTGCCCACCACGGCTATATACTGGAGAACGGCCGAATCGTCATGGAGGGACCCGGCCCGGTACTCCGTGAGGACAGAGATATTAAAGAATTTTACCTCGGTCTTTCCGAGGTGGGAACCAGAAAGAGCCTCAGAGATGTGAAACATTATAAAAGAAGGAAACGGTGGCTGTCTTGAATCATCAATCCTATCAATTGGAGACCCACAAACTCTCCATAAGTTTTGGAGGTGTCCAGGCCCTTTCCGGCATCTCGCTCGGCATCCGCCATGGAGAAATCTACTCCATTATCGGGCCTAACGGGGCGGGGAAAACCACCCTTTTCAACTGCATCAGCGGCATCTATGCGGCGACAGGCGGCAGCGTTCGTTTCGAAGGCAGAGAGCTTTTAGGAACCAAACCCCACAAAATTGCACGGATGGGTATCGCGAGGGCTTTTCAAAACATCGCCCTTTTTGAGAGGATGACGGTAATCGAAAATCTGATGTCCGCACAGGGACACAATATGAAGTACGGGCTGTTACGTGCCGCCCTTTATCTGGGAAGATGCTCAAAAGAGGAGATTAAAAGCCGGGATAGGGTGGAAGAGGTTATCGAATTTCTTGATCTGCAGCATCTGCGAAAATCCTATGTGGGCAGCCTGCCCTACGGTCTTCAAAAAAGGGTTGAGCTGGGTCGTGCCCTCGCCATGGACCCTGTGCTCCTGCTCGTGGACGAGCCGGTCAGCGGCATGAACATTGAAGAGACCGAGGACATGGCCCGTTATATTTTGGATATCAACGAGGAGATGAACATCACCGTCGTCCTCGTGGAACACGATATGGGTATGGTCATGGAGCTTTCCGACAGGGTGACGGTATTGAACTTCGGGGTGAAAATCGCGGAGGGCACCCCCACGGAGATTTCAAATAATCCGGAAGTCGTCAGTGCCTATCTCGGAGAGGCGGGAAACTAGTGTTTTGTCCCAATAGTGACTTGTAGAAATCGATAAGATATTGTCATGGGTTTTCTGGATTTTACGAGGGTAAATAGGGGGCACAAAATCCTAAGTCCGAAACAATTTATAGGTGTTATCCCCGGGACATCACACGAGGTGATGACGGTTACTCGCGGGACATTCGGCCGGAAGATTTAGAAGAGAACGATCCATGGAAAAACCTGACACAACTTTTCCCAAGCTCCTCTTGCAAAAAGCGACCACTTACGGGGACAGGGTGGCCATGAGGGACAAGCATAAGGGGATATGGCAGGAAATCTCCTGGCAAACCTATTTGGAGAAAGTCCGACATTTCTGTCTAGGTCTTTCCGAACTGGGGATGAAGAATGGGGATCATGCCTCCATCCTCGGAGAGAACTGTCCGGAGTGGATTTTCGCGGACCTGGCCATTCAGAGCCTGCGAGGGGTTTCAGTGGGAATCTACCCAAGCAATTCCGAAGAGCAGGTGAAATATATCGTCGATCATTCTCGGTCTCGATTCGTTATTGCGGAAGATCAGGAGCAGGTGGACAAACTCCTGGCCATCAAGGAGGATCTCCCCTTACTGAATAAGGTGATTGTCATCGATATGAAAGGCCTCCGCCACTACGACGATCCCGGGATCATCAGTTTCAGGGAAGTGGAAGAATTGGGGCGCGAAGAGGATCAAAAGGACCCTGGCAGGTTTGAAAAACTCGTGGAGGAAACGCAACCCGAGGACGTGGCCCTCATCATCTATACCTCAGGCACCACGGGACCCCCCAAAGGGTGTATGCTCCAGCACCAGAATTTCATTTACAATAACATGGGGATGCAGGAGATATTCCAGTTTACCGATCAGGACAACCTCTTATCATACCTGCCCCTTTGTCACATCCTCGAACGGGGCCTTTCCATGTGCGCCCATCTGATTCACGGGTACACGATAAATTTCGCCGAATCCATTGACACGGTTCAAGAAAATATCCAGGAGATCTCTCCCACGGTTTTCGCCGCCGTGCCGAGGATTCTGGAGAAACTTTACTCCAACGTGGAGATCAAACTGGAGGACACAACGCGATTCAAGCATTTCATGTATCAATTATTGGAACCCGTAGGAAGGCGTGCCGCCGTTTACAGAATGGCCAGAGAGCGATTACCACTTTTGCTGCATCTCCTGTACGGCCTGGGTTATCTCTGGAGCTTTCGGAAGGTCAGGGACAGGTTGGGTCTCAGCCGTTGCAGGCTGCTCATGAGCGGAGGCGCCCCCATTGCCCCTGAGGTCCTTGAATTCTACCATTCCCTGGGTGTCCATACGATTGAGATGTGGGCACAGACCGAAAGCTGCGCAGGAGGAACGGGGCCCCATCACATTACAAAACCGGGATCGGTGGGAGAACCCATCAAATCCATTGAGATGCGACTGGCAGAGGACGGGGAGATCCTGATTAAAGGGGACTCCGTTTTTGCCGGCTATTATCGGGACCCCGAATCGACCCAGGAGGTTTTACGGGATGGGTGGCTTCACACCGGCGATGTGGGCCGCTTTGATGAGGACGGGCACCTCTATATCGTCGATCGGAAAAAAGACATCATTATCACCTCCGGTGGGAAGAACATCTCACCTTCTGAAATCGAAAACAAAATGAAGTGCAGCCCCTATATCAAGGAGGCGATCGTTATCGGAGACGGGATGAAGTACCTCACGGCCCTGATCCAGATTGAATATGACAATGTGGGGAACTGGGCGCAGAATCAGAAGATTCCATACACGAATTACAAAAACCTCGCACAGAATCCCTCAGTCTATGAATTGATCAAATATGAAGTGGAAGAGGTAAATGAAACCCTGGCCAAAGCTGAAACTATCAAGAAGTTCAGAATTCTCGAGAAGGAACTGGACCAGGATGATGAGGAGTTGACGGCGACGCAGAAAGTAAAGAGAAAGGTGATTGCCAAACGTTTTGAAGAAGAGATCAAGGAGATGTATGGCTCCGGATAGATGGAATCGGTACGAAGTGCCTCCAGTGACCTGCCCGCTGTCCGGACGGCGGGCAGGGGGTTAAAGTAAAGGTGATGCACAAAGAATAGGGCCAAATGGAAAAACTCATCGAAACATTCTTTAATGGCTTATCCCTGGGCGTTATCTATGCGCTGATCGCCTTGGCCTTCGTCCTGGTTTACAAGGCGACGGATATCCTCAATTTTGCCAATGGCGAACTGGTCATGTTCGGGGCCTTCCTTTGCTATACCTTCGCAACGCTCCTCAAAGTGAACTATGTTCTTTCATTTCTCTTTGCGATGGGTCTTGGCGCGATATTCGGGGCCATTGTATACACCATTTTTTTCAGAAAAATTACAGGCGAGCCCCACTTTGTGACCATCATGATGTCTATCGGGATGATGAGTGTCCTCTCATCCGCCGCCGGGTTGCTCTGGGGCCATGATGTCTACGCCATCCACTCCCCCTTTACGGATAAAACGTTTAAACTGGGAGATATGATTTTATCGCAAGGGGCCGCCTATACCATCGGCGTGTCGATCATGGTTTTTGCCCTTTTCATCCTGTTCTTCAATCGTTCCAACCTGGGTATCGCCATGAGAGGTCTGGCCGAGGACGCGGATATCGCAGGGCTTATGGGTATCAACGTGAAAAAGATTGTGACGATCGTATTCTCCATCGGTACCGTGGTGGCGGTAGTAGGAGGGATATTTCTCGCCGAGCACAGTTTTGTCCATGTACCCATGAGCCTTGCCGGATTTAAGGGATTTTCTGCGGCCATCGTCGGCGGGATGCAAAGTATCCCGGGAGCCATCGCTGGAGGCATCATCATAGGCATCGCAGAGGGAATTGCGGCCAGTTATATGAGCGGGATGGAGGTGGGGGGTTTTAATTTCGGGGACACCAGTGAGGTGGTGGCGCATATCATCATGCTGATCGTATTGATCATCAGGCCTCGAGGCATATTTGGAAAGGCTGAGGTGGAGAGGGTTTAGAAGGGTGATACGTTATGGGAAGTAAGTTTAAAGTAACCTATAAGGAAGACATGGCCCTTTTCCAGAATCGCTGGGTGAAGGTCTGGTGCGTGATCTTCATTCTTCTCTTAATCACCTTCCCTTTTTTCCTGTCTCGTTATCCATTGAGCATACTCATCGAGATGAACATTGCTGTTATCGGGGCCATAGGTCTCGGCTTACTCAGCGGTTACGCCGGCCAGATATCCATGGGCCACGGCGCTTTTCTTGCAATCGGGGCCTATACGTCAGCCCTGATCACGGGTAAGCTGGGGGTTCCCTTTATTATTTCTCTTCCTTTATCAGGTCTCTTTGCCGCGCTGATCGGCATGATTGTGGGTATACCCTCCTTGAGGCTCAAAGGACTGTATCTTGCGCTGGCGACCGTCGCCTTTCATCTCATTGTCGAGTACATCCTCCATCACTGGGACCTTACCCAGGGCGACATGGGAATGGCCGTCGAAGGTGCCGCCATCGGCGGATACCAGTTCGCGACGGAACAGCAGTATTTTTATCTGACCATGATTATCACGGTCCTTGCCGTCCTCTGCGCCAAGAATATTGTCCGAAGTAAGTTCGGAAGAAGTTTCATGGCGATTCGAGACAGAGATATCGCTGCCGAAGCCCTGGGGATTGATCTGGCGAAATACAAGGTCATCGCATTTGGTGTCAGCGCATTCTATGCGGGTGTGGCCGGATGCTTAACGGCCCATTACCAGAAATGGATCGTACCCGGCGGCTTTGACCTGTTTCTGTCCCTGGCCTATATTGCCATGATCATTATAGGAGGCGTCGGGACAATCCTGGGTTGTGTCTTCGGAGCCGTCCTTATCACAGGTATCCCCCATGTTCTTGTTTATATTATCGATTTCATGAAAGCGATCTATCCCGGAGCCGGGGAGTTTATTATGGATATCAAGGCCGGGATATTTGGCGCGATTATCGTTCTCATTCTGCTCTTTCAACCCGAGGGATTGTTCGGGATATACCGTAGGACCAAGATATACTGGAAGACATGGCCGTTCAAGTTTTAGCCCGTATCGTTTTACGTATATATAATCGGAGTTTTCCTCGAACCTTGAGGATGTTTCATATCCATCTAGGAAGCGCTAGTCGGTTTTAGGCGGTAGGTTCCATCTTTTCGGGATCATGGTGAGGGATGGAACGCGGTGAATAAACCCATTCAGCAGGAAGGAGGAGCATTATGAAGACCAAGAACATCATTTTAAATCTCTTAGTGGCAGGTGCAATGATTTTCATGGTAAGCGGCGCATGGGCAGGGGATGTAAGGGGTGTCACGGACACCGAGATCAAGATCGGTGTCCTGTCCGACTTTACCGGTCCCGGTAAAGTCGGAGGCCCACCGGCGGCGGATTCCTTTCATGATTACATGGCTTACATCAATGATCAGGGGGGAATCCACGGAAGGAAGATTAAACTCGTCGTCGAGGACAACGGTATTTTTCCCAACACAACACTCAAAGCAGCGAGGAAAGTGATATTCAAGGACGAGGTCTTTGCCATAGGCTTCAACCTGGGAAGCGCCGGTACTGCAGCCATCGTACCCCTTTGTGAAGAGAACAAGGTTGTTCTACTACCCTACGGTGCCAACAAGAAATTCTATGATCCCGGAAGCAAATGGGTATTCGTTCCCCACACCGTCCAGTATCATCTGGCCTGCCGGGCGGTTGACTATCTATTGATGAAATACCCAAAGGCGAGACTCGGTGTGATCTATCAGGATGATGCCTACGGCAGGGAAGGTTTGGAGGGTGCCACCGACACGGCGAAATTTCATAAGAATGAAATTGTGGCCAAGGCGCCCTACAAGCTGGGAAGCGTCGACCTGGCACCCCAGATGAAGGCCATGAAGGAGGCAAATGTTGACGCCATCGTCATCTGGTCCTATCTGCCCCAGGCCGCTGCTGCCATCAAGATCAAGACGGCCATGGGGTGGGATGTCCCTCTCATCGGCTCCAAACCGACCTATACACCGGTGATTTTCGGCCTGGTAGGGGACAAGGCGGAAGGCTATCTCATTTCAACCGACAACGCTCCGCTGCACAGAAAGGACCTTCCCGGAATCAAGAAGGTCTGGGACATCGCTGAGAAATATGGGAATCCGAAAGAGACTCTGCTGAACCCCCGATATGCTGCGCCCATCTATGAGTCCATCTATAATCACGCTATCGCTCTCGCCGAGGGACTCAAAAGAGCAGGAAGGAACCTGACGCCTGAAAGCCTGGTCGAAGGGTTGGAGAGTATAAAGGATTTTGATATGGGCGGGTCCACACCTGATCTGACCTTCGGGCCGAAACGCCATGTCAGCAGCTTTTCCAGCCTTATTTTGCGTGGAAACGCGGCGAAGAAGAGGTTCGACATCGTGGATCCTTTCAAGGAACCCAAAATACCCCATTAATCTTGATTTATTTCATGTTTGATGACCTGGAAAAAAGTCATCATGGTTTTAACAGAGAATGTTAGATTTTTATCCGAGGAGACGATGAGGGGACGGCAAGTCCCCTCATAATTTCTTGTCCCTCATGGTAAAAAAATGGCGGAGAAAAAAGAAGAACTTCTTCCGAAGGAAGACCCTCATTCAAGAACAGCGCCGCTGAATTGTGATGTGGATCTGGAAAAGTACTGCGATCAGTCCCTGAAAGGGGGCGCCGATCATGCGAAGCAGGTTCATCCAAGCAGTGTGGTCACCGCGCCCTGGGTGCGCATGAAATGCCAGTTCGGTTGTGTCGGATATGGCAGGGGATACTGCTGCCCGCCGGATACGCCCACACCAATGGAGACAAGGGCCGTTCTGGATTCCTACCAGCGTGCCGTTCTGTTCCACATCAAAGTTCCGCACATGCCCGAAAAGGAGAAACATTACAGGAGATTCTTTCGTATGCTAACGGACCTGGAAGGGGAGATGTTCAAGGATGGATTCTACAAGGCTTTTGTGATGCTGGCCGGACCCTGCCGTCTCTGTAAGACGTGCGGAAAACTCGAGCAAAAGCCCTGTAACTTCCGGGATCGCACAAGACCATCCATGGAAGGCTGTGGGATCGATGTGTACCAGACGGCGCGGAATAATGGTTTCTTTATCAAGACCCTGAGCAAGAGAGAGGAGACCAATAACGAGTATTGTCTCATGCTGGTGGATTGATCACTTGAGTGCTGTGCGCGGCACCCTGTACATTGTCTGCCGTAGGAAAACCAAATCCCCTTGAAGGGCCTGTGGGCTAACCCCCTCTCCCCCCAGGGGGAGAGTCATTGCAGGTTGTCGGACAGCCTGTGAATC
>Ga0209536_100003656_pt1 | contig 24626 bp, 20 predicted proteins | sample DeeMarSeWOR28_12_FD_187461 | JGI IMG/M metagenome (GOLD analysis project Ga0209536, IMG submission 187461) | Marine sediment microbial communities from White Oak River estuary, North Carolina - WOR-2-8_12 (SPAdes) (version 2) | ecosystem: Environmental > Aquatic > Marine > Intertidal zone >...
ATTGAACACATGGTGCAAACCGTTGAGGCGCTGAAGAACGATCCGTCGCTGGCGCAGTTTGAGTTTCGTGCCCGCAACCAGTGGATCAACGGTGGGGAGAACCGCTCGAGTATCCAGGGATTCTATGGTGCCGGGGCCGAGGATGCATCACGGACGGAGCCGTTTGTATTTACCAACGGTGAGCCGCCGGTGCTGCTGGGTAATAACGAGGGTGCCAACCCGGTCGAATTTTTGCTGCACGCCCTCGCCGGCTGTGTGACCACGACCACGGTGCTGCACGCGACTGCGCGCGGCATCAACATCCGCAGGCTTTCGACCGAGCTGGTTGGTGATATGGATTTGCAGGGTTTGCTGGCACTGGATGACTCGGCACCGGTTGGTTACAGGTCGATTCGCATCCGGATGGACATCGAGGCGGATGCCAGTGATGAGGAGATTGACGAGCTGCTTGGGTTTGCGCAGGCGCATTCGCCGGTCTGCAATACGGTGTGCAGGCCGGTACCGGTGACGGTTGAAAGGGTTCGGGCTGAACGGGTGGCTGCTTGATAAGGTGCCGGGTACCGGGTGCCGGGACAAGCTAAAGACACTGGACTCCCGCATTACTACGTCCATCCATGGACTCCGCCCTTCGGGCCATCCTTCGGATGTTGAAATCATTCCAGATGATTTAGTCGCGGGAGTGACGAAGAGGAGGAAGTCTGTTTATAGGAACGTCATCCCCGCGAACGCGGGGATCCAGTGTGCCTGAAGAATTCGTGGCTAAAGCCTGTGCTGAGCGAAGCCGAAGGGCCGTTCCTATGGATTAAGGCTTTAGCCTGAATGGGATGAAATGGAATTCGGGGTCTGCCCACAATTGTTATTGATTGGCAAATCAGGTATGAGATTTGACTAATATGTCAAAATATAATCATATACTGATATTTTGATATATTAGTCAAATTGAATATTGCGTAATTAGTCAAAATGGCTATCATCTTGTTATGAGTTTGATATTTTTATCAATTTTGGTGAGCTAATGGCTACTTCTCAACACACTGATCTGTTCGAAATCTTGATTGAGGCGGCGAAGTCGCATGGTATCAGCCAGGGCGAGCTGGCGGCCCGGGTGGGGATACGGCAGGAGACGCTGTCCCGGGCGAAGAAGCACCCGGCGATCAGTCTGAAGACTTTTCTCGATCTGGTGCGGGTGGCGGGGCTGCGGGTGCAGCTGGTGCCGGACCACCCGGTGGCCGAGCAGATCACCAGCGGGACCCTGTTTCCCGGCTCAAATAGCGGTCCCTGATGGCCACTGATCGCCAGGCGGTGGTGTGGACCCGGCTCGGCGGGCAGCCGCGTCGCATGGGTCGGCTCTATGTTACCGACCGGGAATGCCGTTTTACCTATGATGGTGATTTCATCGATACCGGGCTGCCGGGGCTGGGCATCGTCTATGCGCCGGAGTTTTTCGGCAAGACCACGATTGTGCGCCAGCGCAGTGAGCTGTTCGATCTGCTGCCGCCGTTGCAGTCGCTGATTCCACCAAGAAATGTAGAAAACTTTCAACGCAATCTTGCACTGAAGTCGCTGGCCGCAAAGGACGTGACCGGGCTGGTCGGTTTTGATACCGACTGGGAGATACTGAAGATTGCAGGCCACGGCGGCATCGGCCACCTCGACCTGTTCGAGAACGACGACAGGGCGCAGCAATGGTACGCCGAGCCGCCGCCGGTGGAACTGCACGAAATCACTGACGAGCTCGGTTTCTCATTGAAAGAATTCATGGCCTGGTATGAAGATGACCTGGAGGTGTTTATCCAGACCATCGGCCCTACTCCCACCGTCGGTGGCGCTATACCCAAGCTGTTGATGTCGATACCGTCATCCGGCTGGGATGGGCGCATTGGCCTGCCGACACGGCAGAAGTCGTTTGGTGTGACCGATGTCGTGCTCAAGTTCGAGCAGACCACACGCTACCCCGGTATCATCGAGCTGGAAGCGCTGGCGATGGATATGCACCGTGCAGCCGGTTTCGAAGTGCCGCGCTGCTGGCCGTGTTTTTTCAAGGACATGCCGGCGCTGGCGGTAGAACGCTTCGACCGCGATGCCGACAATATGCCCATATTCACTGAAACCCTGTACTCGATCATCGCCTCCGGCGCGCCCGTTGAAGGCAACTATGGCTACCGCTACGACCTGATTGCGAAGGCCATCGACACGTCGGCGGTGACCATTGCCACCGATGCCCGGGCCGCCAAGCATCACCTGTTCCGCCGTTTCCTGATGGCGACACTGACCGGTAACGGCGACCTGCACCTGGAAAACATGTCCATCATGCAGATCAACGGCCTGCGCCGCTTCACACCGGTGTATGATCCGGCGCCGATGCGGGCTTACGCACAACACGACCTGTTGAGCGTGATGCCATTTGGAGACTACGCTGAAATACCTTACGGCGCCAGCGAGCCGGTCAAATTTGCCGTTGCCCTGGCACGCTTCGCGAAGACCTGTGGTTTGACCCGAACACAAGCACAGGACACGGTCAACGAGTTGCTGGCGGTGACGGAAAGTTTCGAACCGCGTGTTGCTGCACTGGCTACGCTGCCGGAGGAGAACAAGGCGCGGTTGATTTCGCGGGTAAGAGATGTGAGGGAGAAGCTGTCCTGAAAGGCATGATTGCGGGGTGTGGAAAACCACAGTTCATTTAATCCGCCCTTCCCCGATTATTCAGGGCGAAGTCCAGGGATGGACGTAACCCGGGGAACCAGCGATTTTATAGAATTAGCGGCTAAAACCTGTGCCGGGCATAGCCGAAGGACCGCTGCTGCGAATTATTGGGGTAAACTCTACGGACGCTTGCACTGTGATTCAACCTGGAGAATGTCATGAACAATTTGTCACCTCGTAACCTGCTGGTTGCAGCCGCGCTGTTCGCCATCGCGGCCGAAAGTACCTGGGCGGAGGAAGCAGCGCCGAGCGAACCTGCCGCTGCTGCCGGGCAGACAGCATCGCCCGGGACCACTGATGTGCAGGCTTATGCGCCAGCGCCAGACCGGCGCGGGTACGAGCAATACCGGCAACCACCGCAATGGCGTGAGCCCCCGCCCCCACCCCCGCGAGGTTATTATGACCGTTATCGTCCTTACTACCCGCCGTATCCTCAATACCGGACCGCACCTGCCGCGCCAGCGGAAAACCCGCTCAGCGCCACACTCAAGCAGTCGCAGGAACAGCTGGCTGCGAAAAGTGCCGAGCTGAATACAGCCAACGCGCAGCTGGCCGCCTTGCAGGCTGAACAGCAGGCTATCCGTGAGGCCATGCAACAGGCACAGGCCGAGACCGCCAAAGCCAGCGAGCAACTCAGCATAGTCCTGGAAGAGATGGATATCCTCCATGAAGTACTGACCGGGTTAAAAGCCCGGCTGGATGTGCAGAACAACAGTCTGCTTGGTGCCCTGCAGGCGGGTGCTGCAGAAAACGACGAGGGCGACAGCGCTGTTGCCGGTGATGTTGAGCAGGCTCAATCTCCCGCCACCACATCCGCCCGGCCGGAGGATGCCGCCGACAGTGAACAGACTGAGGCAGGCGATGACGAACCGGCTAAACCTGAAGCGTTGTAGCGTGTAGCCTGGATGGAGTGAAACGAAATCCGGGGTATGCTTGTAATGATGAACGTCTCCCCGGATTACGCTTTGCTACACCCGGGCTACGGTACTACGAAATAACAGGGGCCAGGAGCGAGTTACGCGTAACGAGGAAAATCCATAGACTCTGGACTTCGGCACTGGAATGCTTTGCATTGGTTTGCATTAGCGGTTAGAGCCTGTGCTGATCTTAGCCGAAGGGCTGCGGCTGCGTGTAACCGGGATGGGTGAAACGGAACCCATGAGTGGTTAAACTTATGGCTATAACAAGAACGGCGACGTATGAAACGTCGCCGTTCTGTTTTACCTGAAACTGAAAAGTGATTTCACTTTCCAGTCAGTCTGCATGAGCCGGGCTAAAAGCGATCAGCGTTCATGACTTTCGTCCAGGCTGAAACAAAGTCGTTAACGAACTTGTCTGTGCCATCGCTGGAAGCATAAACTTCAGCGACCGCCCTCAGTTCGGAATTGGAACCAAACACGAGATCGACAGGCGTTGCTGTCCATTTCACCTTGTCTGAAACGCGGTCACGGCCTTCATATACACCCTCTTTATTCGCGGGCGCCCACTTGGTAGACATATCAAGCAGGTTGACAAAGAAATCATTGCTCAGCTGTCCAGGCTTGTCGGTGAGCACGCCATGCTTCGAGCCTCCGGCATTGGCACCCATGGCACGCATGCCGCCGACCAGGGCTGTCATCTCCGGCACGGTCAGGCCAAGCAGGTCAGCCTTCTCGACCAGCATGTCGGTTTCACTACCGTAAGCACCGTCGTTGTAGTAGTTGCGGAAAGCATCAGCTTTCGGCTCCAGTACAGCGAACGATTCCACATCGGTCATCTTCTGTGATGCGTCACCGCGGCCAGATTTGAACGGAACTGTTACCGTGTGGCCGGCATCCTTCGCAGCTTTTTCGATCGCTGCAGCGCCACCGAGGACGATCATGTCAGCCATGGAGATCTTACTGCCAGAATCTTTCCTGATCATCTCGAGCTTGTTCAGAACTTTTGCCAGTTCTTTAGGATCATTGGCGTCCCAGTCCTTCTGTGGTTCCAGGCGAACGCGTGCACCATTAGCACCACCGCGCATATCTGAATCACGATAGGTCGAAGCCGACGCCCAGGCTGCCCTGACAAGTTCAGGCACGCTCAGACCGGACTCCATGATCTGCGCCTTCAGCTTCTCTGCTTCGCTGTCGCTGATCTTTTCACCAGCCGGAACAGGATCCTGCCAGACGAACACTTCATCAGGCACTTCACTGCCGACATAACGGGTCCGTGGGCCCAGGTCACGATGCGTCAGCTTGAACCATGCTTTGGCGAATGCCTGGTCGAACTCTTTAGGATTCTTCCAGAAACGCTCGGCAATCTTGCGAAAAGCGGGATCTTCCTTCAACGCCAGGTCCGTGGTCAGCATGACAGGGGGATTGCGCTTGCCCTCGACATGGGCATCCGGCACTGCTGTATGTGCCGATTTATCGGTTGGTACCCACACTGTTCCACCGCCGGGTGATTTCTGCTGTTCCCAGTCGAAGCGGAACAGGTTGTCCAGGTACAGGATAGACCAGGCAGTAGGTGTCTGGGTCCAGGCGCCTTCGAGGCCTGAGGTCATGGTGTCTTCAGAATGACCCTTGCCGCACTTGTTGTTCCAGCCAAGACCCTGTTGTTCGACAGGCGCAGCAGCAGGCTCAGGACCCACACAGTCAGCCTTGCGTGCACCATGGACCTTGCCCAGGGTGTGGCCACCTGCGATCAGCGCGACGATCTCTTCATCGTTCATCGCCATGCGGCCGAACGATAGGCGGATGTCATTAGCAGCAGACACAGGGTCAAGATTGCCACTCGGGCCTTCCGGGTTCACGTAGATCAGGCCCATCTGTAATGCAGCCAGCGGTTTCTCGAGATTGCCGTCTTTCTTGTATCGTTTGTCATTGCCGAGCCACTTGGTTTCTGGACCCCAGTAAACCAGGTCAGATTCCCAGTCGTCTGTGCGTCCGCCGGCGAAGCCCAGGGTTTCGAAGCCCATTGACTCGAGTGACACGTTACCAGCAAGGATCATCAGATCCGCCCAGGATACGTTACGGCCGTATTTCTGTTTGACCGGCCACAACAGTCTTTTCGCCTTATCGAGGTTGGCATTATCAGGCCAGCTATTGAGCGGCTCCAGGCGATGCTGACCACCGTCGGCACCACCACGACCGTCATGGATACGGTAGGTGCCCGCACTGTGCCATGCCATGCGAATCATCAGGCCGCCGTAGTGCCCCCAGTCCGCCGGCCACCAGTCCTGCGAAGTGGTGAGCACTTTTTCGATGTCCGCCTTCAGTGCCTTCATGTCGACACTTGCGAAAGCCTTGGCGTAATCGAATCCATCGCCGTATGGATTGGATTCATTATCGTGGTCACGCAGTGGGCCGAGATCTACCGCGTCCGGCCACCAGAAACTGTTCGGCTTGGCCTTACCGCTGAACATGTTCTCCGATTGTGCTACTGGCGATATCGCGATCGCAATAGCGGCAACCAATGGTATAGTTCTTTTTATCATTACTAGGTTCTCCTTGATGGTACAGTTATATATGTATCTGCCGGAAGCAGAACTGCTGTTCTGCTAATAGTTTTTTTTCAAAATAACATGGTTCATTAATAGGCGCTATTCGATTTTCGCTATTTGCCTGATTGGTTTTTTTAATCAGTGCGCAAATCGTTTTGAAACATTGTTCGCGGTTATCCGATAATGCTGTTTGCATATCGCGCCACACTGTCAATCCAGTCGTAAATTCAACTTCAAATTATAATCCCTCCCTCCCCTTTTACTTCCAAGGGGGCTGATCCCTTGAAAATCAGCTATTCCCAGTTCTTCCTGACCTTCTCTATTCCCAGATCCAGCAACAGATCCATGTTTCTGACAGGAATGGACTCGGTATCCATCTGCTCACGTGCTCTTTCGATGCTGCTTTCACGGATCAGGTGAAGCATGGGATACGGTGAACGATTGGTGTAATTTCTCACATCATCTTTATCCAGATCGGCGAACTGATAATCCGGATGGAAGCTGGCTACCTGGATTATACTCTCTGCCTTCAATTCATGAATAATTGAATCGACCACATCGAGAAACTGATTGTATTCCAGAAAATCTGCAAGCATTAACGGCACGATAAGAATAGTTGTTTCAGTTTCCTGCTGTTTTGCTTCTTTCAGAAATAATATTTCATCAACCAGCGCTTTCACCAACATTTCTTCGTCCGTTGCCGAACAACTCACATAACGAATTCTATCATCGTTAAACGGTTTGGCCGCAAACGGGCATAAGTTGTGTGCAATCACAAAATGTTTCAGCCAGTTTTTTGTTGCGCTGACCGCTTTATCGTTTTGTTTTTCTGTTTCAGTTGTTTTACTTTCGCTCAAAATAACACTATCACCCATTGCCACTTTCCCTTCACTAATAACACGGCAACAGACCCCGCCCCGCCATTTGGGTTTTAACGCATCAAGTAACCCCTCAGCAGCTTCTTCCATGCGGTGACAGGGATCAGTTTCTTGCGTAATCAATAACTGAACATCACCTATTGTTATTGTCCTTCCTGAAGTGTTTTCGAAATCAAGATCATCAACCAGCAAGTTTGCCCGCCGTGCCGTCCAGTGTAAATCAATTTTCAGTTGCGCGTTGGCCTCTTGCCAGGCTTTTTTCGATAGAACAGTAACCTGACGCTTTGACGGCTTGCCTCTAAAATCACTTTCAACACCATTATCCAGGCTTATAAAAGCCGCATCAAGTGTTTGCACAGGTGCGCGCTTTTTATGCTTGACTGCGATGCCGATGAGTTTTGCCATAAGTATTAATCATCTTGAATCAGTACCATTATATTCGGGGTCAGGTCTTTCATTGTGCACAAAGATTTACAGCATCATGCTTCTTAATGAACGATGGAAGACCCGACCCCGTTATGAAATTTGCTGAAGGTTTATTCGTATCCAGTCTAATTAAGTATCCGTTGCAGGGCGAATCAGTGCCGGCGACTTTGAATAAGTTCAGGAGAGGCTGCCTGCTTCATCACTGCTACGTTCCCGGCCTCTGATGAAGTTCACGATCCATTGTGCGACCAGTTCATTATCTTCGACCTGTTGCAGTGAGTCGATTGCCTGCTGGTAGGCCTGTTCACCAATGATTTCACGACGTTGCGTCATAATGTATTGCAGGTAATCATGGTTGAATTCCGGGTGGCCCTGGAAGGTCAGGATCGTGTGGTTAACATGGTAGCCGGCAATGGGACAGAATTCGTTGCTGGCGACCAGGGATGCCTGTTGCGGCAAGCGGGTGACCTGGTCCTGGTGACTGACCAGCAAATTGAACTGCTGCTGTTTGGGTGTTAACCAGTGCGGTGTTGTTTTGACATCGCTGCTTGCCATGCCAATGCCCCAGCCCTTGTCGTGCTTCTGCACCGATCCACCCAGTGCCTGTGCAATCAGTTGATGGCCGAAACAAATGCCAATCAGCTTTTTTTTCTGCTCAAAACATTCAACGACAAACTGCTTCAGCTGGTTTATCCAGTGAATATCTTCATAGCAGCTGTATTTACTGCCGGTCAAAACGTAGGCATCACAGGCGTCGATGCTTTGCGGGAATTCCTGTTGTGTTACCTGGTATGTCTGGAAAGACAGTTGCGGATCGACGGCAGACAGTAACTGCTCGAAGGTATCAGCATAGCGACCGTAACGCTGAATAACTTCATCGTTCAGTTCATCGGCTTCTAGTATTCCGATAATCAATTCAATTTACCTTTCGACATTATGTACTGCGGTTTCAAACAAGGTCGAATACTGTTCCGCGTTCAACACTACCGGGTTGCCCGCGGCTGATGGATCCTGTGATGCCATCCTGCCTATGAGTTTACTTTTTTCATCGCTGATGTCTATCGATTGCAGGTCGACGGGGATTTGCAGGGTTTTTCTGAGCTGCAGAATCCAGTGCTGGAAACCTTCGAAAGAAACGTCATCCAGCTCAAGTACGCGTGCGATGTGGATGACTTTTTCTTCGATGGCGGGCCGGTTGTACTGCAACACGTAGGGCAACAATATCGCATTGAGCAGGCCATGATGCCTGTCGTAGACGGCACCGAGCGGATGCGCCAGTGCGTGTACCGCGCCCAGGCCTTTTTGAAAAGCAACCGCGCCCATCATCGAGGCAGCAAGCATGTGGCTTCTGGCTTCGAGCTTGTCGCCTTCGCTATAAGCGAGCGGCAGCCACTTGCTGATCAGGGTCATGGCCTGCAAGGCGATGCCGTCGGCCATCGGGTGGTAGCCGTTCGCGCAATACGCTTCGAGGCTGTGTACGAACGCATCCATGCCGGTGGCGGCAGTCAGGGCAGCAGGCAATCCCGTGGTCAGCGCGGGGTCGGCGATCACCCGCTTCGCCAGCATGCCAGGATGAAAAATAATGACTTTACGTTGTTCGGTCTCATCGACGATGACCGAGGCGCGCCCGACTTCAGAGCCGGTGCCTGCGGTTGTGGGTATGGCGATCAGCGGGGCGATCGCTTCAGCATTGACCCGCAACCAGTTGTCACCCACATCCTCGAAATCCCACAGGGGCCTGTTCTGCCCGACCATCAGTGCAATGGCCTTGGCTGCATCGAGCGCACTGCCGCCACCAAGGGCAATGACGCCGTCATGCTGACCCTGTTGATAAGCCTGCACGCCCGCCTCCACGTTGCTGCCGGTCGGGTTGGGTTTAACATCGCAAAACAGGCTGGTGTTGAGTCCGGCCTGCCGGTTGGTTTCGATCAGTTCGGTGACAAAGCCAAGCCTGGCCAGCCCGGCATCGGTAACCAGCAGAGGTCTGTTAATGCCCTCTTCCCTGCAGGCAGCCGGCAGCTGGCAGACGGTGTTAACGCCAAATGTTATCGCGGTGGGGTAACTCCAGTTGCCCTGCAGCTGTTGTAGTGCTGAGTTGATGCTTTCGTTTGTCATGATTACATAATATCTCGTCGTGCCTGCGAAGGAACGTCAGCCCCGAATGTTCCTATCGGGGGCAGGCATCCAGTAACGCCTTCTCCCACAGGGAGAAGGGGTCCGTTCCTAGCCTGAATAAAGTGAAACGTAATCAGGGGATGCCTGCTATGTATTAAATCTCCCCGGATTACGTTTCACTTCATCCGGGCTACATGCTGTTATACCGTTAACGAGCCATTCCCGCTATTGATTGTCATCCCCGCGCAGGCGGGGATCCAGCGTCTTAAATCGCTGTATTACAGCATACATGGATGTATTCTGCCCTTAGGGCCAGCCACAGGCTGTTCAAATTCAATCCAATTGAATTTAGCCCCGCTAAACGCTGCGGGAATGACGAAATTTATCAGTTCTCGAGCTGTTTACACTGTTGCGGTTAAATATTATTTTTCAGGTAATACGACTTGGGCCGGGTCAGCTGCTGGTAACCCAGCGCCGACAGCGAACAACCGCGGCCGGAGTTTTTCACGCCCACCCAGGCCAGTGCCGGGTCGAGATAGTCACAGCGGTTCATGTAAACGGTACCTGTTTGTATCTGCGCGCCCAGTTCGGCCACGCTGGTTTCGTCGCGCGTCCAGAATGATGCCGTCAGGCCATATTCACTGTCATTCATCAGCGCGATGGCCTCTGCATCATTACTGACTTTCATGATGCCGACAACCGGTCCGAAGCTTTCCTGTTTCATCACGGCCATTTCATGATTGACATCAACCAGTACCTGCGGTGCCAGGTAACTGGTGCCCGGCTGGTTTGCAGCAAACTGTTTTACATCGATGCAGGCTTGAGCGCCGCTCGCAATGGCCTGCTTGATCTGCTCGCGAACATACTCTGCAGCCCTGGCATTAACCATCGGGCCCAGCGTGGTATCGGCATTCAGTGGATTGCCCAGGCGGTATTGTTTTACTGTGTCGACAAACTGTTCAACGAAAGGGTCATAGATGTCTGCGTGTACATAGATGCGCTCGACCGCGCAGCAGGATTGTCCGCTATTGAAAAAGGCGCCATCGACCAGGTTCTCTACACTGTGTTCCAGGTCAGCATCGCTCATCACGTATGCTGGATCCTTGCCGCCCAGTTCAAGTGCAACACCCTTGAACAGCCCAGCTGCGGCGAGTTCAATGGACCTGCCGCCACTGACAGAGCCGGTGAACGATACAAAATTGATTGAGCTGTTTTTGATCAGTTTCGACGTGCTCTGGTGATCAAGGTGTAAATACTGAAAAACGCCTGCGGGTAGTCCGGCCTCGATGAATGCCTGGTGAAAACGCTCGGCGCACAAAAGGGTTTGTTTCGAGTGTTTGAGGATGACGCTGTTGCCGGCCATCAATGCGGGGATGATCGAATTGACCGCTGTCAGGTAGGGATAATTCCACGGCGCCAGCACCAGTACTGTCCCCAGTGGCTCATGGCGAATCAGGCGGCTCAGGCTGGTCCCGTTGTCTGTTTCGCTGCCGTTGATGTGCATGTCGGCAAGCTCCTGCCCGGCAATGTCGATCATGTAGCGGGCGCGTTGCTCCAGGCCATGAATTTCACCCGGGCTGTGCACAACAGGTCGCCCCATCATTCGGGTGATTTCTACGGCGAGTTCAGCCGCGTTATCGCGCATGATATCAATGGCTTTATGGCACAATGCTGCGCGCTGTTGAACGCTGGTCTGTTTCCAGGCTGCCCGGGCTGTGTCAGCTGCCTGTAGAGTGGACAGGATTTCCGCTTCGCCGGCCAGTTCTCTTTGCGCGACAATCGAGCCATCGACAGGTGATACGATTTGTATGTTGTTGCTCATGCAATTTTGGCGCTTGATAATCTCGAAGATGCGGGGTGGATCAGGTGTTAACCGTAATCCACCATGATTGTTTCACAGTCCGGTGCAATACGCTGCGCTATTGCACCCTGCTTTAATTTATTACTTCGTCATTCCCGAATGCTTCTACCGGGTATCCAGGCTGCATTACTCACAATTGGCGATAACATCATAAATAATCAGTACGCAGCCTGGATGAAGCGAAGCGTAATCCGGGGAGATAGTCATTATCGCAAGCAATCCCCGGATTCCGTTTCACTCCATCCAGGCTACACCTTGTTGTTCATGTACACCCTAAATAATCTCAAAATAACGTTCCAGTTCCCAGTGTGAGATATGTTTGCGGAATTCGCGGACTTCCCATTCACGGCTGGCCGCGAAATGATCGACGAATTCGTCACCGAGATAGTCCCTGGCGATGTTCGAAGCCTTGAAACGCTGTGCTGCTTCCATCAGGTTTGTCGGTAGCTGCAGGTGCCCGGGGAATTTCTGATCATAGGCGTTGCCTTCCACCATCGCTTCGATGTCTGCATCATGCTCTATACCCCACAGTCCGCAGGCGATCACGGCGGACAGGATGACATAGGGATTGGCATCGGCGGCTGCGATCCGGTATTCCAGTCGCTGGGCTTTTTCGCTGCCCGGGATAATACGAATCGCACAGGTGCGGTTGTCGATTCCGACGCTGGCTTCGGTGGGCGCCCAGAAACCGGGCACGAGACGCCGGTAGGAATTAATGGTCGGCGCGATCATGGCAAGAAATTCGGGCATGAGCTTCTGCAAACCGCCAACGAACTGCCGCATGGTCCGGCTCATGTTGTGCGGTTGATTTGCATCGTAAAACAGGGCATTGCCGTCCCTGTCCCTGATCGAAAGATGAATATGACCGCTTTGCCCCGGATAGTCCGCTGACCACCGCGCCATGAACGTGGCCATCTTGTTTACTTTTTGCAACGCCACTTTTGTAAATGTCTTGAACAGAGCCGCATCATCGGCCGAGCGCAGCGCATCTTTATAAGTGATCGCTGCTTCGAGCACGCCGGGTCCGGTTTCTTCGTGTAAACCTTCGAGGTCAAAATCCATTTTCTCTGCCAGCTCCAGCAGCATTTGATAGGTGTCCGACTCCGCGCTGTTGCGTATCATGGAATAACCGAATTCGGATGGTCCCATCGGCACCATGTTACGGTAGTTTTTCTCGCGCGCACTGTGTGGTGTTTCGTTGAACACGAAGAACTCGTATTCAAACGCGGAAAACAATTCCAGCCCCATGTCACCGGCTTTTGTCAGCACGCGTTTCAGCAGGTTCCTGGGACAGACCAGTTGCGCCTGGTTCGAGAACTCACCGAGAAACAGCAACGCATTGCCCTCGAGTGGAAGATTGCGACAGGTGTCCGGGACAATTCGAACACTCGCATCGGGATAACCGGTGTGCCAGCCGGTGTAAGCGACATTATCGTAGAGCCGGTCTTTTACGTCCCAGCCCAGCACGACATCGCAGAAGCCAAAACCGTTATCCAGTGCCGAGAAGAATTTTTCACGGGAAATATATTTTCCACGCAGCACGCCATCGACATCGAACACCCCGACCTTGACGTGGCTGAGTTCGCGCTCATTAACCAGCTGGCGTGCCTGACCGGCGTCAATTACATCCCTAGCGTCCATAGTGCGACCTGTTTAATGTTGATTGTTCAAGTCTAGACCAAGGGTAATAAAGGTGTCGAAATAATGTGGATAAGCTAGTGGCGAGGGTACTTCGACAGGCTCGGGACGAACAGTGGTTTCTGTTATGAGTGCGTAGCCCTGATGGAAGGCAGTGTAATCCGGGGTTGGTTTGGGATTAAAAAAAGTGTCCCCGGATTTCGTTTCACTTGATCCGGGCTACAACCAGGTGACAGGTAGAACCCGGGTTGTCATCTCTCGCTTTGATCGGGATGACAGCGTGTATCCTGTCTGGAGAGAGCATTCTTTTGATGAGGACTGTGTTTATGAATTTTTTAATTTTTTCAATTCGTCATAGTTCGGGCAAAAGGTATCAGGATCGATATCTTCTCCCAGGAACATGTGTTCGCATTCATCAGGTTCGGGGCAGCGTTCGCATGCCCAGATATGCCGCTCCTTGTCCATGTCAGAGGTCTTGCGAAAATATTCTTTCGGGGAGATTTTGAGGCGATCAAGCATGTTACTGAGGAGCAATCCTCGAATCCTTTCGGCCTGTTCCTTGCGACCTTTTCGTAATACCCTGATATCACTGTACATACGGCATGCGATGAGGACAAAGATAACGGCCAGAGCTGTCCCTATGATTATCAGTGTTTGCGGGCTGATATCGTCGTACAGGGGCATGTTATTGAAATCCATTATGTCAATTCCTTCAGTATAAGAATTTGAATTTCAGGGTCAATGGAAAAAACCGCGGTAAGTGACGACTCGATCATGGCAAGTTCATTTCTAGAACATCCAGCCGGCTGGATCTGGATAGGCTTGTTTTCGATCAAGATATTTTATGCCCCTGGCGCAGCGTACGATCAGCCACAGCAGGCAGAACAGCAGAACCAGCAGGCCGATGATGAACTGGGAAAGCAGTACACCGATGAATAAATACAAGGCACCTATCCAGAAGGTTCTGATCTGAAATTGATAGTGGCTTTTGAGCCAGTCCGCGGCATCATCCCTGTTGACGTAAGCCATTATCAAACCCGCGATAGCGGTGATTCCAATTAATATGCTGGCAAGGTACAGGAAGTAGATAATTCTTGCAGTGCCTGTGCTGACGGATTTTTCGTTGTTGCCGGTATCGTTCACTTCAGTTTGAAAATATTGCTTCCAGATGACTGTTATCAGGCGGCCTCGGGTTCAGGGTAGGCCTGTTCCAGGGCGTTATAGATATCGCTCTTGAATGAGATCGAGTCTGAATCCAGTTGTTTGAGGATGTCGGCGAGGTACTCGTTGTCCTCACGGCCGTTCCACATTTTTATGTAGCGGCCTTCCTTGTAGCCGTTGTCCTGACGGAACAGGTTGAGTACGTTCTTGCCAACATAGATTTCGTGCAGCTCATCGAACGGCATCGCCAGGTGATTCATGATACCCGCAATGATGGAGAAGTGTGCGCCCTGGTTGATCAGGGTCTCTCTGGCCAGTAATTCGATGCTGGTTTTTATGTCACTGGTGGCGTTCGGGTTTTCGAAATCGGTTGCGATGTCTTCGGCAATGGCATCCAGTGCACTACCCTGCATCAGCCGAATGCTGAGGCCAAAGTGGACGATGTCGACGACTTCCAGTTTCACCTGCATCACGTCTGCGTGCTGCTTTTTCCACCACTTCCAGCCATAGTGTTCGAGCATCTCGGAAGATTCCATCCAGATGGCACGGTACCACTCGTAAGCAGCATTGCGCCAGTCGGCGTTGACCTTGCTGTTCATGGCGTCCTGCAGCTCCAGCATTGTTATTATTTTTTGTTTCATGTCTGGCTCACGGATCGGTTGGATGGGGAATGTTAAAACATTCGAACAATATTATTAAAGACCACCACCCAGGTTCAGCATCAGGAACAGTGAGATGATAACTTCCTGCAGGTTAAAATTACAGTGTTCGTAGCGATCAACCTTGATCGGTATATGGTTGCTGCCGAGGTCGCCTGATGCAAGTGTCCGGAGTGTATATATCTGCTGGTGTAAATACGGAACCTGCTGGTCCCTGGTGGTATGCATGGTTACCAGCGGTATATCCAGCTGGCCTGATGTGCTGTAGTTGTTCTGCATTTCCTGGATGGCTGCGGGGTCGGCAGTAAATCGCTGCACCAGCAGGTTGAACAGGTTATCGTTGGCTGTACCTGTATATACGCGATTACTGTTGTTGTAAGGAAAACCACCGAGCGTTGCTGTTGCGTCTGCCGAGTTCACAACGCTGTAGCGCAGTACATCCTGTACAGATATCGCCACGGTATTGAGGTAGTCAGCCGCATCAAATGGCAGTTTCGCTACGCTGACCCACTGGTTAAGTTTGTCTTGATTGACGGGATCAAACACAACCGGCTTTACCACGGTCTCATAATAGTTTGCCCAGTCCTCGACGATGGCCTGCGGCGGGTCGAACATATCGCCGGGTATCAGGCCGGGAAAGAATACTTCGAACGTGACCCTGGCATCGCCGAAGTAATTGATCTGGTACGGGAAGCTGCCGATCGGGCCGCAGGCAGCCACTCCGCCATTAAATAATGTGGGATTTTGCTCAATCAGCAGTGTGGTGATAAGCCCACCTTCGGATGCGCCGGTAAGAAATACGCGCTGTGGTGCACCGTACTGCGCGGTGTAGATGTTCACCAGGTCGAGGATGTCGTCCATGCCCTGCTGTACAGCCAGACCGGTTTTGCTGTAGCTGTTGGTGGCGAAACCAAATCCCAGCAAATTGACGATTTCATTGAGCTGGATACCACCTAGATTGAGCTGGTCTTCGGGGATGGACACCGGGGTACCGGCATCCTGGAAGCCGTGGGCCCAGATCATCAGGTCGCCGTTGTATTGGGCTGCGGGCGGCAGGCAAATGCGGTAGATGGAGCCGCTGGCCTGTAAACCATCGGGGTCACATATCGATTCTGCCTGTGTGGCCGGTGATACCAATAGAAGTAATACAAAGACACATAAGCCGGAAATCTTTTCGTATATATGCATGACAGCCCCCCTGGTATGTACCCGTAACAAGCATCGTGGTCATGATGACCTGTGCTGGTTCAGTGTACTCCAAAGGAAAAGCAGTTTGTAGCCTCGCCACATCCGGGCTACGAGCGGTATTCATTCAGCTTTCGTTCATTCATTTGGCGATATCTTTAAACCATCGGGAGAGGCCCGATCTGTTAACACTTGATGGAGAACGAAGATGAAAACATTATCTACTCTGAAAACACTGCCGCTGGTTGGCCTGCTGGCTATGGGCCTGGCACTGGTACCGACGGTTTCGATGGCTGATGATGATGGTCGCGGACGCGGTAAAGACAAGACGCATCAAACGTATGACGGTGGCAAGAGCCATCATGGTCAGCATCGCGATTCGCATTATGGTAATGGTCACAAGCATGCCTATGTTCGTGGGTACAACCACCACGTCAGGCATGTTCATAGACCTGGTCACAAACACCATGGTCACAAGCACTATGGCCACACGCACCATGGCCACAGGCATACCGATTATGTGGTGGTACATGATCGCCACGATGATTATGACCCGTTCAGGCTGATGCTGGGCCTTCACTTCGATAACATCGATATCATTTATCGTGACTTCTAGGCGTACCTCTCCGGCCGGCAATGCAGTTGTCGCCGGCCGGATTGTGGCCTTGCACCGTCCAGCTCGTGTAAGCTTGCTGTATCTACCACGGCTCGGTTCTATCGATGAAAAAGTTTCTGTTCCCTCCTCTGCTGGTTTTGCTCATGTCGATGTCTGCAGTAGCTCATGCGGATATAGGTAAAAAGCAGGCGGCGTCCATTGCGCAAAGCGTGTATCCCGGGCGTGTGCTCGCGGTCAAGCAGGAGCAGGAGAATAATGTGCCTGTCTACCGGGTGAAAACACTGAGCGCCAGCGGCGACGTGCACATCATTGTGATCGATGCCGACAGCGGGAAAGTGATCTCGAAGCAGTAGCCATGCGTATCCTGGTGATTGAAGATGAAACGGGCCTGCAGGCGGATATTCGCCAGCGGCTGGAAACCGAGGGCTATATCGTCGATAGCAGCGGCGAAGGTAATGAAGGCCTGTTCTTCGCCACCGAATACCCGCTGGATGCAGCCATCATTGACATCGGCCTGCCCGGCATTTCCGGTATCGAAATCATTCAGCGCTTGCGTGAACACGGCAGCACCCTGCCGGTGCTGATCCTGACCGCGCGCAGCCGCTGGCAGGAAAAGGTCGAAGGCCTGGAAGCCGGTGCCGATGATTACCTGGTCAAGCCATTCCAGATGGAAGAACTGCTGGCGCGGTTGAAGGCACTGCTGCGCCGCGCCACCGGCACACCGACAACTGAACTGCGTTGCGGTGCAGTGGCGCTGAACCTGGGTACGCAGCAGGTGCTGCTGAACAATGTAGTGCTGGATGTGACCGCGTTCGAATACCGTATGCTGGAATACCTGATGCGGCACTCGAGAGAAGCAGTATCGAAGGCGAAGCTGGCCGACTACCTGTACCCGCACGATGATGACCGCGACAGCAACGTGATCGAAGTCATTATCGGGCGCCTGCGCAGGAAGCTGGACCCGGACGGCTCATTACAGCCGATCGAAACCCTGCGTAACCGCGGTTACCGTTTCACCCTGTGCGACGCTGACTCGCCGGCGTGATCGCTGTGGAAATATTCTGATGTCACTCAATCGACGAATCATCCTGAGCGCGACGCTGGTGCTGGTGATATTCATCAGTCTTACCGCGTTGACGCTGGAGCACGCGTTTTCCGACAGCGCCGAAAGCGCACTGCGCGACAAGATGACCAGCCAGCTGTATGCGCTGATGGCAGCCGCGGAAGTCGGCGATGATGGCCTGATCATGCCGAGCGATGAACTCGATGCCCTGCTGGGCCTGCCCAGTTCCGGTGTATATGCCTTTGTCACCAGCAAAACAGGAGACACCCTGTGGCAATCTTCATCGGTAGTGGGCGCGAAGCCGCCCCCGCCGGTTGCCCTGGGTCGAGGTGAGAAACGATTCAGCAAAACAAGCGTCGGCAGTGTGGAATACTTCATGCTTGCCTATGGTGTGAACTGGGCGACCAACACCGTCGGAGAAGCCGATGCACTGGCGTTGACCTTTGTTATGTCGACTGACCTGGAGTCGTTCGACAAACAGATTGTCCAATACCGCGCCACCTTATGGGGCTGGCTGCTGGCCATGGCCGTGCTGCTGCTGATCAGCCAGGCGCTGATATTGCGCTGGGGCCTGTCGCCGTTGCGCAAGGTGGGTGATGAGTTGAACCGCATCGAAAATGGCAGGCAGGAAGATATTGAGGATACATATCCTCATGAAATCAAAAGGTTAACGGATAATATTAACATCTTACTGGAGCATGAGCGCGAGCATAAAATGCGCTACCGCAACGCGCTGGGCGACCTTGCCCACAGCCTGAAAACGCCGCTGGCGGTATTGCAGAGTTCGCTCGCCGGCAAGGATGAGAAAACCGTCAGCACCTTTGAGGAACAGATCAGGCGCATGAACACGATTGTAGAATATCAGCTGCAGCGCGCCGCCACTTCCGGCTCAGGCGGAATCGGTAGTTACGTGGAAGTGGAACAGGCGATCACCCGCCTTGCCGGTTCCCTGCTGAAGGTTTACCGCGACAAGCAGGTTAAGCTTGAAGTGGATGTTGATCCGTCGCTGATGTTCAAGGGTGATGAAGGTGACCTGATGGAGATACTCGGCAACCTGCTGGACAATGCTTTCAAGTGGTGCAAACAGCGCGTGGTGGTCAGTGCCGTGCTACAGGGTAAGCGACTCAACATCCGAATCGAAGATGACGGTCCCGGCATGAAACCCGAGCAGGTGAAGCGGTTATTACAGCGCGGGGTGCGTGCTGACGAAACTATGCCCGGGCATGGCATCGGTCTGTCGATTGTGCACAACATTGTGCAGGCGTATCGGGGTTCGCTGAAGATAGAGCAAAGCGAGCTCGGGGGCGTTGCTGTTTTGGTCGATATTTGAATAACAGCTACGAGGGACGGGGAAACACAAAGTTGCAATCAGCCCCTTCTCCCTCTGGGAGAGGGCGCTTGCTTCCTGCAGTTCGTAGGCCGGCATAAGCGAAGCGTTGCCGGCGGGCTTGATAAATAAAAACGGCAACCATTGTTGCCGTTTTGTTTTTATTTCAAGTTGTTAAGGCAGCCTGGTGCTGCACGGCTGGTCCTGTTACTCGCGGTATCTCATATCGTGACCACTGCCGTCGCGGTAACGGTACTGATGGGACTGTCCCTTGCCGTACCCCTGGCCCTGGCCGCGTCCACCGCCATAGCCCTGGCCACCCTCGCCATAGTTCGGGCCACCGCGTCCGTAACCCTGTCCACCCTGGCCATAACCATAACGGCCACCTGGGCCATAACCCAGGCCCTGGCCTTGTCCACCGCGACCATAACCCTGGCCCTGGCTACGACCTTGCCCTTCTCCACGGCCATAACCGTAACCACCCTGGCCTCTGCCGTAGCCGCGGCCATAATCCTGTCCGTCCTGGCCATAGCCCTGATCAGAGCCATAGCGGCCGCCTCGCCCATAACTTTCACGACCTCGACCGTCTCCATAACGGCCGCCTGGGCCATAACCCCGGCCATCCTGGCGATAGCCTTGAGCGTCACCCTGGCCACCACGTCCATAAGCAAGGCCCTTGCCCTCGCCACCTTCAGTGATACAGCCGGGCCCACCCTCGCCCTGACCACCCTGACCACACGGCCCCATGCCGCGGCCCATGCCGTCATTACCCTTGGCCTTGCCGTAATTGCCGCCCCTGGGACTCCCGTCTGCTGCCAGTACGCTGGACGTGGCTGCAATACTCATCGCGACGATTAAGCCTGTAATAATGTTTTTCGTTGTGACTTTCATAATTGGTTGATCTCTTCCTGGTAAGCTGATTAAAAACCTGTCTGCAATATTATCGCAGTAATCATGATCTGGTTGACAGGTTTTGTTGCCTTTTGGGATTTGTGAGTTAAGCCCCTCTCCCATAGGGAGAGGGGGTTTCATTTTAACGGGAATATATCGCAATTACTGTTCAGCAGTTGTTCAGTAAATTCCTGCTCAAATATGCGCATGACAGGTGAAAACAGGAGAAATGTCATGCCAATCAGTACTCATACAACAGGTAAAACAGCTATCGCTTTGATTGCGCTTGCCGGCTTATCGATGCCATTGCTGGCGGAAGAAACCGCATCAACACGGACGTCCAGATCGATCAGCTATACCACCGAAATCGGACTTGATGAAGCGGCCCGGAAGGCTGAGCTCGACAAGGCAGATACTGATGTTTTCAATGCATTGGTGACGGAAGGGTTCAGGCCGGAGTCAGCACCAGCTGGCGTGTATGTCGAAAACATCACTTATCACTACGATAGTGATATTACGATCTATGATGCATCGACGATATTAATCAGTGATTTTGATAATGATGGTTTTTATCATCGTTTCAGTGTCAGCATCGATGCCGACACGCTAAGCAGTACATCCTGGGTGAATGCAAAGCTCTACCTGAGTTACGAGGGTGGTCCGTGGAATTACTATGCCAGCAGCGATGACTTTCATATACACGGTGACAGCGAACTTGACATCTATGTTGTAGAAACCGAACTGGCGGAAGGTTTTCCTGCGGGCTACTACGACATTCGTATCGAGTTATACGATGCCGAATACGGTGACTGGCTGTTGACTTACGGGCCGTATGACGATGACTCGTTGAGCGCATTGCCGCTTGAAGACAGTGTGTATGACGATGTTTACTACAGCAGCGGTTACACCACGGAGGTGATTGTTGCCGGGCATGGGGGTATCAGTGTCTGGTTATTAGCCGTGTTTGGTTTTATGGGTGTAATGCGGTTAATTAGTCGCAGGCCGGTATAAGGCTTTGCCGTTCCCGACATCAATAAAATCCGCTCATGGTGAGCTTGTCGAACCATTCACTTGTGCAGACCTATGACTGGAACGTGCAGGAGCGGCTTTAGCCGCGAATTGTCGATGTTCGCGACTGAAGTCGCTCCTACGCTTGATTCCGCCACGAGCAAATAAACAGGCCGCTTCAAAGCGGCCTGTTTTTATATGATTCGTGTATTAAACACAGCCTGTTGGTTTGGGTAAACCGCCATATTTGGTTATGGGTTTACAAAATACATCCATGTATTTTGCCCTTCGGGCCGTGCTTCGCACGTTCTAAATCGTTCCAGACGATTTAGAACATCGGGCCGCTCTGCGCGGACCCAAAAATTTGTTTAAACACATCCCGTTGGTTTGGGTAAACCACCGTACTTGGTGATGGGTTTCATGGGTCCGGTCATCCACATTTTGAACATTTCCTTTTGATCGGCGCCCATGTACTTGGCGAACTTGCGGATGGGTGGAACCACTGCATTTTCTTCATAATATTCCCTCGCCTTCAGGATCTGTTCCCATTTTGTGTCGTCGATATCTACCCCGTCGGCTTCTGCCATGGCTCTCCCAATCTCAGGTGTCCAGGCGTTCATGTCGACCAGATAGCCGTCGCCATCGCGTTCTGGTAATTGCATTTGTATTGCTCCGTTAATCAGTTTGTGTCGTTTGCTGAATATGGGGACGATTTACTGTGATTCAAGTACCCGGGCGGCGACCGGAAATGAAATCGTCAGCTTTCGCAGAAGATTCCCATGACTAACATGCAAGAATCATCTCCTGCTATTTTCTCGCCAAGGCGCCAGGAGCGTAAAGTTTTTTATGTATTATGTCTTTGCGGCCTTGGCGCCTTTGCGAGAATAAATAAATGTAAATTCAGGCTTCGATGTCGGCACGCATCTCAGCATCGTTAATTTACCGGATTTCAGCTAAGATACCGCCCCTGTTCACCCCAGCTTATTTCGAGATTCAAGTGTACGATTTCATTCCCGGCCAGCGTTGTATCAGTGATGCAGAATCGCAGATGGGCCTGGGAACCATCCTCAAGGTGGAACACCGCACAGTCACCGTGGTGTTCATCGCCAGCGGTGATACCCGCACCTATGCCAGGGAAACAGCCCCCCTCACCCGTGTTGAATTTGCCGTGGGTGATACCGTGCGCACCCAGCATGGCGTCTCGGTTACGGTTGCTGAAGTTATTGAACTACAGGGCCTGCTGACTTACATCGGCAAAGACGATGCCGGTAACAGTCACGAAGTCGCGGAAGCCGAGCTGGATAATTTTCTGCAGTTGAACCGGCCTTCCGAGCGCCTGTTCAACGGCCAGATCGACAGGCACAAGTGGTTCGAACTGCGTTATCAGACGCTGCAGGCACTTAACCGGCTCGGGCATTCAGAGCTGTACGGCCTTGTCGGCTGCCGCACCAGCCTGATTCCACATCAGCTTTATATCGCACATGAAGTCGCAAACCGCTATGCACCGCGCGTGTTGCTGGCCGATGAAGTCGGCCTGGGTAAAACCATTGAAGCCGGCTTGATTCTGCATCACCAGTTACTCACCGAACGCGCTCACAGGGTTCTGATTGTTGTGCCGGAAACGCTGGTGCACCAATGGCTGGTGGAGATGCTGCGGCGATTCAACCTGCACTTTCGTATTTTTGATGAAGCCAGGCTGGAAGATCTGTTCGCAAGTGACGATGAAACCGATGAGGATGCTGACGATACGCCGGCTGAAAATCCGTTCATGGGTGAGCAGCTTGTGCTGTGCAGTATCGAGTTCCTCGCGGCCAATCCGAAGTATTTTGCCCAGTGCCTGCAGGCACAGTGGGATTTGCTGGTGGTCGATGAAGCGCATCATCTGCAGTGGTCTCCTGACCATGCCAGTGATGAGTACCTGCTGGTCGAACAGCTGGCAGCACAAACCAAGGGGGTGCTGCTGCTGACTGCGACACCGGAACAGCTCGGCAAGGAAAGTCATTTTGCGCGTTTGCGTTTGCTCGATGCGGAACGTTTCCCTGATTTCGACGCCTTTGTCGAGGAAGAGAAAAATTACGAACCGATAGCACAGGTGGTTGAGGACCTGCTGGAGAACCGCGAGCTGAATGACGCAGACATTGCGCTGCTGCAGCAGACGATTGTTGAGGGGGATAATGCGGGATTACTGGAGGCTGTCCTTCGACAGGCTCAGGACGATCGTATTGATATTGATACAGGTCACGCAAGAATCGAACTGGTCGAGCACCTGCTCGACCGCCACGGCACCGGCCGTGTGCTGTTTCGCAACACGCGTGCAGCGGTAAAAGGTTTTCCCGAGCGCAAGCTGTTTGCTTACCCCCTGCCAATGCCGGACAGCTATGCACAGATCTTTTCCGAACTGAAGGATGCGCATGCATCCATGTTACTCGCCCCCGAGTTACTGCATGAAACCGTGGCCAGTGACGAGCGCTGGACCCGGTTTGATCCACGGCTGGAGTGGCTGGGTACAAAACTGGAGGCGTTATATCCGCACAAGGTGCTGGTGATCGCTGCCAGTGCAGAAACAGCCCTGGACATTGCCTGGCATCTGAAGAACCGCACGGGTATTCATGCCGCGGTATTCCACGAAGGCCTGAGTATTGTTGAGCGCGACCGTGCTGCGGCCTTTTTTGCCGACATGGAAACCGGCGCGCAGGTGCTGGTCTGTTCTGAAATCGGCAGTGAGGGTCGCAACTTCCAGTTTGCACATCACCTGGTGCTGTTCGATTTGCCGCTGAACCCCGACTTGCTGGAACAGCGTATCGGCCGTCTCGACCGCATCGGTCAAACCGAAACCATCAGCTTGCATGTGCCCTACCTGGAAGGCTCGGCTCAACAGGTGATGTATCGCTGGTATCACCAAGGCCTGTCGGCATTTGAACATACCTGCCCTGCAGGACATTCCGTTTATGTCCAGGTAGAGGGCAATTTGCTGAAGGCTTTGCATAATCCTGCTGACACGGCCGCTATAGAACAGCTGGTCGGTGACAGTCATGCCCTGTATGCGCAGATGACCGAGGCACTGCATCGCGGACGCGACCGTTTGCTGGAATACAATTCGTGCCGCATGCATATAGCCGAGTCACTCAGGCAGCGTTCACTCGAGGCAGATGCAAGGTCGACACTTGGCGATTACATGGACGCCGTGTTCGACTGCTTTGGCGTCGACAGCGAACTGCACAGTGAAAACTGCCTGATCATTCGTCCGACAGACCACATGGTCAACCGTTTTCCCGGACTGGCCGATGATGGCATGACGATTACCTATGATCGTGACACGGCGCTGAGTTTTGAAGATGCACACTACCTCAGCTGGGAACACTCGATGGTGCGCGACGCCATCGACATGGTTGTTACCAATGAGCTCGGCAACACCGCACTCACGGCAATCAAGTACCGTGGCACGCAAGCTGGAAGCGTGTTACTGGAATGTTTGTTTGTGCTTGAGGTTGCTGCGGTAGAAGCTCTGCAGTCACAACGCTATCTGCCGCCAACAACGATTCGAGTTGTCATGGACGAGCGCGGCAATGATCATGGGGTAAAACTGGCGCACGATGCAATAAACAAGGCAGGTACCGCTGTCGATGTCA
>Ga0209536_100003657_pt1 | contig 24611 bp, 24 predicted proteins | sample DeeMarSeWOR28_12_FD_187461 | JGI IMG/M metagenome (GOLD analysis project Ga0209536, IMG submission 187461) | Marine sediment microbial communities from White Oak River estuary, North Carolina - WOR-2-8_12 (SPAdes) (version 2) | ecosystem: Environmental > Aquatic > Marine > Intertidal zone >...
CGGCGGTCGGAGCCGGGGCCAAGATGGGGGCACGGGCCCGTAGCTCAGTTGGTCAGAGCAGCCGACTCATAATCGGTAGGTCGCAGGTACTTCGGCCGCTGCGCGGCCTCAGGGTCTCGCTGCGCTCGACAACGAGTCCTGCCGGGGTGCTCGAACGCGGGGGACCGCGGCTGCACGGAGTTGCCGGCGGTCGGAGCCGGGGCCAAGATGGGGGCACGGGCCCGTAGCTCAGTTGGTCAGAGCAGCCGACTCATAATCGGTAGGTCGCAGGTTCGAGTCCTGCCGGGCCCATTTCCGCTGCGGAATCGCTTACCCCAGTAGAGCCATCAGTCCGAGTACGATCGCGAGCACCGCCCCCATGCTGGCGACTCCGAACAGAAGGACGAGCGCCTGGGACTTCGCCTCCTGAGCGGGGCCGTGCGCGGGCTTGAACGGATCTTCGTGGGCGCAGTACGGGCAGCTTGGCGGGCGGCCGGCGACATCGTGGCCGCAGTGGCGACAGGGTAAGGTCTCCATCGGCGCCTCACTTCGATTCGAAGGATTGCGGGGCCGGAAGGAAACTACCCCTTCGTCGGCCCCGCGTTCGCCGCCTGGCGCCGGTGAACCGGAATCAGAAGAAGCGCAGACCTCCGGTGAGCTGGAGCTCGGTTCCGCTGCGCGTGAAGGTCGTGCCGCTGGCGTTGTCGGCGCTGACGGACAGGTAACCCAGATAGACGCCGAGGTCGACGGCCAGCCAGCTGCCGATCGGATACGCGGCGCCGATGCCTCCGCCAAATCCCCACCCGCTCTCGCCGATGTTCACTCCGCCCTCGTAGGAGAGCCAGTTGTGGCTGGCGCGACCGAGCACGTAGGGCCGGATCTTCGTCGTAGGGATGAACAGCGTGTACCGCGGCTCGACGTAGGCCGACCACTTGTTCATGTTCTCGTCGAGCCCGACCACATCGTGCATCGTCCAGCTCCCGCCGACGCCGGCTCCGAGACCGCTTTCCCAGATGTAGAAGATCTTGGCGTCCGCACCGATGCCGTCCTTCTCCTGGTCGAAGTCCTCACCCATCAGGGCGGTGAACAGGAACGAGCCCTGGAAGCGCCATCCCGACAGCAGGGAGCGCAGCTCCTCCGTCTGGGTTTCGAGAACCACGGCCTCTCCGCCCTCCAGCTTCACGACGATTCGTTCGGCCTGTCCCCAGAAGAAGTGGCCGGCAGGGATCTGCTCGCATCCGGCCGTGATCTCACCGAGGCTTTCATGCTGCGGGACGAGGAGCGCGGATCGCCCGGTGGCGCAGTCCAGAACGGCGACGTTGACGCGGGTGCCGCGTTGGATGTCGACGCGGAGCTCCTCCACCGCCACGAGCCCCGAGGCTCCGGTCGTACCGATGTGCTCCACGCTCCGGCGGAGAACGGCGCCGACGTCCACGCCGGCGGCCGGCATTCCGCCTTCTTCCACACGGACGATCAGCGTACCCGTGGCCCGCTGAGCCTGGGCTGCAGATGGTGCCAGAAGGAGTACGGTGAGCACGCAGGCGGCCATGACCGCGGGAAGTTGCAGGCGCTTGCCAGTCATTCTGAGACCTCTCGTTCGGACGATCGGCATTCTTTCGTGACCGCTGATTCGCGGTGAGATGGTTGCCAGCCGGGCAGAAATCATACCATCTTGCCCGCTGGAGTTGAACAGGTTCGCCGGCGCGCCCCTCGCTGAACCCGGGCACGCCGGCTGTTGCGTTGATGCAACGTCGTTGACTGCTGCTCTGCATCCGGTCCGGTATATGCCCGAAAAATGGGCACTTTCGCCCGGAGGGCAACAGGCACCCGAATTGCCGTTGCTGCATGGCGGAAGATCGGGAACGATGAGAACCGGAAGCACGAAGCACCAAGGAGAAGCTACATGAAGGGTCGCTATACGTGGGTCGCTGCCGCCGTGATCGGATGGGTCATGATGTCGGGTTGCGGCAGCGACGATGGAAACGGGTCGATCACCCCGCCACCCGTGGTGCCCGGGGGGCCGACGGCTACGATCACCGGGCCTGGAGCGGGGAGCACGTATACCGAGGGGCAGCGGGTGGAATTCCGCGGCATGGCGACGGACGACGAAGACGGGATTCTGGGAGATGACGCCCTGAGCTGGTCTTCGAACCGTGACGGCGCGATCGGAACGGGCACCAGCCTGAACTACAACGGCCTGAGCACCGGGACGCACACGGTCACGCTCACGGCGACCGATTCGGACGGTCTGCGGGGCACCGCGACCGTCAACGTGACGGTCAACGCCGTGCCGGTCCTGCCGCCGGTGCCGCCCGGGGCGGTGATCCTGCAGGACGACATGGACGATGAGAACAACGGGGTGGCTCGGACCAACTATACCGGTTTCGAGAACTGGAACGTCACCCGGCCGTGCGTGGATCTGCACGGTCCCGGTTCCATCGATCCCGTTCCCGGCAACGGCCTGTACATCGACATGGATGGCAGCTGTGCCAGTGCGGGCCGGATGGAATCCAAGCAGAACTACGAACTCGTGGCGGGCAGCTACAACTTCGAGCTCGTGATCGCGGGCAACAACCAGAACGGTCCGACCGACACGATGACCATCTCGATCGGAAACGTGTTCTCGACAACACTGGTGGTGCCCGAGGACCAGGGGTTCATCATCCGCGAATTCACGTTCAACGTAGCGTCGGATACGAACGCCAGGATCATCATGGATCACGCGGGCGGCGACCAGCAGGGCATCCTGATCGACGCCATTCGACTGAGTCGCAACTGATCCGACGCGAAGGTCTTCTCTGCGCTGACGACTGCGGCCGGCGTTCCCTGGGAGCGCCGGCCGCTTCTGCTTGTCCCCCATTGCGTCATGTTCACAGGGCCGGGGGATTCTCCTCGACGAGGGCCAACGGCAGGCAGCCGCGGTGCTCGAACCGGGGACGGGCCGGGGAACGAAGAGAAGGATGAACCCCGGGGAGCGACACCGATGACGTGGAGCGCGGGAGGGACGCTGATCCCATCGGACCTGGCGATATCGCTGGCCGGTTGCGCCGGAACCGGCGCTCCGATCTACGTCCTTCACGAGACGGAACAGCCGTTACCGTATCGGATGAGCGAGGAGGGGAGTCAGTCCGTGCAGACCCCCAGCGGGCCGGCGGGCGGGCGCTTCGAGACGGGGGAGGAGATGCTGCTGAGCATCGGAAGTTCCATGGACGGGGGTCGGGCCTTCGCAGTCACCTTCGACGCATTCACGGCGACGCTCGGGGGACAGATGGGTACCGCGTGGGTGGACGGCAGCTCGTTTACGGGGCACGCCGGGCTCGTCCGCTGACGGGCCCGACGCGGCTCAGGGCTGGACGACCCGCAGTCCGGCGGGGGGCGCGGGCGGGATCGTGTCCGGCGCCGGCGGAGTCAGGATGACCAGCTCCTCGCCGGTCTCCCCCTCCAGCCCCGATCCGTTGATCGCCCGCACCCTGTAGACGTACTCCTTCTCCGGATTGACGCGGTCATCCGTCCACGTCAGGCCCTCGGTTTCGCCCTTCTTCTTGTCGCCGCGCAGTACGAGGTAGCGGGCGACGCCCGATTCCGGATCCTCGGCCGGTTCCCAGCCGAGCGACACGGAAAACGCGCCGACTTGTGTGGCGGACAGGGCTCCCGGCGGACCGGGCGGGCTCCCGTCGTCCGTGCGTGCGGTGACAGGCTCGCTCGGGTCGCTGCGGCGCCAGCGGGAGTCGAAAGCGACCACGTGCCACTTGTACTCCGTCCAGGCGTCCAGGCCCCGGTCGGTCCAGCCGTCGCTTTCGTCGACGTCGACGGCGGCGATCGCCTCGTCGTCCCGGTAGACGAAGTAGAAGGCGGTATTCGAGCCGTCCTTTCCTTCGTCCCAGGAGAGCCGCACGGCGTCGGGTCCGAGCACCTCGGCCTCGAGGCCGGTCGGACGTCCGGGGTCCGCGAACGGGCCCGCGCTTCCCGCGCTGATTCCGAGGGGAGTGACGCAGACCATCGATATGAGCAGCAGCCTGCGGCTCGAGTCCGGGTAGCTCCATGGCAGGCCGTTCATCGCAGGCCGACCTCCACCTGAACCATGTCGGACGGGTCGCTCTCGTTGCCAGCGGTGTCGATTGCGGTCACGGCGAAGCGCCACTCCCCGGCGGAGAGACCCGTAACGACTGCCTCCGCATCGAGCCCGACCTCCAGCGCACCCCCGTCTTTCATGACGGGACTCGGATCGGGGGCGTAATAGAGTCGGAAACCGGCGAGGTCCCCGAGGGGCTCGCCTTCGGCATCCACTTCGGGTGGGTTCCACCGCAGCTGGACCGAATAGCGGGACTCCAGCCCCGGTGTATCCGGACCCACCGGATCGTCGGATCCGCCGGGCGCCTCCGGGACGCAGGCGGCGAGCCCGAGTCCCGCGATCGCAAGTAGGAGGTCACCCGGTCGCATTCTCACGCGTTCCCTGTCGTGTCTGCGCAACACCGTTTCGATACCTCGCTTCACGGTTCGACGGCCGGTATTCACCGAATCTTCGCACCAAACGGCGATCCGGCCGCCGCGCTGGGCGTGTTCGGCCGGGCGCCGTGTACCGGAGAGGCAAACTCCCTGCCACCGGTAACGGTCCCGCGAGGCGCGGAATCGGGCGTGATGCAGTAGTTTCCCGCCGAAATGACGAACGAACTGCGGGACAGGACCGTACTGGTTACGGGTGCGAGCGCCGGGATCGGCCGCGCGACGGCCGCACGGCTCGCCGCCATGGGCGCGAACGTGCTGCTGGCGAGTCGAAGCCGGGAGCGGGGCGAAGCCGCGCAAGCGATGATTGCCGAACAGGTGCCCGGGGCCTCTACACGGCTGCTGCTGGCGGACCTGGCGTCGCCGGACGGAGTGCGGTCGCTGGCCGAGCAGACACTGGCGGCGTCGGACAGGCTGGACGTGCTGGTCAACAACGCGGGCGTGTTCACCCGCGGCTACGAGGAGACCCCGAACGGGCTCGAGACCCAGTTCGCGGTCAACCACCTGGCCCCTTTTCTCCTCACGCACCTGCTCCGCGAGCGGCTGGCGGAGACCGCGCCGTCCCGCGTGATCACGGTCTCCTCGGAAGCGCACAAGCGGGGTCGCATCAACTTCGATGACCTTCAGGGGCAGCAGCACTACAACGGGCTGAAGGCCTACGCGCAGTCGAAGCTGGCCAACCTGCTGTTCAACCGGGAGCTCGCGCGCCGGCTGGGCGGCACCGGGGTGACGGCCAACGCACTGCACCCGGGGGTGGTGGCGACGAGCCTGCTGTTCGACAGCTTCCGACCGCTCAAGCTGCTGCGACCGCTCTTCAAGACCCCGGAGCAGGGCGCGCGGACGACCATCTGCCTCGCAGCGGCGCCGGCGCTGGAGCGTCTAACGGGGCTCTACTTCATCGACTGCGAACCCGCCCGGCCTTCGGCGGCAGCCCGCGATGACGCCGCGGCCCGCCGCCTGTGGCAGGTCAGCGCGGAGCTCGCGGGCATCGATTCCCGCGAGTGAGCGACATCGACATCACGGAGAACCGGACTACATGAGAGGACTTCCCGAGGATAGCGGGTTTCGCAGGCTGGGGCTCAGCGAAGCGCTGCTGGACGCGATCGCGGATCGCGGCTACTCCGAGCCCACGCAGATTCAGGTGGACGCCATTCCGGTGGCACTGGCGGGTGAAGACGTACTGGGCTGCGCCCAGACGGGGACGGGCAAGACGGCGGCGTTCGTGCTGCCGCTGCTGCAGCGGCTGGCGGAGTCGCCGGAGCTGCACGGCACGGTGCGGGCGCTGATTCTCACGCCGACCCGTGAGCTGGCGGACCAGGTCGAGCAGGCGGTGGGGCACTACGGGGCGCGCCTGTCGCTGGAACCGCTGGTCGTGTACGGCGGTGTGCCGATCGGAGCCCAGATCAAGGACCTGAAGTTCGGCTGCGACGTCCTGGTGGCGACGCCGGGACGGCTGCTGGACCACATGGAGCGGGGCACGGTGGACCTCGCCGACGTGCAGGTGCTGGTGCTCGACGAAGCCGACCGCATGCTGGACATGGGGTTCATCGACGATGTCCGGAAGATCGTGCGGAGCACGCCCTCCGAGCGGCAGACCATGCTGTTCTCGGCGACGATGCCGAATGCCATTCTCGGTCTCGCGCACGAGATGATGAAGGACCCGGTGTCGGTCCAGGTGGGTTTTCAGACGGCCGCCTCGGGCATCACCCAGGTTCTTCACCCGGTGGACTACGCGAGCAAGCAGGGACTGGTGCATCACCTGCTGGAATCCTGGGGAACGGGCCCGGCGATCGTGTTCACCCGCATGAAGTCGACTGCCGCATACCTGTGCGAGTTCCTCAAGCAGAAGGGCATCTCGGTGGACGACCTGCACGGGGACAAGAGCCAGTCCGACCGCAGCCGCAGCCTGACCCGTTTCCGGGAAGGGAAGACGCGCGTGCTGGTGGCGACCAACGTGGCCGCCCGCGGCCTGGATATCGCGGGGATCACCCACGTGGTGAACTTCGACGTTCCGGATGATCCGAAGGACTACGTGCACCGGGTGGGACGGACCGCCCGCGGCGATCAGACCGGTGATGCCGTGACCCTGATGTCTCCGCACGAGGTAATGATGGTGCGGGAGATCGAGAAGCTCACGGGCGGAGCCATCCCGCGCGCCGTGGTGCCCGGGTTCGAGCCTTCCTTCTCGGAGGATCTCGGGAAGACCGAGCCGGCGGTGGTGGATACGGCGCCGAGATCCCGACTCGCCCGCGGCCGCCGCCGCCGCTGACGCCGACGGGGGCCGCGCGCCCCCACTCCTCGTGATACTTTGCACAAGCTGATCGCAGCTCCCGGATAGCGGGCCTGCGGCTGCGCTCTTGACAAAGTAGATATTCAAATATATCTATGTCCTAGTTAGTTGTTGCCGAGCGCCGAGATCGGCGCGCAGAGAAGCAGCCAGGGAGGCCGATATGGCCAGCGCGAGTGAGCGGATCAGCGTGGATGTCGTGCAGGACGCATCGCGTGTCCTGCGGTGCATTGGACATCCGATCCGGCTGCGGATCATCGAGCTGCTGGACAATCGCGGACCCCTCAACGTCAGCTCCGTCCAGGAAGAGCTCGGACTGGAACAGGCGACGGCGTCACAGCACCTCAACCTGATGCGCGACAAGGGGATTCTGCAGAGCCGGCGGGACGGCGTGAACGTCTACTACGAGGTACGGGACGACAAGGTCGTGCAGATCATCAACTGCCTGCGCGCTTGCGATGTTGACCCTCACGTATCGAGAGCCCAATGAATATCAGCCCACGATGGAGACTCGTGCTCGCCTTCGCGATGCTCGCGGCCGCTCCGTCCGCGGGAGCCGGACAGCAGGCGGCGGGAGACCGACCACTGAGCCTGGCGGATGCGATCTCGGAGGCGCTGACCGGAAACGCCGGACTCGCCATGGCGCAGGCGGAAGCCGACGTCGCCCATGCCGATGTCGGAACGGCGTCTTCCTACCTGTGGCCGCGGATCGACCTGTCCACTGGCTGGACACGGTCGAACGATCCGGTGTTCGCCTTCGGCACCAAGCTGCGCCAGGGAATCTTCTCGGAGTCCGACCTGGCGCTGGACGCGCTCAACGACCCCGACGCGATCGACGACTGGGCCAGCGCGGCGACGTTGCAGTGGAAGCTGCTCAGTCCGCAGGTCTGGGCCGGGCGCTCAGCGGCGTCCAGGGCGGCCGATGCGGCGGACTGGAAGGCAACGCGGGCACGCGAAGCCACGATCCTCCGGACCGAAGTGCTGTACTACGACGCGCAGCGGGCGGCCGCCCAGACGCGGGCCGCCTTCCGGACGGAGGAAGCGGCGCGATCGGCCCGTGACGTGTTCGAGCGGCGGGAGGCGGAAGGGCTCCTGACCCGTGCCGAGGTGCTGCAGGCGGAGGCCGACCTGCAGGGCGCCACGGCCGCGCGGATCGACGCGGAGCGACGCGAGGCCGACGCCTATCGCCGCCTGGCCGTGTTCCTCGGCTGGGGGCCGGAAGTCCGACCCGTCCTGACCGACACGCTCGAACTCGTCTCCGCCGAGCCTGCGGCCGCTGACGCGGTCGTGCCGGCCGGATTCGACGCCGCCCAGCGCGCGGACCTCCAGGCGATGGCGAAGGCGCGCGACGCCGCGGCGGCCAACAGCAGCCGGGCGCGACTGGGATACCTGCCCGAGCTGGATGCGTTCGCCGGCTACTCGATGCACGGTTCCAGCCTGTTCGGCTCCGACGGCGACAACTGGACCGGGGGCGTGGCCCTGCGCTGGAACGTGTTCTCGGGTCTCAGCCGAAGCGCGGACGCCAAGCGAGCGGATGCGCAGCGCAGCATGGCCGAGGTCCGGTACGACGAGGCGATGCGCTCCGCCCGGGCCGAGGTCCAGGAGGCGACGGACGCCGTGGACGCGGCCCGGCGGGCGGCCGGCGCCGCGGTCGTGGCGGACAGCGCCGCGACGCTGGGTCGGGACCTGATGAAGTTGCGGTTCGAAGAGGGACTGGCGACGGCCAACGACCTGCTGGCCGCCGATTCGCGTGCCGCTCAGGCCCGCGGGCGGGCGATCGACGCCTCGGCGGCCTACCGGATGGCGCAGGCGCGTCTCCGGTTCGTGACCACCCAACATACCAGCGAGTGAGTTCGATGAAGCGTTTCTATCTGTTCCTGATTCCGACGCTCGCTCTGGTCGCGGCTTCCTGCGATCGGGACGAGCCGGGCGAAGTGGAGAGAGTCACCACGCCCCAGGACGTCACGGTCAGCCGGCTGGCGCGGGCAGCGGGCGCGCAGCTGGTCCCGGCCCGGGTGGTCGCCGCCGAGGAGGCGAAGCTGGCGACGCGGGCGAGTGGGACGGTCCGCTCGGTGCACGTCGATGTGGGCGCGCAGGTGCGGCCCGGCCAGGTGCTGCTCCGCCTGGATGCCGCCGGAGTGGAGTCGGCCGTGGCCGCCGCCGAAGCGGGCGTGACCGTGGCACGCAAGACCTTCCAGCGACTGGAAAATCTGGCGCGGGATGGTGCCGCCACGGACCAGGAGGTGGACCAGGCGCGGGCCCAGCTGGAAATGGCCGAAGCGAATCTGTCCGAGGCCCGGTCCAACCGGGACTACGTCGTGCTCAAGGCGCCGTTCGCCGGCACGGTGACCGCTCGGAACGTGGATCCGGGCGACCTGGCGGTGCCGGGGCAGCCGATGATCATCGTGTCGGGAACGAGCGGGGTGAAGGTCGTGTCCGACGCCCCCGCACCGCTCGCCGACCGCATCGCGATCGGCGACGTGGTGCGGATCCTGGACCCGGAGAGCGGGCGGCACTGGCCGGCCACGGTGACCCGGCGCGTGCCGGTGATCGAGCGCGCCAGCAACCGGTTCCGCGTCGAGGCGAAGTTCGACGACGACGCGACCGGCACGCCGCTGCCGGGGACCTTCGTGCGGCTGGCGGTGCAAGGGGTCGAGGAGCCGGGCCTGCTGGTGCCCGAGGACGCGCTGGTGCACGAAGGGCAGCTGACCGGCGTGTTCGCGCTGGAGGAAGGTATGCTGCGGCTGCGCTGGATCCGCCCGGGAAGGACCGCGGGCGGGATCGTGGAGGTGCTGTCGGGTCTCAGCCCGGAGACGCAGGTGGTCCGCAGTCCCGCGCCGACGCTGCGCGACGGTGCGCAGGCCGGCACGGTGAGCGAGCGTGCCTGGGACCCCGCTGCCGCGGGTGAGGGGGCGTCGTGAAGGGCGGCGTCGCCGGGCGGCTCGCCGACGCGTTCCTCGCCTCGAAGATCACCCCGCTGCTGCTCGGGGCGGCCCTGGCGCTCGGGATCTACACCAGCGCGACGCTGCCGAGCGAGGAGGAGCCGCAGATCATCGTTCCGCTAGCGGACATCTACCTGCCGATGCCGGGCGCATCGCCCGCGGAGGTGGAGAACCGGGCGCTGATTCCCCTCGAGAACGTCCTGTCGGGCATCAACGGAGTGGAGTACGTCTACAGCCACGCCCAGCCGGGCTTCGGCCTGGTCACGGTGCGCTACGAGGTTGGTCGTGACCTTGAGGACAGCCTGGTCCGGCTGTACGCGACGCTGCTCAAGTTTGCCGACCGGATGCCTCCCGGGCTGCAGTTTCCGCTCGTGAAGACGGTCAGCATCGACGACGTGCCGTTCTTCACGGCGACGCTGAGCGCCGAGCGCTCGCCCGACGAGATCCGCCGGGTGGCCGAGGAGGTCGCCACGTCGTTCGAGGCCGTTCCCGACGTGCGTGACGTGAGCGTGATCGGCGGGTCGCCGCGCGAGATCCGGGTCGAGCTGAAGCCGGATCGCGCCGCGGAGCTCGGAGTGGATCCGGGCATGGTCGTTCAGCGGCTCGGGGCGGCCAACGTCAGCATGGAAACGGGCCAGTATTCGCAGGCGGACGAGGTCGTGCGGGTGGTGAGCGGTCCGTTCCTGACCAGCGCGGAGGATGTCGGAAACGTGGTGCTGGGCGTCCACGAGGGCCGCCTGGTGCAGGTCTCGGACGTGGCCAGCGTGGTGGACGGCCCGGGCGAAGTGACGAGCTACACGTTCCACGGCACTCCGGGCGAGGCGCTCGCCTCGCAGGTGACCATCGCGGTGTCGAAACGGCCGGGCGCGGATGCCACCGAGGTCGGCAACAAGCTGGACCATGCGCTGGAGCGGCTGGAAGGAAGGGTGATCCCGGCCGACATCGAGTCCCTGGTTACGCGGAACTACGGCGAGACGGCGCGCGAGAAGGTGGAGACGCTCAAGCATCACCTGGTGGGCGCCGTGATCGCGGTCGGCATCGTGGTGGCGGTGTTCATGGGCTGGCGCAGCGCGCTGGTCGTGATGCTCGCCGTTCCGATCACCTTCGCACTGACGCTGTTCGTCTACCAGATCTTCGGGTACACGCTCAACCGCGTGACCCTGTTCGCTCTGATCTTCGTAACCGGAATCGTGATCGATGACTCGATCATCGTGGCCGAGAACATGGAGCGGCACTTCAAGATGCGGGACCGGCCGCTGCGGGCGGCGGCGCGCATGGCGGTGGACGAGGTCGGAAACCCGACGATCCTGGCTACGCTGACGGTGATCGCCGCGGTGCTGCCGATGCTGTTCGTGTCCGGCCTGATGGGGCCGTACATGAGCCCGATGCCGATCGGCGCCAGCCTGGCGATGATGTTCTCGCTGATGGTCGCACTGATCGGCACCCCGTGGCTCGCGTTCCGGCTGCTCGGCAAGGCACACGGACACGATGACGGCGGGCCGAAGTACGTCCTCGAAGAGACGAAGATCTACAAAGCCTACAAGGCGATGATGGAGCCGCTGCTGGACAGGCCGCGCCGGCTGGTGGTGTCGCTGCTGGTGGTCGTCGGGCTGCTGCTCGCTTCGACGGTCCTGTTCCTGAACCGGGCGGTCGCAGTGAAAATGCTGCCGTTCGACGACAAGACGGAGATGCAGGTCATCATCGACATGCCCGAGGGCACCTCGCTGGAGCGGACCGCCGCGGTGGCGCTGGACATGGCGCACGCGCTGCAGGCGGTGCCGGAAGTGGACGACGTACAGGTGTACGCGGGGACGGCGGCGCCGTTCAACTTCAACGGACTGATCCGTCACTATTACCTGCGCCGCGGCCCCAACGTGGCCGACATCCAGGTCAACATCCCGAAGGAGCTCAGAGCCGGGAAGGCCTGGTTCGGGATGAAGAAGGACCAGAGCCACGACATTGCCCGCCGGATCCGTCCGGTCGTGGACTCGGTCGCGGCGGCGGCGGGCGGCGATGTGAGGGCGAAGGTGGTGGAGGTCCCGCCCGGGCCGCCGGTGATCAGCACCCTGGTCGCTGAAGTCTACGGTCCCGACACGAAGGAACAGCGCGAGGTCGCGTCCGAAGTGATGGACCTGTTCGAGGCGCACCCGAGCGTCGTGGACGTGGACTGGTCGCTGACCGCCCCGCAGCGGGAGCTCCGCTTCGCGGTGGACGAGGAGAAGGCGGCCCTGTCGGGCGTGCGGAAGGAGCAGGTGGTGCATGGCCTGCGGGTGGGGCTCGGGGGGCAGGTCGCGACCCATCTCTCCGCGCCGGAGGCCCGGCAGCCGATCCCGGTCCGGGTCCGGCTGCCCGAGTCCGAGCGCTCCGGCGCCGGGCGTCTCGGAGGCCTGCACGTGGCCTCAGCATCGGGTGCCATGGTACCCGTCGGCGAGCTCGGTCAGCTGGAGGAGACGACCGTCCCGCAGGTCGTAGATCGGAAGAACGGTCAGCGGGTGGTCTACGTGATGGCCGAAGTGGCCGGCGAGGAGGAGAGCCCGGTGTACGCGATCCTCGACCTCAAGGACCAGGTCGGCGAGATCGAGCTGCCGAGCGGCGCGAAGCTCGGCCAGCTCTACACCCGGCAGCCGGGCACGGTGGAGCAGCCGGTGATGAAGTGGGACGGCGAGTGGCAGGTCACGTACGAGGTGTTCCGCGACCTGGGCATCGCCTTCGCCGGGGCCCTGCTGCTGATCTACGGCCTGCTGGTGGCCTGGTTCGGCAGCTTCGTCACGCCGCTGGTGATGATGGCCGCGATCCCGCTAACCCTCGTGGGGATCGGGCCCGGACACTGGATCATGGGCGCCTTCTTCACCGCCACCTCGATGATCGGGATGATCGCCCTGGCCGGCATCATGGTGAGGAACGGAATCCTGCTGATCGATTATCTCGAAGCGCGTCTCGACGCCGGGATCCCGCTCAAGCAGGCCGTGATCGAGGCGGGCGCGGTGCGGACCCGACCGATCGCCCTGACCGCGGGCACGGTCGTGATCGGGGCGTTCGTGATCCTGCTCGACCCGATCTTCGAGGGGCTGGCGGTGTCGCTGATCTTCGGCGCCATCGCCTCGACGGTCCTCACGCTGATCGTGGTGCCGGGGATCTATTTCCTGCTCCGGCGAGGGCGTGACGAGCGGGAAGAGCACGAGGAAGCGGGGCGGACGGAAACGGAGCCGGAATCGGCCCCGTCCCGGCCGAAGCCGGCAGTGAAGGCGCCCTCGGATCCGGAGCCGGCGGCGAGTGTCTGAATACGGCAGGGGAGAGATAGCGGACATGAACATGAAAATGATGCTGCTGACGTACCTGGAAGGGGACGAGGAGTGCGTGGAACGGCTCCTCAGACAGCTGGACGTGCAGATGTACAGCCAGATCTCGATGGAGGGTCACGGAAAGGGCTCCACGGCCGGCTGGTACGGGGAGACGGCGCCGTACCGGTCGGGGATGGTGTTCAGCTTCATGTCGGAAGAGACGGCGAGCAGGGTGCTGGAAGAGGTCCGGGCCTGCACGGGCGTGGAGGACCCCCGCCACCCGATCCGGGCGTTCGAACTGGATGTGTCGAGGTCGTCGGCCTGCGGGTGCGCCGACGCAATCAACGAGAACTGAGAGAGTGGAGGAAACATGTCGCTGGAGAGCAAGATCCGGGTGATCGCCGGGAGCTTCGTGTTGATCAGTCTCGCGCTGGGCTGGTGGGTGAGCCCCTGGTTCTTCCTGTTCACGGCTTTCGTGGGCGTCAACCTGCTGCAGTCGGGGCTCACCGGCTGGTGCCTGATGGACGACATCCTGCGCAAGACCGGACTGCACAAGGACGTGCCCGCCACCGGCTGAAACAGCTGGACGGTCCGGGCCTGACGGAAGCCGCGCCCCGGTGCTCGCCGGGGTGCGGTGCTTTCGCCGGGGGGAATTCGGCCATACCTTTTCTTGCTTACGTCGGAACCGCCCGAGGTGGCGGTCGCAGCGGCTGACATCGACTAGCCCGGTTCGTAATCCATGCATGCAATTCGAAATCGTTTTCTTGTGATCTTCGGCCTCCTGGCCATCTGCATCTGGGCGCTGGTCCCCAAAGAGGGCCCGACCGGAGAGAAGATCCCTGCCATCAATCTGGGTCTCGACCTGCAGGGCGGTATGCACCTGGCGGTGGAGATCGACGATCCCGACGGCACGCTCACCGGTGAGGCCCGTGCGGACGCGGTCGACCGGACGCTGACCACGATCCGCAACCGGATCGATGAATTCGGCGTCCGCGAGCCGACCATCCAGAAGTCGGGCGACGACCGGATCATCGTCGAGCTCGCGGGGATCGACGATCCGGAGCGGGCCAAGGCGATCGTGGAGCGGACGGCCTTTCTGCAGTTCAAGATCGTCCGCGAGGACGACGGGTTCCGGGACGCCCTGCCGCGCCTGGACCGGGTGATCGTGCAGGCCGTAGGCGCCGAGAACCTTCCTTCTTCCGTCACCGAGGAAGAGGAAGCGCCCGCGTTGACGCAGCTGCTCGGCGAGGCGGGTCAGGACACGCTGACCGCGCTGGAAGTGGAACCGCTGGAGAGCGCGGAGGCGTTCGGGGATTCGCTGGCGCAGGACACGACCCGTGCCCAGGAAGCGCCCGACGCGGAGGCCGCCGACAGCGCCCTGCAGGAGGAGACCCGGATCGTGCCCTCGCAGGATCGCTCACTCCGGCCGCTCACCGGCATGCTGCTCGAGTCCGGACGCCCGGGCATGTTCCTCGTCGCCGAGGAGAACGTGCCGACGGTCTCCGAGTACATCGAGCTGTCCGAGTTCAAGGAAGCGCTGCCCCGCAACACGACGCTGAACTGGGGGCTGGTGCCTCAGTCCACCTCCGGCGGGGCCTACCGCGAGCTGTACGTGCTCGAGGCCGAGCCGCTGGTCACCGGGGAGTACCTGGCAGACGCCGGGCCCGCGTCGCGTGACCCGCAGTTCAATCAGCCGTACGTCCCGTTCGAGATGACGCGGCAGGGCGCGAGGATCTTCGAACGCGGCACCGGCCGCAACGTCGGACGGCTGATGGCCATCGTCCTGGACGGCCGGGTACAGAGTGCGCCCGTGATCCGGCAGACGCTCAGCCGCCGCGCTCAGATCGAGCTGGGCACGGGCTCCCAGTTCCAGGAGGCGCAGGACCTGGCGCTGGTGCTCCGCGCCGGCGCGCTCCCGCAGCCGATCCGCATCGTGGAAGAGCGCACGATCGGGCCGTCGCTGGGCGCCGACTCGATCCGGCAGGGCCGCAACGCCTTCCTGATCGGGCTCGTCGGCGTCGTGCTGATCATGATCTGGTACTACAAGATCGCCGGGGTGATGGCGGTGTTCGCGCTGGCCGCCTACGTGGTGTTCGTGCTCGGCGGGCTCGCGGGGCTCGGCGCGACGCTGACCCTGCCCGGCATCGCGGGCCTGATCCTCTCGGTCGGGATGGCCGTGGACGCCAATGTGCTGATCTTCGAACGGATCCGCGAGGAGCTGGATGCCGGAAAGACCGTGCGCACGGCCGTGGACCAGGGCTTCGAGCAGGCGACCTCGGCGATCGTGGACGCCAATCTGACGACCCTGATCACGGCGGCGATCCTCTACCAGTTCGGCACCGGCCCGGTCCGTGGATTCGCGGTGACCCTGAGCATCGGGATCATCGCCTCCTTCTTCACGGCCCTGTTCGTGACCAAGACCCTGTTCCTGTTCTATCTCGAGCGGCGCGGGCCGACCGAGGAACTCAGCATCTGACTCGACGGATTCGCCAACGATGAGACTGTTCAAAGACGCGCACTACGACTTCCTCGCCCAGCGGAAGAAGGCCTACGTCATCTCCGGGATCTGCCTGGCGATCGGGCTGTTTTCGCTGCTCCTGCACAAGGGGCTGCGCGAAGGCGTCGAGTTCACCGGCGGCACGCTGTTCCAGGTGGAGTTCGTGCAGCCGACCTCGGTCGGGGAGGTACGCGAGGCGGTCACCGCCGCCGGACTCGGCGGGGCGCAGATCCAGCAGTTCGGCGACTCGAACGACTACCTGATCCGCGTCTCCACCTTCTCGGAATCCGGCGAGAGCCGGGTCTCGCAGGACGTGAGCGAGGCGCTGAATGGCACTTACGGCGAGGACGGCTGGTCGTTCGTCCGCACGGAGGCCGTCGGCGCGAAGGTCGGCTCGGAGCTCAAGCAAAAGGCGCTGATCGCGATCCTCCTGTCGTTCGCGCTGACCCTGGTCTACCTCGCCTTCCGGTTCGAGTGGCGGTTCGGCATCGCGGCCATCGTGGCCACGGCGCACGACATCACGCTGACGCTCGGGTTCCTGTCGGTATTCGACATCGAGATCACGCTGGCCACGGTCGCGGCGATCCTGACGATCCTCGGGTACTCGCTGAACGACACGATCGTCGTGTTCGACCGGATCCGGGAGAACCTGAAGAAGCGGCGCAAGGACTCGTTCCGCGACATCATCAACTCCAGCATCAACGAGACGCTGCCGCGCACCGTGCTGACCAGCGGCACGACCCTGATGACGCTGCTGGCCCTGGCGGTCTTCGGCGGCCCGGTGATCCGCCCGTTCGCGATCGTGCTGATCCTCGGCGTGATCATCGGAACCTACTCGTCGATCTTCGTCGCCTCGCCGGTGCTGCTGGAGCTGGAACGCTGGGGGAAGAAGCGGGAGCGACGGAAGGCGGCGGCACCGGCCAAGGCGGGTTGAAGCTCTTCGATTCCCACTGTCACCTGACGGCCGAGGCGTTCGGCGACGACCTGCCGGCCGTGCTCGGCCGGGCCCGGGACGCCGGCGTCGCGGAGCTGGTGACGATCGCGTCGGACCCGGAGGACGCCGAGGTCGCCACGCAGACCGCGCGCGCCACCGACGGCGTCTGGTGCACCGCCGGGCTGCATCCTCACGAGGCCGATCGCTTCGGCCCGCAGCTCATCGACCGCCTGCGCGCGCTCTGCGCGGCGCCCGAGGTGGTGGCGATCGGCGAGGCGGGTCTCGATTTCCACTACGACAACGCGCCGCGCGAGACACAGCGCGACTGCTTCGCGGCGCAGCTCGCCCTGGCGGCCGAGCTCGACCTTCCGATCGTGGTGCACTCGCGCGACGCCGACGTCGCGACGATCGAATCGCTGCGGGAGGCGCCCGGGACGCGCGGGGTCCTGCACTGCTTCACGGCCGGGGCGGAGCTGCTGGAGGCGGGCCTCGATGCGGGCTGGATGGTGTCGTTCAGCGGGATCGTGACCTTCCGGCGCTTCGACGGCGCGGACCTCGTGCGGCGCGTTCCCGATGCGCGGCTGCTGATCGAAACCGACAGCCCGTACCTCGCCCCGGTCCCGCACCGCGGGCGGCGGAACGAGCCGTCGTTTCTGCCGGCTACCTGTGCGGCGGTGGCACGGATGCGTGGGCAGACGCCCGAGGCAGTCGCCGAGCTCACCCGGCGCAACGCCCGGTCCTTCTACGGGCTCGACTGAGATGAGCGACTCCGCTGCGGCGGCCGGCCCCCGGCCGCGTATCCGTATCCTGCCCGACCACGTGGCGAACCAGATCGCGGCGGGCGAGGTGGTGGAGCGGCCCGCCTCGGTGGTCAAGGAACTGGTGGAGAACGCCCTGGACGCGGGGGCGAAGCGGGTGGACGTGGAGCTGCGGAACGGCGGCAAGACCTGGATCCGGGTCGCGGACGACGGGGAGGGAATGGCGCGTGCCGACGCGCTGCTGGCCCTGGACCGTCACGCCACGAGCAAGATCCGCGAGCTGGAGGACCTGCGGACCGTGGCCTCGTTCGGTTTCCGCGGCGAGGCGCTCTCCTCGATCGCGGCGGTCAGCCGGTTCGAGCTGCAGACGTCCCCGGGTGGGGAGGAGATCGGCACCCGGATCCGGGTCGAGGGCGGCCGGATCGTGTCGGTGGCCGATGTCGCGCGTCGTAAGGGAACCACTGTCACGGTGCGATCGCTGTTCCAGAACGTGCCGGCGCGCGCCAAGTTCCTGCGCTCGGCCGCCGCCGAGACGCGGGCGGCCAGCGAGGCGCTGGTGCTGCTGGCGCTCGGCAACCTGCAGGCCTCGATCCGCCTCTCCTCGAACGACCGTGAGCTGCTGGACCTGTCCGCCGCCGCCGATATCGGCGCGCGGGTACGCGACCTGTGGGGCGACGAGGAAGCGGGCGAGCTGCTGAGCCTCGACGAGGAACGAGCGGACGTCAGGGTCGCGGGCCTGATTCAGCGCCCCGACGCGGCGCGGCCCGCGGGCGGACGGCGGTACCTGTTCGTCAACGGGCGGCCGTTCCGGGATCCGGGCCTGCTGCGCGAACTGGACGATGCGTATCGGACCACGGTGGCCCCCGGCCTGCGACCGAGCGCGTTCCTCTACCTGGCGATCCCGGGCGGTGGAGTGGACGTGAACGTCCATCCGGCCAAGGCCGAGGTGCGCTTCTCGGACCCGGCCCGGGTTCGCCAGGCCGTACGGGACGCCGTTCGCGCCCGGCTCGGCGGCCTGACCAGTGCGCCCGGTTTCGGACGGGAAGCGGGACCGGCAGGCGCGGTGGAACACGGGCCGGTGACGGTGCCGTTTCCGCGGGTGGCCGAGCGGACACGGCCGATCTCCGGAGGCCGGGGCGGGGATGCGGCCGAGCCCGGTGACGGCGCCCCGCAGCTCGCCTTCTTCGTCAGCCGCAGCGGCAGCGCGAGCGAGGACACGGCGGCCGGCGGGGGGCCGGCCGAGGCGGTCGGGCCCGCGGCGGAGCGCGACACCGACGCGGCGGCGCTGGCGGCGCTGGCGGCGCCCGGCGACCCGACCCGGACCGGTCCGTGGCAGCTCCACGATTCCTACATCCTCGTTCCCACGCGGCAGGGGCTGCTGGTGATCGACCAGCACTCGGCCCACGAGCGGATCCTGTTCGAAGAGACGATGGAGAGATTCCGCGGCGAGGGGGGCACCTCGCAGCGACTGCTGTTCCCCCTCACGCTGCGGCTGTCGCCCGCCGAGCATGCCGCCGTAGCCGAGCTGGCGGGACTGCTCAACGCGGCCGGGTTCGAGCTGGAGGAATTCGGCGAGCGGACCGTGATCGTGCACGCCGTGCCCAACCTGCACGAGCGGTTCGACGCCGAAACCGCGATCCGTGAGATGATCGGGGAGCTGGCGCACGGCTCGGAACTGGTAAACTCGGCGCGCAATCAGCACGAGCGGATCGCCAAGAGCCTCGCCTGCAAGGGAGCGATCAAGGCGGGACAGCCCCTGTCGCGGCCCGAGATGGAGGAGCTGGTGGACCGGCTGTTCGCCACCGAGCTGCCCGGCCACGACGTGCACGGGCGCCCCACCATTCTGCGCCTCACCCTGGGCGAGCTGGCCCGGCGGTTCGGTCGCAGCTGACGTGACCGCCGCCGGCCGACGGACGTGAGCGCCCGACCCCCGGTGGTCGCCCTGCTGGGGCCGACCGGGACCGGGAAGACCGGTCTCGCGCTGACGCTCGCCCAGCGGATCGGCGGCGAGATCGTCTCGGTGGACAGCCGGCAGGCCTACCGGGGCATGGCGGTGGGCACGGCCGCTCCGTCGCCCGCGCAGCTGGAGCGGGTCCGCCACCACGGCGTCGGGTTCCTCGCGCCCGGTGAACGCTACGGGGCCGGCCGTTTCGGACGGCTGGCGCGGGGCTGGATCGAGGAGATCCAAGGCCGGGGCCGGGAACCGCTGCTGGTCGGTGGCACCGGATTCTTCTATCGGGCGCTGGTGCGGCCGATCTTCCGCGAGCCGGACCTGGATCCGGAGCGCCGCCGCCGGCTGGAACGCTGGATCGAGCGGGGCGACGGCGAGGCACTCGCCGACTGGGTGCGGGTGCTGGACCCGGCTCTCGCCCGTCGGCTGCCGGTGCTCGACCCGCAGCGGGTGCAGCGGGCGCTGGAAGTGGCGCTCCTCACCGGCCGGCCGCTCACCTGGTGGCAGCAGCACGGTCGTCCCGAGGCGGAACCGGTGGCGACGCGCGCCGTGGTCCTCGAGCTCGACCCCGAGGAGCATCGCCGCCGGCTGCGCGAGCGGGCCGACCTGATGCTGGATGGGGGCTGGCGCGAAGAGGTGGAGGCGCTGCTCGAGGCCGGGCACACGCGTGGCTCGATTCCGTTCCGCACGATCGGCTACGCCGCGGTGGCGGAGTGGATCGCGGGCGAGATCTCGCGCGCCGATGCCCTCGCCCGCATCCTTCGGGACACGTGGGCATACGCCCGGCGTCAGCGGACCTGGTTCCGGCACCAGCTGCCGGGCGGGGTGCTGCGTCTGGATGCGGCGGATGCGCCCGAGCGGCTGGCCGAGCGGATCGTGGCGATGAGCCGGCGCGGGTCGCACCTCCCGGCGGACAGGGCCGGGGCCGCGACGGTGGACGACGAAAGGAAACGATGAGAATCGGAATCGCCTGTTATCCGACGTACGGAGGCTCCGGCGCCGTAGCGACCGAGCTCGGGCTGCAGCTGGCCGAGCGGGGGCACGAGGTGCACTTCATCTCCTACGCGCAGCCGTTCCGGCTCACCACCTTTCGGGACCGGGTCTACTTCCACGAGGTGGAGGTACCCCACTATCCGCTGTTCGAGTATCCCCCCTATTCGCTGGCGCTGGCCGTGCAGGTAGGTGAAGTCGCGAGGCAGCATGACCTGGACATCCTGCATGCGCACTACGCCATTCCGCATGCGGCCGCCGCGTGGATGGCGGAGCAGATGCTGCGTGATGAAGGACATGAGCTGAAAATCGTTACTACCCTGCATGGAACGGATATAACTCTGGTCGGACAGGACCCCTCGTTCTGGTCGATCACCCGGTTTTCGGTGGAACGGTCGCACGGTGTCACCGCCGTGTCGGAGTACCTTCGCGAGGAGACCTACCGGGCCTTCCAGTGCCGTCGCACCGACATCCGGGTGATTCCCAATTTCATCGATCCCGAGGTGTTCGATCGCGGCCGGTACGAATGCCACTCCGACGCGCTGGCGCCGGGCGGCGAGAAGATCGTCATGCACATCTCGAACTTTCGCCCGGTAAAGCGGGTCGGCGACGTGGTCGCGGCGTTCGCCGGTATGCGCGAGCAGGTCCCGGCGCGCCTCGTGTTCGTCGGCGACGGGCCCGAGCGAGCCCTGGCGTGGGAGGCGGTCGCCCGGTTCGGGCTGGAGGATAATGTGGTGTTCCTCGGGAAGCTGGAGTCGGTCGCCGAGCTGCTCTCCTGCGCCGACCTGTTTCTGCTGCCGAGTGAGATGGAGTCGTTCGGACTCGTCGCGCTCGAGGCGATGGCCAGCGGCGTACCGGTGATCGGCACGACGGGCTCGGGACTGAGCGAGGTGGTGGACCACGGCGAGACCGGGTTCCTGCACCCGATCGGCGACGTCGAGGCGATGTCGGCGAGCGGCGTGCGGCTGCTGAGCGACCCCGACCTGTGGGCAAGCTTTTCCGCGGCGGCACGGGAGCGGGCGGTGGAGCGGTTCCACGTGGACAGGGTGATCCCCATGTACGAGCAGTTCTACGGGGAGGTCCTCGGTTCGTGAACGGCTGGCAGGCAGCGCTGCTCGGCGTGATCCAGGGACTCACGGAATTCCTGCCCGTCTCCAGCAGCGGGCACCTCGTGCTGGCCGAGGCGCTGCTGGGGCTGGAGCTGCCCGGCGTGACGTTCGAGGTGGTGGTGCATCTCGGGACCCTGTGCGCCGTGCTGTGGGTGTACCGCGCGAAGGTGATGTCGCTGGCCGCCGGTGCGCTGGCCGGAAGCCGGGACGACTGGCGCTACATCGGGCTGCTGGCGCTGGCCTCGATTCCCGCGGCGGTCGTGGGAATCGCCGGCGAGGGCTTCTTCACAGAGATGTTCGGGAAGCCCGTCTGGGCCGCGCTGTTCCTGATCGTAACGGGCTTCATCATCTGGTCGATCCGCTACACGGCCCCCAGGGCGACGAAGCAACGGCCGACCGCGGCCGATGCCTACGGGATCGGGCTGGCGCAGGCGGCGGCGATCCTGCCGGGGATCTCCCGCTCGGGCTCGACGGTGGCCGTCGGTTCGGCGCTCGGGGTGGACGCCGTCCGAGTGGCCGAGTTTTCGTTCCTGATGTCCGTCCCGGCGATCGGCGGAGCCGGGCTGCTGCAGCTGGACGAGATCGGCGCGATCGCCGACTCCGGCGGGGCGCTCGGCCTGTCGATCGGCTTCGCGGCGGCGCTGGTGTCGGGGATCGCGGCGATCTACCTGTTCCTGCGGATGCTGGAGAACCGCACCTTCCACTGGTTCGCGGTCTACTGCTGGCTGGCGGGATCGGCCTACCTGCTGGCGGCCTACTTCTTCCCGGGGCTGCGATGAACACGCGAGCCGGCAGCTCACGGTTCGGAAACCCGCTGGGGGTAGACGCGCTGATCGAGGCAGCGCTGGCCGAGGACATCGGGCCCGGCGACGTGACCAGCGAGTGGACGGTGCCGGAGGGCGCCCTCGGCGAGGCGGTGATCGTGGCGAAAGCGGAGGGCGTGCTGGCGGGCGTGGAGGTGGCCGCCGCCGTGTTCCGCCGGTTCGATCCCGAGCTGGAAGTGTCCGTGTCGCGTGCCGATGGGGACGCCGTCCGGTCGCGCGACCTGGTGCTGTCGGTGTCCGGCGGGCTGGCTTCGATTCTCGGCGCCGAACGCACGGCGCTCAACTTCCTCGGCCGGCTGTCGGGGATCGCCAGCGCGGCGCGCCGGTTCACCGACGCCCTGGAGGGGACCGGCTGCCGCGTGCTGGACACCCGCAAGACCACGCCCGGCTGGCGCGGGCTGGAAAAGGCCGCCGCCGCGGCGGGCGGCGCCGTGAACCACCGCGTCGGGCTGTACGACATGGTGCTGATCAAGGAAAACCACATCCGGGCCGCGGGGGGCGTGGATGCGGCGCTGCGCGGCGCGCTCGGTCCGGCCCGCGCGGCGGGCATCGAAGTGGAGATCGAGGTCACGGACTTCGCGGAGCTGGAAGCGGCGCTGGCCGGCGATGCGGAAGGTCGGCGGCCCGATCGGATCCTGCTGGACAACATGAACGTGGAACAGCTGGAGCGGTGCGTGCGGCGGGTCTCGGAGCTCGAGGGGAGGCGGCCGTGGCTGGAGGCTTCGGGCGGCGTCACCCTCGAGACCGTCCGGCGGATCGCGGCGACGGGCGTGAACTACATCTCCGCCGGGGCGATCACCCACTCCGCGCCGGCGCTGGACCTATCTCTACAGGTGCGACAGGCATGAGCAAGACGTCCGCCACAGGCTGGGACTCCCATACGGAGGCCGACCTGCGTGAGCGCTGGCAGCGCGAGTCCGTATTCCTGCTGGACAGCGTGGACTCGACGAACGAGGCCGCGAAGCAGCGGGCCGAGACGGGGGCGCCCGACGGCACGATCGTGATCGCGAGGGAACAGATCGCGGGACGCGGGCGGGCGGGGAGCGCCTGGCACTCGCCGCGTGACGCCGGCCTGTATCTCAGCATGATCTACCACCCGCGCGACCTGTCACACCCGGGGCCCCTGGTGATCCTCGCCGGGCTCGGGATCGCGCAGGAGCTGGAACGGTCGTTCCCGGGCCTGCGGACGATGCTGAAATGGCCGAACGATCTGATCACCGGGGACCGGAAGGTGGGCGGGCTGCTGGCCGAGGCGGCCTGGAGCGACGCGGCGCCGAAGTATCTGGTGATGGGCGTGGGGATCAACGTCCGGCCCCTGGGCCGAAAGGCGCCGAAGGCGGTGCGCGCGCTGGCCACGTCGTTGGACGATCAGCTGGACACTCCGGCCGACATGGCCGAGGTCGCGGACGCCGCGATCCGGGGACTGGAGGCCCACCTGTCGCACCCGGAACCGGTGCTGACCCAGGGGCTGCTGGCGGAGCTCGATCGGCACGACTGGCTGCGGGACCGGCGCGCGGTCCTGACCGTGCCGGGCGCCGAAGAGGATTCGCGGACGCCGGGCGTGTGCGTCGGAATCGCGCCCGACGGGGCGCTGCTGTTCCGGCCGGATCGCGGCGCACTGCGGCGTGTGATGTCCGGCAGCGTGACGGCCGAATAGGAGGGCCAGGGTGATTCTCGCGGTAGACATCGGCAACACCGAGACGCTGCTCGGCCTGTTCGAGGACTACGACGTGCGGGACAGCTGGCGGCTGTCCACCGAGCGGCAGCGGACGGGAGACGAGCTGTTCCTGCAGGTCGGCGCGTTGATCGAGGCCCGGGCCGCCGGCGTGGCCCTGCCGGAGCGCATCGTGGTCGCGTCGGTGGTCCCCGAGCTGGACCGGGCGTGGGACGAGGCGGCGGAGCGGCTGGGGATTCCGCTGGTCCGGATCGACTGGCGCACGAAGCTGCCGATCCGCCTCGAGGTGGACGCCCCGCACTCGGTGGGCGCCGACCGGATCGTGAACACGCTGGCCACCAGCTGCCTGTTCGGGCGCGACACGATCGTGGTGGATCTCGGCACCGCGACCACCTTCGACTGCATCACCGCCGACGGAGCGTTTCTGGGCGGCGTAATCGCCCCGGGGCCGCGGGCCGGCATCGACCGCCTGCACGCCCTGAGCTCGAAGCTGCCATCGGTGCAGATCGTCCGGCCCGGCCGGGTGCTGGGGCGCAATACCGTGGAGGCCCTGGAGTCGGGCGTGTTCTACTCGATCGTGGAAGGGATCGACGGAATCGTGGAGAGACTGATTGATGAGTGGGCGCCGTCGGACCCGCTGGTGATCGCGACCGGCGGGCTGGCGGGACTCGTAGCGCCCCACTGCCGGACGGTGCACGAGAGCGATCCCTTCCTGACCCTGAAGGGGCTGGTATGTGCGGATCGGCAGCTGGCCGGAGACGCGCGGTGAGGGTGCCCGCGGCGCTCGTCGCCGCCCTCGGCCTGCTGTGCTTCGCCGCCCCGCGACCGGCCGCGGCGCAGGCGGGCGGGACCGGCGATGCCGCGGGCGCGGCACGTCCGCC
>Ga0209536_100003658_pt1 | contig 24607 bp, 24 predicted proteins | sample DeeMarSeWOR28_12_FD_187461 | JGI IMG/M metagenome (GOLD analysis project Ga0209536, IMG submission 187461) | Marine sediment microbial communities from White Oak River estuary, North Carolina - WOR-2-8_12 (SPAdes) (version 2) | ecosystem: Environmental > Aquatic > Marine > Intertidal zone >...
AAGAGGTGCAAAGATCATGGAAGAACAACTTTCGGAACTGACAACGTATGCAAACGCATTGTGGGTTCTCGTTAGCGCCGCACTCGTTTTCTTCATGCATGCGGGCTTCGCTCTCGTGGAGAGCGGGTTCTGCCGCAAGAAAAACGCGGTGATGGTGCTGATGAAGAACTTCGGCGTCGTCGCGATTTCGTCGCTCGTCTTTTACTTGGTGGGCTACGGCGTGATGTTCGGCGAGGGCAACGCCTTCATGGGGCTCGCGAGCTTTTTCCCGAACAACACAGGCGCGGACTCGGATCTGCCCCCCTACGTATTTCTCTTCTTCCAGCTGGTGTTCGCCGCCACAGCCTGCACGATCGTGTCGGGCGCAATCGCCGAGCGGGGCCGCCTGCTGACCTTCTTCGTCTTCACGGCGATTGCCACGATGATCATCTACCCGGTCGTCGGCCATTGGGTGTGGGGTGGCGGCTGGCTCTCCGAGCGAGGCTTCGTCGACTTCGCAGGCAGCACGGTCGTCCACGGCGTAGGCGGTGGCATGGCTCTCGCGGGCGCGCTGATCATCGGACCTCGCCTCGGCAAGTACCAGCCAGACGGCTCGGTCAAGCCGATGCCCGCGCATAGCTTCCCGCTCGCGGCGCTCGGGGTCCTGATCCTCTGGCTCGGCTGGTTCGGCTTCAACGGCGGCTCGGAGCTTGCGATCGACGCCGAGGTTGGCCGCATCGTTCTGGTGACCAACCTGGCCGCGTCGGCTGGGTTCATCGGCGCGCTGATCTGGATCCGGATCCGTAGCGGCCTTCTCGACCTCTCGATGGCGCTCAACGGCGCGCTCGCAGGCCTCGTTGGCATCACGGCCGGCTGTTACAACATCACCGGCGGCTGGTCGATCGTGGTCGGTATCTTGGCCGGCATCCTCTGCGTCGAAGGCGTTCTCTTCATCGACAAGGTGAAGATCGACGACCCCGTCGGCGCGATCACGGTGCACGGGATCTGCGGCATCTTCGGTACGCTCGCCGTGGGCCTCTTCGGCTACGGCAACGCCGCGACCGGAGAGGAGCCGATGGGCCTCTTGGTCGGTGGCGGAGCTTCGCAGCTCGTCACGCAGTTGATCGGTGCGCTGTCGGGCGTGGCCTTCGCGTTCGGCGTCGGCATGCTGGTCTGGCTCGTGCTGAAGTTCCTCGTGCCAGGTGGCGTTCGCGTCTCCGAAGCGCACGAGCTCGAGGGACTCGACATCGCGGAGTGCGGAGTCGAAGCCTACAACGAAGAGCTCACGGGCATCCACGCGGGTGCGACCGCCATGTCGGCGGCTCCCGCGGAGTAGTGACCTTCGAGGAGAGGGGTGGGGTGGCTCCCCGGTCTGCCCTGCCCCTCTTCTCTACCCTTTTCAATCAATGTCGGATTTGGATTCACAGGAAAAGTTTGTGCGTGGAAACACGCTCGGAGTGGAGGTAGTAATGAGAAAGTTTCTGTCCCTGGCGGTGATGTGCAGCTTGGCACTGCCCGCACTGGCCTTTGCACAGCCGGAGGCGCCCAAGGAGGCCGCCGACGACATGGAGCGACTCCCCGACCAGGATGTCGAAACCAAGACGACGGTCGAAAGCGTGACAGTCGAAGAGGAGGAATCGACGCTGGTGGTCCCTGGCGAGGATGGCGAAGACACCATCGTCAAGGTCGTCGAGGAGAAGACCACCGTCGTCGAGCAGGTCGAAGAGAGCCGGCCATTCCTCGACGGCCTGAGCTGGATGGTCATGGCCAGCGCTTTCTACCGCATCGACGGCTACATCGGTGACGGCGTGCTCCAGAACGAGTCCTACAACTCGCTCGGATACCCCTACACCCAGTACAACGGCTTCGGCCTCAACTTCGTGGGCGGCATGGCGCAGTACACCGGCGACAAGTTCGGGGTCACCATCGACCTCCGATGGGGTACGGGCGCTCCGCTGTTGACCCCGCTCGTTCCGGTCAAGCAGGGCTACGTGAGCTGGATGCCGAGCGACAAGGTCGCCATCGACTTCGGCTTCTTCGACACGATCTTCGGCGGCGAGGTCGCGGACGAATGGAACAACGCCAACTACACACGAGGAGCGCTCTATTTCCTCCGCCAGCCCTTCAACCACATGGGTATCCGGTCGGCATTCGAGCTCTCGGACAAGGCTGGCTTTACGCTGATGCTCACGAACGGTGGCGTATTGGGTGGAACTCCGATCGACGGCAACGAGACGCCGACCGTCGGCTGGCAGTTCGCGTTGGGCGGGGACAAAGTCGGGTTCTTCTTCGGCGGTCAGCACGGTGCAGGAACCAGCAGCAACAAGAAGTGGGAGAACTTCTTCGACTGGGTCTTGAGCGCGAACGCGGGAATCTTCACGCTGATCGCCAACGGCGACTACCAGCTGACACCGGCGGGCGCGGTCCTCATCGACGACCCGACCTCTGGGATCGGCGCCATGAGCGTCGCCTACGGCCACAGCCTTCAGCTGATGTTCGACGCGACGGACAAGTTCTCCATTGGTTTGCGCGGCGAGCATCTTTCGGGGAACGAGGACTTCCGCAACTTCGTCTCGGGCGGCGACACCGGCCTCGCAACCGCGACGCTCACCTTCCGCTACAAGCCCGTCGAGTACCTCGTGCTGAGCCTCGAGGGACGCGGCGAGTGGAACACGCGTGAAATCTACTTCGCGCGGAACGGGCCAACGAGCGTGGACCCGGAGACGATGGAGGAAGTGCTCGAGCCTAGCAAGAAGGCCAACTACTCGGCCATCCTGGGCTTCACGGCCTTCATCGGAAACTGAGACCCGGATTGCAGGGATGACTGGCAGAAGGCCGGCTCGAATGAGCCGGCCTTCTTCCGTTAAAGCCGTCACGCGAGCCGGAACCGCGAAGCCCGGCGCATAGCGCCGCCAAGCTCGAGCGAAGCGAAGAGCGCGGCAGGCACGCGGCTCGCTCGCGTGAGAGCGATACTGAAACTACGCGGCGGGGGTGGGTGGGTTGGATGTAACCCAACCGCTGGCACTGACACTGGCGCTGAGCTACCTGATCCGCCGATGCTCGACGCCCCCATCAAGCGCTTGCTTCGACGGACCCAGGGCCTCGTCCTTTGGCTGACGGGCGCCGGGATCTCGGCGGAGAGCGGGATTCCCACGTTTCGAGGCCGAGAAGGCTATTGGCGCGTCGGCTCGCAGAATTACCAGCCCCAAGAGATGGCGACTTGGAGCACGTTCCAGGAGCTTCCCGACGAGGTCTGGGCTTGGTATCTCTACCGGCGTGGGGTCTGTCGGGCCGCGGAGCCCAACGCGGCCCATCGAGCGCTCGTCCGCGCCGAGCAACGGGCTGGCGATGCGTTCCTGCTGGTGACCCAAAATGTCGATGGGTTGCACCTTCGAGCCGGAAACACGCCCGATCGTACCTTTCAAATACATGGCAACATCGACTTCATGCGCTGCTCGCGGGAATGCCTGGCCGCGCCAATCGCAATTCCCGAGGAGATCGACGTCGCCTGGGAGAAGGGGCGGCAGCTCAGCGCGCACGAACGCTCGCTTCTCGAGTGTCCCTCGTGCGGGTCGCCGGGGCGTCCCCACGTCTTGTGGTTCGACGAAACGTATGATGAGGCGAACTTCCGATTCCAAAGCTCGATCGAAGCGGCGCGCAACGCGTCGTTGGTGATCGTGATCGGCTCGACCGGAGCGACCTCCCTCCCCATTCACATCGCTACGATCGCCGCCCAGCGAGGGGTACCCATGCTCGTGGTCAATCCCGAGCCCAGCCCGTTCAGCGCGCTCGTACAGAGGACCGGCCGCGGCGCTTTCATCGTCGGAACAGCTGGAGAATGGGTCCCGCAACTGGCCGACGCCCTCCCCGCCCGCTGAACGCTGACCCGCGAGCCGGAACGGCGAAGCCCGGCGCGTAGCGCCGCCAAGCCCGAAGGGCGTGGCAGGCACGCGGCTCGCTCGCGTGAGAGCGATACTGACAATACGCGGTGGGGGTGGGCGGGTGGTGCAACCAAAACGCTGACACTGCCGCTGTCTACCCACAGGAGGCTCGGTCGGGATGCGCGGCACAGCGAGTGGGCTGGAGGTCGGCCTTATCACGCCGTCAAAGGCCGTACCGACGGGTCCCGCTCGCGAGCACGTGCGTCGCGACCGCGTCTCCGGTCGCTGAACGCTGACGCCCGGGTGCTTGCTTCCGTCCTGCTTCGGCGATACCTAACGAAGCATGGCGCGACTGACGATGATTGTGCTGTGTCTGTGCGTGGGTTTGCTGGCTTCCTGCGCGAAAGAGTCGGAGCCCGCGCGTTACCCGGATCGCCCCGCCGGGGAATGCAGCCGGGCGCCGGGGGCCAACTGCGCCGCGGGGTTCGTCTGCCACTACGGCCCGACGGCCGAATGCGGCGAAGGCGGCGCCGCGGGCGCGTGCTTTCCCATGCCGTCCGCGTGCACCAAGGACTACAGCCCGGTTTGTGGCTGCGATGGCCGAACCTACGTGAACATCTGCGTCGCGCACTCACATGGTGTTTCGCCACGGCACGCGGGCCAGTGTGCAGCGACACCGGGTGCGGCCGCCGGAAGCTGCGGGCCCGGCGGAGCGACGGCCGTGTGCTCGGATGGTTTCTTTTGCCAGTACAGCGAAGCGCAATACTGCGGCGAGGTCTCCGGACCTGGTGAATGCACGCGCAAGCCCACCGTGTGCACGAAGGAGTGGGCTCCGGTGTGCGGCTGCGACGGCCGAAACTACAGCAACGATTGCGTGGCGCACTCGCACGGCGCAGCGATTCGTCATCGGGGCCTTTGCCAAGCGGGCGCGAAGGCGGCAGCCGGAGCCGTTGGTGCAACCTGTGGCGCGCCGGGACATGGTGCGTGCGCCACCGGTCTCTTTTGCAAGTACTCCCCACAGGCCAAGTGCGGCACCACGAACAAGCCAGGGACCTGCCAGGTACGCCCGCAAGCTTGCACCGCGGACTATGACCCGGTTTGTGGTTGCGACGGCAACACCTACTCCAATGCCTGCTCTGCGCACGCTGCGGGCGTCTCGGTCAAGCAGGAGGGCGCCTGCCCTTAGTGTGGAGGCGGAGGCAGCTTGCGCGGGAAGGGTAGACGAGAGAGCGCGCACGGCGACGATCGGCTGCAACGCCAATCGCCGGGGGACGTGACCCCCGAATCCTTCACGCACGGTAGCTCCGCGCAACGAGTTCGTTGGTTCCAGCAAGGCTATGCGACCGGAGACGTCGGCCAATGCGACACCTTCGGTGCAACGCGACTGTGACCCACCATGATGACTGACCTAGTCGAGGACGGACCGAGTTCCACCCCTCGGCTTCTGCTCGCGCATGGCGCCGGAGCACCCATGGACTCCGACTTCATGAACACGGTCGCGAGGCGAATCAGCGCAGCGGGGATTCAGGTCATGCGTTTCGAGTTCGAGTACATGGCCAAGCGCCGCCGAGACGGCGAGCGGCGCGGTCCCGATCGCACACCGAAGCTCATCGCTCGGTTTCGCGAGGTACTCGGTCGGGTCGGACCAGCGCGGGAAGTCGTCATCGGCGGCAAGTCCATGGGCGGCCGCATCGCGACCATGATCGCGGACGAAGCGGGCGCGGCTGGCGCGCTTTGCCTGGGCTACCCCTTTCATCCTCCAGGCCAGCCGGACCGGCTTCGGACCGAGCATCTGAAAGGGATTCGAACACCGACCCTGATCGTGCAGGGAACGCGAGACCCCTTTGGTACTCCAGAGGAGGTCCAGACCTACTCCCTTTGCGCCACGGTCGAGCTCGCTTGGATGGCGGACGGCGACCATTCGTTCAAGCCAAGAAAGAAGAGCGGCCGCACGCTCGAGCAGAACCTCGCCGAGGCAGCGGATGCGGCCATCGATTTCATACGCCGCCGCGCAACAGATGCGTGACGTCCTCGAACTCGCCTTCATCCGGCGGACCATCACAAAACGAGTAGCGCTCGACACGGCCCGGGCTCACCGCAGCCAAGGTGGCCGACACGGTCCCGTACACGGCGGTCTTCACGCAAATTGCCTGAAGGCGCCGTGCGACCTCGGCATCGAACGGCGCGTCCGGCGGTAAGGGAGGCAGCTTCGACACATCGGGCAGCGATCGATCGCTCAGAACCTCGGTCAACCGTGGCTTCATGAGAAGCCATGGCCCGTGCGGAATCGACTCCACCCTGGCTCGCGCTTCGTCGGCCTTCGGGAAGTCGGGAGAGCCAAGGCGGTCGTTGCAGAGGACGTGAACCCCGGGACCGAGGGGCTCGAGCTCGACCGTAGGCGAAGTCTTTCGGCCGTACGCCGCACAGATGCGCTCACCATCGCCGAAGATCAGATTGAACTCATTGTACGCGCGGGCATCGGCCTGTTCGAGATACCGCTGCACGTCCTCGAAGCCGCCTGCGCTGAGCGCCTCGATGACGAGCTCGCCGCGCGAGCGAAGTGCGTCATCGCGCACGCCAAAGCTCCGCTGGTTGGTGAGTCCGAGAAAAAGCCCACTTGGCGTCAGTGCGAACCAGGTGCCGCCCGCGAGATCATCACGGCCACCGACGATCTGCGGCGAGCTCCGCAACACCATGGGACCACTGGCAGGACGGTCGTAGAACTCGTCTCGATTGGCTGCGATCAGCGTAGAGCACCATCCGTCCAAGCCATGGCGCACGATCAGTGTGCACATGTCAGCTCCACGCCGCGATCAAAGCCGCACCCCTGCCCTCGGCCAGCCCGCGTATCGTCGTCGCCTCGGCTGCAGGACCTCGCGCGGTCTCGAGGTGGTGCTGCAAGACCACGGCCTCGGTTCCGATGACGCCGACGCGCTTCGTTTGAACGACGACCTCTTCGCCAGGCAATACCGCGCTCTTGAAATCGACTCGCTCCGCAATCGGGCGAAGCAGCACGGGATCGATCCCGGCAACTTGCATGCTCCGGCTCGTCGCCTCGTCACACCAGTCGACGTAGGCCGGATGGTTCGCATGGGCGAGCGGATCAGCCCAAGTCTGCCACATCTCGAAGCGCAGCTCTTTCGACGCTCCCGGCGCATTCTCGTACTCCGGCAGCTCGATCGATGGCTCGAGGTCGATCTCGGGAAAGGCCGCAGCGACATCGTGAGAGCCCTGCTTGGGCTTGAGGGTATCGGCGTCGACATGCACCCACTCCTGCGTGGCAGCGGCGACACGCTGCGTTCCAGACCGCACGCGGACCTCGCGCGTGCTCAACGTTCGACGCCGTAAACGCGACACCCAAGTCTTCGTGTCGAGAACCGCACCGTATGACGTGGGTGCATCGTGAACCATGGTCATGCGGTACACGATGAACGCGACGTCCTCCTCGCGGAAGCGCGACGGCGGCCAACCGGCGCGAATGGACGCGAGGGTCGCCACGTCCTGGCAGAGTCGCCACATGTCTCCCGCGCGGGGAACCTCGCGCGCGGTAAATGCGTTGCGGGGTAAGGTCAGCGGAAGCTCCCAAATCGGGTTCGTCACTCGGCTGGGATAGCACCTTCGCGAATGCGACACCATTCGCTCCAAGAGCCGACATAGAGATGCGCGCCTCGAAGGCCGCATGCAGCCATCGCGAGTAGCAGATGGCAAGCGGTGACGCCGGAGCCGCAGTAAGAGACGACTCGCTCGGGCGGCGTGTTGCCGAGGATCTCCGCGTATTGCGCGCGCAGTGATGCCAGGTCGATCAGCTTTCCGGCTTCATCGATCTGCGTCTGCCAGTAGAGATTGTGCGCACCCGGGATGTGCCCGGCGAGCGGATCGATCGGCTCGGATCGACCGGCGTAGCGCTCCGGTGCGCGTGCATCGATGACCCGCCATGAGGTATCGCGACGGACGCGGTCTACGAAGTCGACATCGACGCTCGGCCATCGTGCAATGGGCGTGCGGTACGCTGTGCTCACCCTCCTCGGCAGGCCACGTCCGTGCTCCGTTGGCGCACCCGCGCCCTGCAGCGCAGCCCATCCACCGTCGACGACTGCGAGCGCCTGGTGGCCGATTGCATCGAGCATCCACCATGCGCGCGCGGCGGCCATCCCGCTGCCCGCGGCGTCGTAAATCAGAACCGGCGTCGACTCGGCAATGCCCCATTCGCCGAGGCGCGCGAGCCAGCGCTCGAGGGGTGGCAACGGATGTCGGCCCCCGGAGCATGGATCGCCAACCCGCGACAGATCGGCCTCCAAGTCCACGTCGATCGCGCCCGCCACATGACCCGCGAGATACGCCGCGTGCGCGTCCGGGCCGGCACGCGCATCGAGAACGATCGCGCCATCGAGGAGCTGAATGGCCTGCTCGGCCGAGATGACGGGCCCGAAAATCATGGGATTCTCGAATGATAGCGCATCCATGGAGTCAAGTGTCTAGTCACACTTGACACTCGACGGGCGGCTCGGCATTCTAGCGCGCATGGAGGGACAGCGCCGCCGCGCCCGTCGACTCGACGCAGCCGCCGCGCTGGCTGCAAGAGCATTGCCCAAGGCTGTCAAGCCTTGGGTCGAGCAAGCGCGACTCGACGCCCGGATGCTGATCGATCGAACGAGCGGCCGGACACCTGCACCGCTCGTCACCGGAGCCGAAGCGCCTCCATCGCTCGACGAGGTCGATCTGCTGAGCCTGTTGCCGCGTGGGCTCGCAGACAAGCTCCGCACTGCGGGGCGCGATGCAGGCATGCTGCGCAACCGGTTGATTCTCGGGAAGAACCCTCCCCCGGTGATCGAGCGCCCCCGGCCGAGAACAGGCGAAATCGTTTCGCTGCCGCGCAAGGCTCCGAACATGGCCAGGCCCTTGGAGGTCGTGAAGGTCGTACGGGAAACCAGCGACGCAGTGTCGATCTACCTGACCGAGGAAGACGGCTCTCCCCTGGAGTTCCAAGCGGGCCAGTTCTTGAGCGTCGATGTCATGGTCGACGGAGAGCGCTTGCGCCGCGCGTACTCGTTGGCGAGCCCCTGTATCCCGGGCGTCCCCAGGCACATCACCGTGAAGCGCGTCCGCGATGGCCGCGTCAGCAACCTCCTGAACGACACGATCGCCGAGGGCGCCCAACTCGAGGTGCTTGGTCCATCCGGAAACTTCACGGTCGAGCCGCGAGCGGTGAACCAGCGACACCTGATCATGATCGCCGGCGGCAGCGGCATCACGCCCATCATGAGCATCTTGGAAACCGTGCTTCGCGTCGAGCCGGATAGCCGCGTCACTTTGATCTACGGAAACCGTGGCTGGGACGACGTGATCTTCCGCGATCGGCTGGCGTCCCTTTGCGAAGAGCTCGGCGGACGATTGACCGTCGACCACGTGCTCGAACATCCGCCAGAATGGTGGACGGGCGAACGCGGGCTTCTCACTCGCGCGATCCTCGAGTCGCGTCTGCGCGCCCTTCACATCCAAGATGACGGCCTTCTGCGCTATTTCATCTGCGGACCGACCCCGATGATGGACGCTGCGCACGAGGTGCTGGCCGGTCGGGGCATCCCCGCAGCCAGGGTTTCGGAAGAACGGTTCACCAGCCCCGAAGCGCGATCGGGCGCCCGCGGAAGCGATCGTACGGAGCGCGTGCTGATCTCGCGAGAGGGTCAGGAGCAGGGCGTTCAGGTCGAACCCGGCCAGACCATCCTCGAGGCCGGCCTCGCCGCCGGCATCGACATGCCGTTCTCGTGTGCGATGGGCGGCTGCGGCGCTTGTCGCGTTCGACTCACCGACGGCGAAGTCGAAATGGAAGAGCCGAACTGCTTGAGCCGAGCGGAACGCGAGCAAGGATACGTGCTGGCCTGTGTCGGGCGGCCTCTCGGGACGGTCAGCGTCGAAGTGGAGGCCTCATGACCTCCGCGGCTGAAGTGCTCGAGCCAGACGAGGAACGCTGGCGCTTTCGCATGAAGGATCTCTGCGAGGCTTCAGGACTTCCACGCCAGGCGATCCACTTCTACATCCAACAGGGCCTGCTCCCGCCGGGGCACAAGACCGGCCGCAACATGGCGTGGTACACCGAGGAGCACATCGAACGCCTCCGTCTGATCAAGAAGCTCCAGCACGAACAGTTCTTGCCACTCAAAGCGATTAAGGCGTTATTCGACGGGGAAGACGGTGTGTTCTCCCCGCGGCAGCATGCCTTTCTGGCCGGGGTGAAGGATCGCCTCGCGGAATCGCTCAAGACCAGCGAGGACCGGCAGCCCACCCTGACCCCCGAGGAGATCGCCGGCGAGACCGGTGTCGACGCCGCCGATGTGGAACGGGCTTTCGAGCTCGGCTTGGTGGGCGGCGCGCGATCGAAAGGTGAGCTCCGCATCGCCACCGCCGACGTCTGGATCTTCGAAGTATTCGGGCAGGTTCGAGCACTCGGATTCACGCCCGACCTCGGCTTTGGGGTGGAAGACATGGCGCTCTACCAAGACGCCATCACCGAGCTCCTCAACGAAGAGGTCCGCTTGGTCTTTTCGCGCCTTTCGGAGCTGCCCCCCGAAAAGGTCGCTATGATGATCGAGGCGGTCGTGCCGATCCTCGATCACTACATCATGCGTTTACATTCAACCAAGATCCGAGAATTCTTCGCGAACGTACTCTAAGGAAGGAACCGTCCATGCTCAGTGACAAAGTGCTCGACAATCTGCCCCACGAGATCCGCCGCCGCATCGAGCCTTACGTCGAAGCCGTGCAGCTCATGACGGCGACCAACAACGCCAAGGTGCTGCGTTCGATGGCGCCCTCGGGCATTCGCGGCCTGATTCTCCAGCGAGGAAAGCAAGGCGTCCCGACGACGATGCCGTCTCACCATCGCGTGTACTTCGATTGGACGTACCCGAACGATCAACCCGAGATGCGCGACCTCTATCAGCGAGCGAAAGAAGGCCAGTGGAACGGCGACGATCTGCCGTGGGACATCGACGTCGACCCAGAGAACCCCGAGAAGCCCATCCTACCGCCGAAGTTCATGGACTACGAAGCCCTCCGCCGGGCCGGCATTCGGCTGACCGATCTCGAAGAGCGCCGGCTCAACGCCAGTGTGGCCTCCTGGATGCTCAGCCAGTTCCTGCATGGGGAGCAAGGCGCACTCTTCGCGGCCGCACAGGTAACCGAGGCGGTGCAGTTCTTCGACGGCAAGCTCTATGGCTCGACGCAGGTCGTCGACGAGGGGCGGCATGTCGAAGTGTTCCACCGCTACCTCGATACGAAGCTCAACAAGCTGTATCAGATCAACGACAACCTCTTCGTGATCATCGATGCGCTGATTCAGGACTCGCGCTGGGACGTGAAGTTCCTCGGCATGCAGATCATGGTCGAAGGCCTCGCGCTCGGTGCGTTCGGTACGATGTATCAGATGACCAATGAGCCGATGCTCAAGGCCCTGCTCAAGATGGTGATTCAGGACGAGGCGCGTCACGTTCACTATGGCGTCCTCGCGCTTCGTGACCACATTCGGAACGAGCTCAGCGATGCTGAGCGCCACGAGCGAGAGGATTGGGCCTTCGAGGTCGCACTATTGATGCGCAACCGCTTCCTGTCTTTCGAAGTCTACGAAGAGTGGTTCGAGCACAAGCTCTCGCGCAAGGAGTGGGCCAAGTTCGTCACCGAGTCCCCCGGATTCGCGCTGTTCCGGCAGGTCATGTTCAAGCGCTTGGTGCCGAACCTTCGCGAGATCGGTCTCATGAGTGATCGCATCAAGCCCCACTACCAGCGGGCGGGCTTGATGGAGTACTATGACGGCGCCTCCGCAAACCAATTGAGCGGCGATCAGCTCATCGCGGACCTCGACGCCGCCTGAGCACGCCTTACGACTGCTCGACGACCACCAGCAACGCGTCTGCGTCGACTTGATCACCGGCCGCGACGGAAACCGCACCGACGGTCCCGTCATGCGGAGCGGTGACGGTGTGCTCCATCTTCATGGCTTCCATGATGAGTAACACCTGACCGGCCTGCACGGCATCTCCCTCCGCGACGCGAAGCTCGATCACCTTGCCCGGCATCGGGGCGATGCAGCCCCCGGCTGGGATCGCGAGCGACTTGTCGGGGAACCGGGGCTTGCGGTGAAGCGTGGCGTCGAATGCGGCGCTGTGGACGAAGACCCGATCCGCGTCGAAGACGACGCGGGCCCGCTGCCGATGCGTCCCATCGTCGAACACCAGGTATGGGGCATCCCAGGAGACGACACTCACGCTGCGCTCTTCCTCTCCGAGCCAGACCGTGAAGCGATTCTCGCCGAGGTGGCGGTATTCGACGCGAAGCTCGACCTCGCCCGCGGCATACTCGACCCACTGTGGGGTGTGATAGTTGTTGCGCCAACCGGACGGCACCTTTGGCACGAGCCCGCGCTCTCGGTTGCGCTGCTGCTGCTCGGCGAGTGCGGCGACGACGGCAGCGCGCCGCGCATCGGCTTCCACAGGCCCATCTACGAGGCCGTCCCCGAGATGTCGATCGATGAAATGGGTGTCGATCTCGCCGGCGATGAAGGCCGGGTGGTCGAGAACGCGGAGCAGGAACTCCCGGTTGGTGGTCAAGCCCTGCACACTGAGCGAGCCGAGCGCGCGCCGCATGCGCTGAAGCGCGAGGTCGCGCGTTTCGCCCGAGGTGATGATCTTGGCGAGCATCGGGTCGTAGTGAATTCCAACCTCGCTGCCGGTCTCGACCCCGCTGTCGACTCGGAGACCTTCGACCGGCGGCAGATGCCAGTCGACGACCCTACCACTCTGCGGAAGAAACCCGGCGGATGGATCCTCGGCGTAGAGGCGGACCTCGACCGCGGCGCCGTCGAAGCGGACTGCCTCCTGGGAAGTGCGCAGCGGCTCGCCCTGCGCGACCCGAATCTGTTCCTCGACGAGGTCCAGGCCCGTGAGGCATTCCGTCACGGGATGCTCGACCTGCAAGCGCGTGTTCACCTCGAGAAAGTAGAAGCTGCGGTCGGGCGCTAGGATGAACTCTACGGTTCCGGCGTTCTGATACCCGATTGCCTTGCCGCATCGAACCGCCGCCTCGCCCATCTGATTTCGTAACGCGGCATCGAGCGCAGTCGACGGCGCTTCTTCGATGACCTTCTGGTGGCGCCTCTGGATTGAGCACTCGCGCTCGTTGAGGTGGATCAAGTTTCCGTGGCTGTCGCCTAGGATCTGTATTTCCACGTGCCGTGGGTCGTCGATGTACTTCTCGACGAGCAGCGTACCGTCGCCGAACGCGCTCTGCCCCTCGCGGGCGGCCGATGCGATCGCGTCTCGGAGGCCAGATTCCTCACGAACGAGCTTCATCCCCTTGCCGCCGCCGCCGGCGCTCGCCTTGAGCAGCACCGGAAAACCGACCTCGATCGCCTTCTGCGCGAGCACCGAGGGGTCTTGGTCCGCCCCGTCGTACCCGGGGATCACGGGCACGCCGGCCTGCGCGACGAGCGCCTTGGCTTCCCGCTTCGAGCCCATGGCCCGAATGGCATCGGCCGTCGGGCCGATGAAGATCACACCGGCGTCGGCGCACGCCTCGGCGAAGGCCGCGTTCTCGGCCAGAAAACCATAGCCCGGGTGGATCGCATCACTGCCGCTCAGCGCGGCCGCTTCCAAAATCTTGTCGATGCGGAGATAGCTCTCGGTGCTTGGAGCGGGGCCCAGTCGTACGGCTTCGTCTGCCTCGGCAACGAAGGGCATCGCGGCGTCGGCATCCGAGTAGACGGCGACGGTGGAGATACCCATCTTGCGGCAGGTCCGCATGATGCGACGCGCGATTTCGCCTCGATTGGCGATCAGGATCTTCTGAATCGTCTTAGTCAACGCGCTCTTGCTCCCTAGTGTCTGAAGACACCCCACGAGGTGGTCCCCTCGACGGGGGCGTTGTAAGCGGCCGACAGGCAGATCGCGATCACCGAACGCGTGTCACGCGGGTCGATGATGCCGTCATCCCAAAGCCGTGCGGTTGCGTAGAGCGCCGAAGACTGATCTTCGATCATCTTCTCGGTCATCATCTTCGCAACCATGAGCTTCTGCTCGTCGACCTCGATCCCCTTCTTCGCCGCAGCATCCCGCTGGATGATATCGAGCACACCGGCGAGCTGCTTGCCCCCCATGACGGCGATCTTGTGATTCGGCCACGTGAATAGGAACCGCGGAGAATAGGAGCGTCCGCTCATCGCATAGTTGCCTGCCCCGTAACTCGATCCGGTCATGATCGTGATTGCGGGGACGGTGCTGTTCGACACCGCGTTGATCATCTTGGCGCCATGCTTGATGATCCCGTTTTGCTCGTACTGCTTTCCAACCATGAAACCGGTCGTGTTCTGTAGATATACGAGCGGCACGTCAGCTTGGTTGCAGAGTTGAATGAACTGAGCACCCTTGTTCGCGCTGTCGCTGAAGATCGTCCCGTTGTTGGCGACGATTCCGACGGGATAGCCGTGTATGTGCGCCCAGCCGCAAAGCATGGTCTTGCCCCAAAGCGGCTTGAACTCGCTGAAGCGCGAGCCGTCGACGATGCGCGCGATGACCTCGCGCTGGTCGAACGGAACCCGAATATCAGCCGATGCGATTCCGAGAAGCTCCTCCGGGTCATGAAGCGGAGCCTCGACCGGCCGTGGCCTCAGCCAACCGTGTTTCTTCCAATTCAGGTGCGCGATGATCTCGCGGCCCAGGCGAATCGCGTCCACTTCGTCTTCTGCGAGGTAATCCGAGACGCCACTGATGGTCGAGTGCATCTCTGCGCCGCCGAGCTCCTCGTGGTCCGTTTCCTCTCCGGTCGCCATCTTCACGAGAGGCGGCCCCGCGAGATAAACCTGCGCCTGCTCCTTCACCATCACGACGTAGTCGCTCATACCGGGCATGTATGCGCCGCCTGCCGTCGAGCTGCCGAACACGAGACAGACGGTGGGAATCCGCGCTTCCGATCGTCTCGTGAGATGACGAAAGCCCGCCCCCCCCGGAACGAAGATTTGATCCTGTTTCGGAAGATCGGCGCCCGCGGACTCGATGCAGCTAATGCCGGGCAAACGGTTCTGTTCGCAGATTTCGGCGAGCCGCCCCGTCTTCAGCATGCTGATCGGGGTGATCGCCCCACCCTTCACGGTTGCCTCGCTCGCGACGACACAGCACTCGACACCACTGACGACGCCGACGCCGCCGACGACCGAAGAGCCGCTGACCTCCCCCTTCATGGCGTGACCCGCGAGCGGCGCGATCTCCAAGAAGTAGCTGTCGCGGTCGAGAAGCATCTCGAGACGCTGGCGCGGAAGGATGCGGCCACGCGCTCGATGGCGCTCGACGTACTTCTCCCCACCTCCGCCGTTTGCCGTTGCGAGCGCCTGACCGACCTCCTCGAGCGCTGCCAAGTTGCCGCTGCGGTTCGACTGAAAGGTCTCGGACTTCGGATCGACCTTGGACCGCATCACGGGATACCGCTGTTCCTGAGCCATGCGCGAGCAATCCTAGGGGCTGCCCCCGACCGTGAGCAAGCCGAAAATGAATGAGCATTCAATCAGGGCTTCGACCAGAACCCCTGCAACGGACTTTGGGCCGACCCCACGCGAGGTGAGGTTCCGTTCACAGTGAAACTAGATTTTTTTGATCATATGGTTGCTAAATTTCCAAGCTGGTGGTACCACACGCTTACAGACCACGGAGATCTAGCAATGTCAGCACAAAAATCTAGCAGTGACGCAATGATGAACGATGTGATCGAGTCGGTGAAGGCGCGAGGGTGGATCACCTACGACGAGGCTTCCGAGGTCATCGCCAAAATGGGCGCGACGCCGGGCACCGTGCGTCGGTTCCTTCGACGGATCGAGGCTGCCGGGGTCGAGATGACGGTGAAGCCGGGCCGCAACAGGAGGGCCGATCGCCGCCGCGCGACGAAGCAGGGGGAGAAGACCAACGTCCTCAGTGCGGAGCCGGTGCAGACCTACCTCGATTGGATGGGGGCCGTCAGTCTGCTCACGCGTGAAGGCGAGGTCGAGCTCGCCCGCCAGATCGAACGCGGCCGCCAGACGATCTATGACGCCGTGCTCGAGCACGGGCTCCACGTCGATCGGATCGAGGAGGTCCGGGAGCGAGTCACGACGGGCGACCTCGCGATCCGCGAGGCCGTGATTGAGCCCGCCTTCGAATCACTCCTTTCTACGCTCGCGGGTTACGTCGAGTCGTGCGACGAGAGCGCCGCGGATCGGAAAAAGGCGGAGACGGACTCCGGTCTTTCCGCGAACGCGCTTCGCAAATTACACGAGATCGTGTCGCTCGCACATGCCGACGTCGAGCGCGCGAAATCAGAGATGGTCGAGGCCAACCTTCGACTCGTGGTCGCGATTGCGAAGAAGTACCTGAAGCGCGGCCTTCCTTTCATGGATTTGATCCAGGAGGGGAACATGGGTCTCATGCGCGCGATCGACAAATTCGACTACCGTCGTGGATACAAGCTCTCGACCTATGCATCTTGGTGGATTCGTCAGTCGATGGCGCGTGCTACGACCGATCAGGCGCGCACCATTCGCATTCCCGTTCACGCTTGCGAGCTCTTGACGAAGGTCACCGGAATGACCCGGAAGCTCACAGGGGAGCTCGGACGGGAGCCTACAGCAGCCGAGATCGCAAAGCGCATGAAGCTCCCGACGGATCAGGTCGCAAATCTCTTGATGATCTCCCGCGATACGGTGTCGCTCGAGATGCCGGTCGGAAACGATGGCAATAGCGAGCTCCGCGACCTGATCGCCGACGACGACGCGGGAACGCCCATGGATTCCGTCATCGGGGAAGATCTCTCGAAGTCGGTCATGCGCGCACTCGAAACCCTCAATCCGCGCGAGCAACGGATCATCCGGATGCGCTTCGGCATTGGAGAGAAGGAGTCGCACACCTTGGCGGAGATCGGGCGCGAGTTCGGCCTCAGCCGCGAGCGAATTCGTCAGCTGCAAGCACTCGCGCTGCGGAAGCTTCGCAGCGTACATGGCGATGCCGCGCTGAAGCAGTTCGTCAGCGCATAGCCGCGGCGCTCACTCGTCGAGCTCTCCATTCCTGGCTTTGTCGATCCACTTCTCCATCGTCTTCTGGACCACGTCGAGCGCCATGTTCTTGAAGGGGCGAAGTAGGAGTGGAACCTTCTTCATGTCGATGACGGCGCGGCCCGGCTCCATGTCGACCGTCGCGGCCACGCTGACGCCCTTGACGTGAAACGTGATCTCCGCGTGCGTATCGCTGGTCCAAGTGGTCTTCGCGTCGTACTTCGCCCACTTCGCGGTGTAGTGCTCGGCGGCTTTGTTGGCGGCCTTCTTCGCCAGCTCCGGGCTCAGATCGTGTGTGATGATGTGCTGCATGAAGCCTCTCGATGGACGGAGGATGGCACGAATTGAAGGGGTCACGCTATGGGAGGGCCTCATGTGGACGGCCCCGCGCCATCCACTCGGCCAGGGCTGAGGGGTTTCCGAGAGTGCGCGTGGCTTCCGGGAGCGCCCACGCGCGCACAGGATAGTCCCTGCAAAACGCCTGGATGTTTGCCTGCTTCCGCGCTTGTTCGTGCTCGAACGCGATGCGCATGCGCCGGAGCTTAGGTGCGATGGCTGCGAGGCGCGCGGGATACTCGGGCGCCACCTCGCTCGACGGGGATGCCTCGGCAATGAAGGCGCGATTGAACACGGCGTGCGTGAGCTCGAAATCGCGCGCAACGACCTCTGCAGCAACCGATCGAGCCGCCTCGAGCCCCACGGAGTCTGCGGACGATACCAGCAGGAAGCTCGTACTGTCGGAGCGCATCAAGTCTCGCACCGCGTTGGCACGCATGGCGAATCCTTCACGAAGGAAGGACATTTCGGTGAGGAACTCGGTGAGCGCGGATACGAGCGAATCTCCGGCCACCGTGCGCAGCAAACGCTGCGCGAGTGTCCCGCCGCGACTACGAGTCGAGTCGTCCGAAGCCTGAAGGAACCAACGCACGACGCGTTGATCGAGGAAACCGACCAATCGGACGGGCGCGTCCAAAATCTCGATCGAGCTCTGGGCTGGGGGGGTGTCTACGACGACGAGATCGTACCGCGGATCGTTGACCGTCTCGTGCACGCGCTCCATCGCCGCATAGGCATGCGATCGGGCCAACGTGTTCGAGAAAGCCTGGTAGATGCGGTTGTTGAACACGCGCTCAGCGCGTGCATCGTCGTTGGCCGCGCGGCGAATGATGTCATCGGCGCTTGCCTTCGTTTCGAGCATCGCCGCATGCAGCTCACCGCCCTCGGTGGCGCTCGGCAGGGCGACGTCGGAGGCTTCGTTCCGGATTCCGCGAATGCCGAGCGCATCGGCGAGCCTTCGGGCGGGGTCGGCGGTCAACACGAGCACGGACTTCCCACGCAGAGCCTCACTGAGGGCAAGCGCCGCGGCAAAGGTCGTCTTGCCCACCCCGCCGACTCCAACACAGAAAGCAAGCTTACAATTGTCGGCAAGGCGGATCACCGAACCACCTCCGTCTCGAGGCGACGGGCAAGCGCTTCGATGATCGCCACGCCATCCTTGGGCTGGGCGCCGAGCTCGATGGTGGGTAAGTCGATGTCGCGCCTCAAGCCGCGGAGACACTTCTCCGCGGTGTCGCCACGACGGACGAGATATTCTGCGAGGGCGAGATCTGCCGCCCAGGGCTGGCCTCTGCTCGGTCCGTCGAGCTCCTCACGCACCAAGCGGCGCTCGTCCTCGTCGAGCCATGCCGGAGGAATCCGATTGATGAAGAGATGGCCGAGGTGAAGATCGTTTCGTCCCCGCAGGCCCCGATAGAGCTCGACCGTTTCGGTCACGGCGAGCGGCTCCGGCACCGTCACGATGTGAATTGCGCAGCGGCTTTCGTCCCTGACCAGCGCCGTGGCGCTGTCGAGCACCTGTCGGAGTGGCCCGTCTTTGAGGAACACCTCCAGAACGCTCGGCAGGTCGAAGAACATCAGGGCGTGCCCGGTCGACTCGAGATCGACTAAGATCGGACCCCAGCGCTCGTCTGCGGCGAGCTGCGCGACTCGATGCAGAGTCACAATCTCGTCGACCCCAGGCGCCGCCATGAACAAGCGGCGGAGCGACCTATTCCTCGTGATGAGCGTGGCGACGAAGCGCAACTTGAGCCGCGAGGCGATGTAATCGACCAAGGCTGGCTCGAACTGGACTCGCGTCGCAAACACGCCCGGCGAAACTTCGGACGGCGCATACCCGACGTTCGGACCGCCAAACAGATGCGAGGACGAGGTGTGGACCCCCAGCTCGACGATCAACGGTCTCCGCCCGGCAGAAGCTGCGGCCGTCGCAAGTGCGGCGAGCACGGTCGACTTGCCGACCCCACCCTTGCCGGTGAAGAATTGAACCGGTCGCAGCAGGGGTTCCCGGTTTGGCCCATCCACCCGTGGCACCTAGCAGGATCAAATCGTGTTATCGAGTGATCCACCGAGATGAGAGTCTGGATTCGAGCTGCGCGGCCCTTGGCACACGTCAACATCCTCCTGCCCCTTCTTCTGGGGCATGTTGCGGCCTGGCACGTGACTAGGTCGTTCGACGCCCGCTGGCTCGGCGCAGCGCTGGTCTGGGGTGTGCTCGATCACCTGTTCGTGATCTTCGCGAACGATTTTGCCGATCGAGATGCGGACAGCGGCCGCCGCACGCTGCTCTCCGGAGGCTCGGGAGTCATCCCCGAAGGCAAGCTCACGGCGGGTCAGGTGGCGCGCGCTGCGCAGGTCTCCGCAATCCTCCTGCTTTCTCATTGCTGCGTTCTCGCCCTTCTCGGCCGCACTTGGACCCCGTTCTATGGACTCGCTGCGATCCTTCTGGTCTGGCTCTACAGCTTCCCGCCCGTGCGCTTGAGCTATCGCGGTGGAGGTGAGCTGCTCCAGGGAGTGGGCATGGGCATCGGACTCCCGTCGCTGGCCTACTACATGCAGACGGAGGCGCTCTTTGCCCCTGGCTGGGTCATCTGGCCGGCTGTGCTGCTCGGCGTATGCAGCAACGTACTCACGGCCCTCCCCGACCTCGAAGACGATGCGCGGGCCGCAAAGAGGACGTGGCCGGTTCGACACGGGATGGCATCGGCGCGCCGCTTTGCATCCGCCGGCATCGCATTCGCCGCGTTCGCCATCTTCTTGTGGACGCCAGGCGTCTCGATTCCCGTGAAGGGGGCCGTCGCCATGGTGCCGCTCGCCCCTCTGCTCGCCGCTGCCCGTTCGGCCGATCCTTTACGCGCTGCGGTGTGGTCGAGCCTGGCGCTGAACCTCTTGATCGGACTGTGGATGCTCGCGATGCTCTTCGCGGGCTAGCGAGCCAGCCCGAGGCCCTCGGCAACCTCTTCCCGCAGAGCGTCGAAATCACGAGACGCGTCGGGCCTCGCGTCGAGCCGCCACGCCTCGACAGGAATGCAGCCCCGCTCCGCGAGACGGCGATAGAGAAGCAGCTCATCGTCGGGATCGCGCGAAAACGCAAAAGGATTTCGCGAGCCTGAGCCCGAGAGTTTGTGATAAAGCGCGTCGTCCTCGTCGATCAACGTGAGGATGTCCTTGCCACGCCTTTCCACCTGCTCGAGGAAACGCAATGAAAACGGTCCGCTGTCCTTCCGAGCACTCGAGTCACGGCGGACCCAGCGCGCCCAGTCGAAGCCGTAGATGAAATCGTGCACGTAGCGAAAGCGGATCGTCGACCGTTGACCGTACAGGCGCATCAGCCCGACGGTCCTGTCCATCAGGCGCTCGAGGTGGGCCGCATAGCTCGACGTCTCCCTAGCCTGCGCGTGAATGGAAGAAAGGTAGTAGTCGAAGTCCCACAGCACGTTCTCTGGAAAGCTGTCGAGTTGAGCCTCTGCTACGGCCGCCGCTGCGGCGGCGAGGTGGGGAAGCTCGGCAGGCTCCGCAAGCGCGCCCACGACTTCGCTCAAGGGGGTCGCCCGCGCGCGACGAGGGTCGAGCGTGAGCGCTCCTCGAGGAGTGTTCTCGATACGCGCGTCGATCTCCGACAGGGGCGCCACGGCCCGATGTGCGGCGCGAAGATTCATGCCAAACTCGATTGAAGCCACAACAACACGGAAGCCACCGTCGTACTATGCCAGATCGCGCGGTGAAGGAAGTGTTTGTAGCGGCCCTGTGCGCCGAAAGCGTTCGTCACGGCACGGCTGCTCATCCGCCGCATAGCGACGAAGTTCCATGCGACGATCGCAATCGCGGGCGTCGCGACCCATCGCGGGACCCAGTCCGGTCGCCAGAACGCGGAAACGAGCCAGATGCCTGCGCCCGCGACCACGCAGGCTTCGCTGACTCTCCGAGCTGCGGCATTGCCAAACATGGAGGCAAACGTGCGTTTGCCGCCCGCGCGATCGCTTTGCTCGTCGGAAAGACCGCTGGCGATGCCGCTCGCGAGACTCAGCACCGAAAACCCTGCGAGCCAGGGCCAGACGCGAGGCGCGATGGCTCCCGCCTGCAAGTAGGCGTTGTAGAGTGGCAGAGCGAGTCCTACCCCCAGCATCTCGAGAAGCTCGCCACCGCCGCGATAGTTGAGCTGGATCGGTGGCAGCGTATAGGCGACAAACAGGCCCATGCACGCGACGCCGGCGGCAAACGCGTAGCTTCGCTCCAAGACAACCTGGGCGCCCAACGAGACGAGCGCGGCGACTAGGCCGCATAGCAGACCGATCGCGGCGACGGCCCGCGGCGCCAGAATTCCATCGGGGATCGTCTTCGGCGAGCACTGGTCAGGAAACATCTCGCGCTTGATCGCGTCGACCGCGCGGTCCCCCCAGTCGTTCAAGAGCACGATGAACGCGAGCCCCAACACGGTGAATCCGAAGCCCCAGGCAAGCGCACCGAGGTTCAGCCGACCGATCACGCTCGCGGCGAGGAGTTGGCCGAACAGGGCTGGGACCACTAACTTCGGCCAACTGGCTGGCTTGAGCGCATAGAGCCACCGGTCGGCCCAAGAGCTCGGCAGCCCGCCCGCGGTCGACGACTTGCTCATGAGCCGACTGGAGGCTCCCCGGCGTTCGAAGACTCGGCCGAATCACTCTCGATGTGCTTGGCGCGGTCCTGCCACTTCGAGCGCGCCATGGCCCGCATGTCCTGGACGGAATCCATCTCGTCCACGATCTCGAGTCCGATCAACGTCTCGAGAACGTCTTCCATCGTGACGACCCCATCGACACCGCCATATTCGTCGACGACGACCGCGATGTGCTCGCGGTTGTCGAGCAGCTTCTCGAAAAGGGACGGCAGCGCAATCGTGTCGGGGACCATCAGCGCTTCTCGAGCAAACGAGCTCAGGGGAACGTCGAGCTGATCACGCGCTGCTCGGAGCAGCAACTGGTCTTTGAGGATGTATCCGGTCACCTGATCGGGGGTGTCTTTCCAAATTGGAATTCGCGAGAAAATCATGGAGCCGCGGGCCGCGACCGCATCCCGCACGCTGGTGTTTTCCTCGAGGGAGAACATCACGGTCCTCGGCGTCATGATGTCTCGAGTGCGAAGCGATCCGAAGTGAAAGAGATTGCGAAGAATTCTCATCTCCGACTCATCGAAGATGCCTTGCTCTTCCCCGACGCGCGCCAACGCCGCAAACTCCTCGCGAGAGAACGCGTGTGTGACTCGCCGGCGCTTGAGTATCCGGGTAATCGCCTCGGAGAGCCACACCAGTGGCGAAAGGAGTAGGATCATGACGGGAAGAACGGTCGCCATGAAGCCCGTCAGACGGCGCCAATAGAGGGCCCCGAGGGTCTTCGGGAGGATCTCGCTGAAGACCAAGATCGCGAGCGTGAGAACGGCAGAGGCGATCGCCAGCGCTTCGGAGCCCCACAGCCGCTGCGCTTCCGCGCCCACGCCCGCGGCGCCTGCAGTATTCGCGAACGTGTTCAAGCTCAAGATCGCTGCGAGGGGTCGATCGACATGCTGCTTGAGAGCTCGGATCCGCCCGCCGACGCGTGGTCGATCCTGCTCCAGCTTCGCGACGTGCGATGGGGTCACGCTCAAAAGACCCGCCTCTAGAATCGAGCACAGGAAGGACACACCGAGCGCGAGCCCAAAATAGACGAAGAGCGCCGTCATCCCGACTCCTGCCAGTTTCGTGCTTCGGTTTCCTGCCTACGAAACGGCCCGTGGTGCGCAAGCTCCTCGATCTGTTGCTGCACGGACGCCGCCTCCCGCGGAAGGAAGTCGGCAACCGCTTGCGCGAGAACTGGATGTCGAATCCAATGGCCGCTGTAGATCGGAACCGGCATCAGGCCGCGTCGCAGCTTGTGGGTGCCCTGCGCGCCCGCTTCGAAGCGCCGCATCCGTTGGTCGATCGCGTGCTCGATGAGCCGATAGTAACAGAGCTCGAAGTGGAGCATGTCGTGCCGTTCGCTCGCGCCCCAGTATCGACCGTAGAGGTGACCCCCTTTTTCGAAGTTCAGCGACGCGGCAACGACTCGCCCTTCGTCCCGCGCAGCGAGCACCAAGGGCGTGCCATCGAGCTCGGTAGGGGCGAGCTCGAAGAATTCCCGAGTGAGGTAGGGGTACGAGCCCTTCCGGACGCAGGTCGCGCGGTACAAGCGCTCGAGTGTGCTCCAGTCCGCTGCGCTGAGCTCGTCACCGTGCAGCTTCTCGATCTGAAGGCTCGATTCGGCCGCCACCCGGCGCTCTTTACGAAGCTTCTTGCGCATCGACGACCTGAACTCGGCGACGAAGTCATCGAAGGTCTCGTAGCCGGCATTCCGCCAGTGGAACTGAAAAGAGAGCCGCTTCATCAGTCGCCCGTCTGCCGCCACCCACTCCTGCTCGTCGGGGCTCAAGAACAGAAGGTGAATCGATGATGCCTTCGCCGCTTCAGCCACCTCGAAACAACCGTCGATCAAGCGCGAGACCATCGGACCCGGGGCCTCGCTCGGCGCAAACAAGAAGCGGCGGCCCGTCACGGGGGTGACGGGCACCATGGCGACCACCTTGGGGTAGTAGCTGATGCCCAGCCGTGACGCGGCGTCCGCCCAGCTCCAATCGAAGATGTACTCCCCGTAGCTGTGAGTCTTGAGATAGAGCGGCAAGGCTCCGACGAGGCGCTTGCCTCGCCAGGCCGTGACGTGCGCCGGCTCCCAGCCGGAGCCGCGACCCACGGAGCCGCTCTCCTCGAGGACGCGAAGAAAGCCGTGCTCCACGAAAGGGTCATCGTCTCCGACGAGCTCGTTCCATGCGCACGGGTCTATGGACCTCAGGGACGACAGAACTCGTATGTCGGGAAACTCAGCCAAGCGAGTGGCAGAGTCTGCACGACCGGACGGGCTAGAGCCAGCCGAGGTAACGCGTGGGGCCCGACTCACCCCGAACGCGATTGATCAGCCGTTTCAAGAGCGCGTAACGACGAAAAAAGCCCTCGACCCGGCGGCGGTCGGCACCGTCGAGAGGCCGTTCAGCGCAGATCCGTTTCGGGTCGGCAACCCCAGCGTCGACGAATCCGATCGTCGCCCTGACGGCCATGGTGGCACGAGCGCCGCGAGGGAGCCGAGGCCCGAGAACGACCGCATCGACGGCGTCACCGTCGTCGGCGAGGGTCCCCGGCAGGTGCCCGTAATTAAACGGCGATGGAAACGGTGAGACGAAGTCGATCGTTCCGTCGTCTTTGCGCTTGACGAAGCTGCCACGAGGGACATCGATGATGACGCTGGCGATCTCGTCGCTCATGCGCGGAGCTCGCAGGCGGTCGCCACCAGCCCATCCTCGACGAGGT
>Ga0209536_100003659_pt1 | contig 24606 bp, 19 predicted proteins | sample DeeMarSeWOR28_12_FD_187461 | JGI IMG/M metagenome (GOLD analysis project Ga0209536, IMG submission 187461) | Marine sediment microbial communities from White Oak River estuary, North Carolina - WOR-2-8_12 (SPAdes) (version 2) | ecosystem: Environmental > Aquatic > Marine > Intertidal zone >...
CCGGCCAGGATCGGGCCGACGTTCACGCCGTCGCCCACCGCTTTTATCAGGTTGAACGCGATGTTTGCCGCGTCCAGGTCCGGCATGATCAACAGATTAGCGCTGCCAGTAAGCCGTGAGTTTGGGAAAATGCGCTCGCGTATCTGCTCGGAGATGGCGGCATCAGAGTGCATCTCGCCCTCGACCTCGAGGTCCGGTTCGCGCTCGAACAGGATCTGCAGCGCATCGCGCATCTTCTGCGCCGAGGGGGCGCTGCTGGCGCCGAAATTGGAATGCGACAACAGTGCCGCCTTCGGCGTCAGCCCGAAGCGGCGTACCACGTCGGCCGCCATGCGCGTGGTCTGGGCAATGTGCTCGGCCGACGGATCGTAGGTGACATACGTGTCCGTGATGAACAGGCTCCCCTTCGGCGTGATCAACAGGTTGACGGTAGAAAAATCCGTCAGCCCCGGTGCGACGCCGATGACGTTTCGAACGTAATTCAGGTGCTTGTGGAAGCCGCCGTTGACCCCGGCAATCATGCCGTCGACGTCGCCACGGTGAAGCAGCAGGGTGGCGAGGGCCGTGGTTCGGGTCAGGATGATAGCGCGCGCATCGGCCGGGGAAACGCTCTTGCGCTCCATGATGCGATGGTAGTCACGGCAGTCGCGCTCGTAATTCGGGTTGTCGGACGGATCGAGCACGTCGAAGTGTTTGCCACAGACAACGTGCAAACCCATGTCGCGGATCGTCTCTTCGATCAACTCCCGGCGACCGAGCAAGAGCGGGCGCGCAATGATGCCGTCGTCGACCAGAACCTGGACCGCGCGCAGCACTCGCACCGATTCGCCTTCCGCGTAGACCAGACGGCGCGGATTCCCTGCGGCCCGTTCGAACACCGGCTTCATTACGAGGCCTGACCGGAACACGTAGTTCTCGAGGCGGTGCCGGTAGGCGTCGAGATCCTCGATTGGCCGGGTCGCAACACCGGAGTCCATGGCCGCCTTCGCCACGCGCAGGGGCACTTCTGCGATCAGCCGCGAGTCGAACGGCTTGGGAATCAGGTAGTCGGGACCGAAGCGCAGCTGTCCGCCCCCGTAGGCGGCGGCCACCTCCTCGTCGGCCTCTTCCATGACCAGGTCCGCCAGGGCCTCGACGCAGGCGATCTTCATTGCCTTGTTGATGTCGGTCGCGCCCACGTCCAGGGCGCCACGAAACATGTAGGGGAAGACCAACACGTTATTGATCTGGTTGGGATAATCGGAGCGGCCTGTGCCTATGATCGCGTCGGGCCGCACCGCGCGTACGAGTTCCGGCATTATCTCCGGCTCGGGATTCGCAAGCGCCATGATCAGCGGGCGATCGGCCATCCGCTCGACCTGCTCGGGCTTGATAACGCGCGGTGCCGATAGCCCCAGGAACACATCGGCACCGTCGATCACGTCGTCGAGGACACGGGCGTCGCTGTCGACCGCGTAGCGTTCCTTGTACGGATCCATGTTGTCACGGCCGAGATAAACGACGCCGTGGATGTCACAGAGGGTCACGTTTTCCTTGCGCAAGCCCATGGCAACCAGCAGGTCGACGCAGGCCAGGGCGGCGGCGCCGGCGCCGGTACCGACGAGGCGCACGTCCTCGATGCGCTTGCCGATCAGAAGCAGCCCGTTGCGCACGGCAGCGGCAACGCAGATGGCGGTGCCGTGCTGGTCGTCGTGCATCACCGGTATCGACATGCGGTCGCGCAGCTTGCGCTCGATGTCGAAACACTCGGGCGCCTTGATGTCCTCGAGATTGATGCCGCCGAACGTGGGTTCGAGTGAGGCGACAATGTCGACGAACCTGTCCGGATCGGTTTCGTTGATTTCGATGTCGAAAACGTCGACGCCGGCGAACTTCTTGAACAGTACCGCCTTGCCCTCCATCACCGGCTTGGAGGCCAGCGGGCCGATCGGTCCCAGTCCCAGCACGGCCGTGCCGTTGGTCACCACGCCGACCAGGTTGCCGCGAGCCGTGTAGGCTGCTGCGTCCGCCGGGTTGTCGACGATTTCTTCACAGGCGACGGCCACCCCCGGCGAATATGCCAATGCCAGGTCGAGCTGGTTGACCATGCGCTTGGTCGGCTGAATCTGCAGCTTGCCCGGAACGGGATTGCGGTGGTAGTCCAACGCGCGTTCGCGAAATTCATCGGTCATTGGTGACTGGTCCCCCTGCGCGGTGAATCGAACGCTCGGGAATGATGGAGTATGGCGCTAACTGCCGGCGCCGCCGAGTATACATCAACAGTCTGTTAGCCCCCGGGATCACACTCAATTAATGGTATGCACCCGAACTCGCGGCACGACTGACCTGCAGCTGGCGGACAATGACCAGGGCCAGCGCCGTGATGTTCATCAGGAACGCATAGATGACGCTGGGGACGGCCAGCCCGGAGACACTCAGCAGGCTGACGGCGACGGTGATGCCGAGCGCACTGTTCTGGATGCCGCATTCCACCGCAAGAGCGATCCTGCCGGCGGTCGGCAGGCGGCCGGCGACGCCGAGCAGGGCGCCGGTGGCCATGGTCACGACGTTGAGCACGAGTATCGCCGGGCCGACCGTCGTGAAGTGCGCCGTGATGCTGGGCCATTCCGTAAAGAAGGTGACGAAGACGATCATCAGGAACACGGCCGTGGCGAGCCTGCCGATCGTTTTCGCGACTGCGGACGTCAGCCACCCGGCCTGGTTGAAGAGCAGGCCGGCCGCCACGGGAACGAGCGTGATCATGAAGAGGCTGCCGATGGCCTGGCCCATCGGGTAGTCGACGGGCGCTGCCGCGCCGAGAAAATGCGCGAGCGAGAATCCGACAATGATCGGCACGGTGATGAACGACAGCAGGCTCGTACACGCGGTGAGCGTGATGGACAGGCAAGTGTCGCCGCGCGACAGGTCCGTGATCATCGCAGCGGTGACGCCGCCCGGACAGGCGGCGAGGATCATCAGTCCGACAGCCGTCTCCGGAGCCAGGTCGAACAGCACGATGATTGCGAATGCCGTGAGCGGCAGCAGCAGTGTTTGTGCAAGCAGTCCGAGGCCCACGGCGACCGGGTAGGTCAACACGCGACGGAAGTCCGCGGTGCGGAGCTTGAGGCCGAGGGCGAACATGATGAAGGCGAGCCCCGCCGGCAGCAGCGTCGAGATGACCGGGTTCAAGACAGTTGCTCTACGATCAGTAATGCGCCGACGAGCACCTGGACCAGGGCGGTCCTGCCGAGTTGCGCGTTCATGCCCGGACCCACCGGCATGCGCGCAAACAGCAGCGCCAGCCACAGGCAGACGGGCAAGCCGAGCCACACGAGGCCGAGACCCTGCATGCCCCAGGCAGCCGCCAGCATCGCGAAAGGCACGAGTACCAGGAAGCCATACAGCCACTGTGCCGCTTGCTTGCCAAGCCTGCCGGCCAGGGTCTTCCGGCCCGCACGGAGATCCGCCACGGTGTCACGAAGGTTGTTCACCAGCAGCACGGCGGCGGCATAACAGCCGATAGCAACGCCGGTCAGGGAGACGGCGCCGGACGGCAGTTGTCCCATCTGCAGGAAATAGCTTCCCGCTACCGCGACCAGCCCGAAAAAGACGATCACGTACACCTCGCCGAATGGCCCGTGGGACAGCGGCCGCGGGCCGGAGGAATACGCGTAGCCGGCGGCCAGCGACGCGAGCCCGATCACGAGTATCGGTATGCCGCCGACGACGATCAGGTAGACACCGGCAGCCAGCGCCGCAACGAAACAGGCGATCGCGGCGCGCCGCACCTGCTTCGGCTTTGCGAGGCCGGAGCCTGTTATCCGGACCGGCCCGATGCGGTCGGGGCCGTCTGCACCACGCTCGCCGTCGTTGGCGTCGTTGAAGAGGTTGGTGCCGATCTGTATCAGCACGGCGCAGGCGAGTGTCGCGACAAAGGTGAGCCAGTCCGGGTCTGCGCCGCCTGCCCAGGCGAGTACGGCGCCAACGGCGACCGGTACCGCCGCCATCGTCAGCGTCCGCGGCCGCATGCCCAGCAGCCAGATGTTGGGCCGCTCAGAATTCATAGCGCAGCGAGACGAGGAATTCCCGCGGCCGCCCGTAGACCTGTTCGACGTAGGCCGCCGCGGTGTCGAACGCGGAGTTGCCGGTGACGAGGTAGGTCTCGTCGAGCAGGTTCCTCGTCGCGACGGTGACCTGCCAGCGGCCGGCCCGGGGTACGTAAGCGAGCGATGCGTTGACGAGGTGAAACGGGGACTGGCGGATCTGCGGACTGTTGACGGCGTCGTGGTATTCGGCGTCCTGCCAGGACCAGTCCAGGCGGGCAGTGACGTCACCCAGGTGCCCGAGGCCCATCCGGTAAGCCGTGCCGGCGGCCACGCTCCACATCGGTGAGTTTGCGAGCTGATTGTCGAGGCGCACGCCCGAGTCCTGCGCAGGCTGGTTCAGGCGCCGATAATTCGCGTTGAGATGGCCGGCCGAGAAGCCGATGTCCCAGTTGGGTGCTGCGAGCCATTCCAGCTCGAGTTCGCCGCCCCGCACACGCGCAGCACCGGCATTCACGGTCAAGGGATTGAAGGACTCGCGGACGATGATCTGCAGGTCCTCGTAGTCGGCATCGAACACGGCGAGGTTCACTCGCAGGCGGCCGTCGAAATACGACCCTTTAATGCCGAGTTCGAGGCTGTCGACCGTCTCCGGACGGTACGAGCTCGGTGCGCGGTCTGGCGTCGGCCCGACGAAGCGCTGGTCGAATCCGCCGCTCTTGTAACCGGTCGCGAACGTCACGTAGCCGAGCATGTCCTCAGAGAACCGGTAACTCAGGTCGATCGTCGTGTCCGTCGCGTCGAAGTCCAGCTCGCTGCGGCGATAGTCGAGGATGCGTTCGCCCGCCGCCATCGGACCGGTCGGCGCGAGATAGAATCCCTGGAGTTCCGGCCAGGTGGGTGGAAAGAACCCGGGTGCCGAGCCTGCCGAGGCGTCGCCGAGCGACAGCTGGTCCGGCAGGTAGGCCTTGCGGTCTTCCGTGTGCCTGGCGCCGATGGACAACGCAAGCCGGTCGGTGACATCGAGCGTGCCGTGGGCGAAAACCGCGTACGACTGATTGTCGTAATAGCCGCCGCTCTGGATCGCGCCGGTTGGCACCGTGACGTCGACCAGGTTGAAGCCGGACTCGTCGTAGTAGAAGAGCCCCAGCACCGCGGCCAGGCCGCGTTCGCCGCTCGCGAACTGCAGCTGCATTTCCTGGCTGAACTGTTCGTGTTCGTAATCGTCGCGCGTGGCGAAAATATTGGCGGGCGTGTTGTCGCCGTCGCGGGAGGAGAGCATGGTCATCTCGCGATAGCCGGTCGTCGACTTGAGGGCCCAGCGATTGCCGATCGACCAGTCGACCGTCAAGGCCGCGCCGCCGCTGTCGAGTTCGGACGCGACCGGGAAGGTGCCTTCGGCGACGAAAGGTCCCGGCCGTGAATCGGCGCCGTAGCAGCCGGGGGCATTCCCTGTCGCCGCACCGGGCGGCGGAAAGGTGGGCGGTCCGCCCTGCGGCGTCGCGTCGAAAGCCGGGTTGACGACCACGGCGCCGCAGCTCTCCAGGACCGCATTGCCGAAGGTCGCGAACGGCTGCCGATCGTTGACGCCGCCGGAGACCACCGGCGCGCCGTTCTCGTCGATGACCGTGTAGTCGACGACGAGCGATGCCGCGATCGCGTCCGTCGGCTCCCAGCGCATGGTGCCCCGTGCAGACCAGCGGTCGCGGTCGCCGGTTCTTACGCCGTCGAATCGCCGCTCGACATAGCCGTCGCGCTGCAGGCGGCTGATCGAGACGCCGGTTGCAAGCGACTCGGCCAGAGGCAGGTTCGAGCGAAACATCAGCGCTCTCAGGTCGTCATTGCCGAGCCTGAGCTCTACGCGGCCAGCGGCCTCGGTGAAGGCGGGCAGGCGGCTATGAACCTTGATTGCGCCGCCAATCGAATTGCGGCCGAACAGGGTGCCCTGCGGTCCGCGCAGGACCTCGACGCGTTCGATGTCGACCAGGTCGAGCACGTTGCCGGGCGAGCGGCCGATATAGATGCCGTCCACGTACATCGCGACGCCGGGATCGGTAACCGGCGTGTAGTCTGCCTGCCCGATGCCGCGAATGAAGATCTGGCCGACGGAACTGGAGCCGGACGAAGGCGCCGCCTTGTCGAACTGCAGGTTCGGCACGACGGCGCCCAGCTGATCCATGGCGTAGAGCTGCCGCGCCTCGAGCTCGGCGCCGCTCATCGCGGTGATCGAGATCGGGACTTCCTGCAGTTTTTCTTCACGACGCCGCGCCGTGACGACGATCTCCTCGATCGGCCGGGCGGCGGCGTCCGCACTATCGGGATCTTGCGCCTCGACGGTGACGGGCAACAGCTGCGAGATCGCAATCGCAAACGCTGCGCAACGCTGCGCTGAAGGCATCTGGCGAATCCCCCCTACTCGAAAGCGGCAATACTAACCCCGTGGTGCAGGCATGTCAGCGCCGGCTGCCGTCGGCGGTTTCCGGGACCTGGCGGTCACTCCAGCACGTGCTTTCCAATGTCGGAGATCCTGCGGCAACCGGTCAGGGCCATCGCGACCAGCATCTCCTTGTGAAGCAGCTCCAGCACGTGTTCCACGCCCGCCTGTCCCTGTGCAGCCAGCGCGTATACCCAGCTTCTGCCAATCAGCACGGCGTCGGCACCGAGCGCCAGCATGCGGACGACGTCGAGACCGGAGTAGATGCCTCCGTCGGCCAGGATGACAAGCCGGCCGCCTGCGGCCTCGGTGATTCCCGGAAGCGCGGCAGCGGCAGAGACGACGCCATCGAGCTGGCGGCCGCCGTGATTCGAGACGATGATACCGTCGACCTCTGCGGCCGCCGCCTCCCTGGCATCGCTCGGGTCCAGTATCCCTTTGATTATAATGGGTCCATCCCAGTTGTCGCGGATAAACGCCAGGTCCTGCCAGGATACCGATGGGTCGAAATTGTTTTGCATCCAGGCCATGAAATCCTCGAGCCCGCTCCTGTCTCCGAGCACCGGTGCAACATTGCCCAGCTGGTGCGGCCTGCCCCACAGGCCGACATCCCATGCCCAGCGCGGCCGCAGCATCGCCTGGGTCACTCGCCGGAGGTTACCCGACAACCAGCTCTCACCTGCAAGGCCGGACCTGTAGTCGCGATACCGCGAGCCGGGCACGGGCATGTCAACGGTGAAGACCAGCGCCGAACAACGGGCCTCGCGTGCCAGTGTCAGCATATCGCGCATGAATGCGCGATCCCGGATCATGTAAAGCTGGAACCAGAATGGCCGTGTTGCAACCTCCGCCACCTCGCCAATCGGACATACGCCGACTGTCGACAGGGTGAACGGCACGCCCGCGGCCTCGGCCGCCCGCACCGCCTGCAATTCACCACGTCGTGCGTACATTCCGGCAAGACCGACGGGCGCCAGCCCGACAGGCATTTGGTAATCATGGCCGAATAACGCTGTCGTCGTGTCGATGTCGGACACGTCGCGCAAGATCCGCTGCCTGAGCGAGAGCGATTCGAGGTCAGCCCTGTTCCGGGCCTTGGTAATTTCTGCGTAAGAACCGCCATCAAGGTACTCGAACAGGAAATGCGGGACCCGCTTTTTGGCAAGGCGTCGATAGTCGTAAACAGAGGCTGCCTTCATGTTTTTGTCCGTCCAACCTGGTTTCGCTTCTCATCAACCCGGCCACGGAGAAGCAGCAATCAAACGCCGGAAACCGGCGTTGCTGACCAAGGTCACGGATTCTAGCCCATTGCTCGAGTAGTTGATGCGGCACGCCTCGATCGAGGCGGCGTTGACGCCCGGTTACGACGCAGCGCAGCAAAGATTTCGCAATTGCCATAGGTACTCGGCGGCGGAAGCGGTATGCTAGAGGGGGGGCAAGTAAGAGCGAGGTAGCAGAATCATGTTCAACAAGAAAAAAGAGGAATACTCAGAATACGAACGCTCCGAGCCGGCTGTGCCAAGCGCTCCGGACGTGCGGCGGCGCAAGACGTCTGTCATCGGGCCGACGCTCAAATTCAAGGGCGAATTATCGGCGAATGAAGACCTGATCATCGAGGGCGAGATAGAGGGCACGATTGCGCACCAGGACAAGAATCTCACGGTGGGCAAAGAGGGTCGCGTCAGGGCGGACATCAACGCGCGAACTGTCGAGATATATGGTCAGGTGGACGGCGATATCCGCGGTGAAGACATCGTGAAGCTCGCCAAGTCGGCTGATGTGAAAGGCAATATTCACTGTGCCCGTATCGTCATGGAGGATGGTGCACGGTTCTCCGGCAACATCGACATGGGCCAGAAAATGAAGCCGGCGAGCAAGCCCACAAGCTTACCGATTGCCGAATCGGCCAAGCAGGCCGAATCGGCAGGATAGACCTCCGGTGCCCTCGATTATCGGCAGCACGGTCGTAATGAAGGGCGAACTTATCGTCGGCGAAGACCTGGAGATTGAAGGCACGTTCGACGGCACGATAACCGGCGAGAGTCAGGATACCGTCACGGTGCGTCGGATCGCGCGACTCAGCGGCAAAGTATCGGCGACCGTGGTCAGGGTCGAGGACGGCACGAACCTGGAAAACACTGTCCTGTCGGGCTGCATCCGGCTCGCCGAATAGCCGGAGATTTACAGAGCGCATATTCGTTGATCACGTGAACCCGGCTGGAACATCGAATACCGCAAGAACCGCATCCCTGGCGGAGCGGCTCCGCGAATTGGTCGACGAGCACTACGTCGTGTCCGACGCCGAGTCCAAACGACCGTTCGAATGTGACGGCCTGTCCGTCTACAAGCAGATGCCCGGCCTGGTCGTATTGCCTTCGTCGACCGAACAGGTCCGAAAGGTCATGCGCCTGTGTTTCGAGCACAAGGTGCCGCTGGTTGCCCGCGGTGCCGGAACGGGTCTCTCGGGCGGAGCGCTGCCGAACCGCGACGGAGTGGTGCTCTCCCTCGCGCGTCTCTCGAAGATCCTCGAGATCGACCCGGACGCCGGGCTGGCGCGGGTGCAGCCCGGGGTGACGAATCTCGCCATCAGCGAGGCCGCCGCACCTTATGGACTCTTCTATGCACCGGACCCGTCATCCCAGATCGCCTGTTCGATCGGTGGCAATGTTGCGGAAAATGCAGGCGGCGTCCATTGCCTGAAATACGGGCTGACCGTGCACAACGTGTTGCAGCTTACCGTCGTAACCGTCGAGGGGGAGATCATGACGGTCGGTTGCGAAGGCATGGTCAGCGCGGGTCCCGACCTGCTGGCCCTGATGATCGGTTCCGAGGGTATGCTGGGCGTCGTCACGGAAGTCACGGTAAGGCTCCTCCCCGAGCCGCCGCTCTGCCGCGTGATCCTGGCGTCGTTCGACGAGCCCGAGCATGCCGGTGATGCCGTAAGTGCCGTGATTGCAGACGGGATAATCCCGGCGGGCTTCGAGATGATGGACAGCCACGCCATCCGGGCCGCCGAGGACTACGTCGGTGCCGGGTACGATACGGACGCCGCGGCGCTGCTCTTGTGCGAGCTGGACGGTACCGAAGAGGAGGTTCGTTACGGTATCGAGCACGTCACGGCCGTGTTTCGGCGGCACAGTGCCAGGTCGATCCGTGTGTCGGCGAACGAAGCAGAGCGCCTGCTGTTCTGGAAAGGACGGAAATCGGCGTTTCCCGCCGTCGGGCGAATATCGCCGGATTACTACTGCATGGACGGCACGATTCCCCGCCGGATGCTGTCGCGGGTATTGACGGACATAGCCCGGCTCTCCCGTGAATACGGATTGCGGGTTGCCAACGTCTTCCATGCCGGTGACGGCAACATGCATCCGCTGATCCTGTTCGACGAGAGCAAGCCCGGGGAGCTGCAGAAGGCGGAGGCGTTCGGCGCCGAGATTCTCAGGCTCTGCGTCGCGGCAGGAGGCTGCATCACCGGAGAACATGGCGTGGGCGTCGAGAAGCTGGAGCAGATGCTGGACCAGTTCAGTGATGCCGAGCTCGCCCAGTTGAATGCGATCAAGGATGCGCTCGATCCCGATACGCTCCTCAACCCCGGCAAAGGTGTGCCGACGTTGAAGCGCTGCCAGGAGTACCGGTCCGCATGAGCGTTGTTGTTGCCGACTTGCTGGAGCAGGTACGAGACGCCACGGCGAAAGGCCGGGCGCTCTGCATCGTCGGTGGCAACAGCAAGAAACATCTCGGACGCGAAGCGACGGGCGAACGGGTCGACATGAGCGCCTGTTCCGGCGTCGTCGACTACCAGCCGTCGGAACTGGTGGTAACGGTGCGCGCCGGCACGAAGATCTCAGACCTGCAGAGGCTGCTCGCCGAGGAGAACCAGGTGCTTGCGAGTGAGCCGCCGGAGTTCGAGGGCAATGCCACGGTCGGAGGCACGCTGGCCTGCAACCTGTCCGGACCGTCGCGGCCGTGGCAAGGCTCGATACGGGACCACGTTCTCGGGGTGCGCATCATCAACGGTAAAGCCGAGCATCTGCGCTTCGGTGGCGAAGTCATGAAGAACGTGGCGGGCTACGATATTTCACGATTGATGGCCGGCGCGATGGGCACGCTCGGGATACTGACCGAAATCACGCTCAAGGTTGCACCGAAACCCGAGGCGACGGTGACCGTGCGGCGGCCGGCTGGAGCGAGCGACGGCGTGCGTGCGATGAATGACCTGTGCCGGAGACCGTTGCCGGTAAGCGGTGCGTGCTGGCACGAGGGCAACATGTACATTCGCCTTGCCGGTCCGGCGTCCGTCATCGCCGCCGCCGCTGACCAGGTCGATGGCAGCGTGCTGTCCGACGATCGGGGTTTCTGGTCCGGGCTGCGAGAGACGGACCTGTCATTTTTTGCCGACGCAGAGGACCTCTGGTGCCTCTCGCTGCGATCGACGTGCGATCACTTCATGCCGGATGCGAACTGGCTTATCGACTGGCGCGGTGCGCGCCGATGGCTGGCGGGGCATTCCGATCGCGACACGCTCGAGCGCTTCGTGAGGGACGTTGGCGGTGAAGCCTGGCATATGCGCGGCGCACAGAAGGGTGACGAGGTCTTTCCGGACCGCAGCGAGGCTTATCGAAGGATGCTGCTGCGGCTCAAGCAGGCGCTGGATCCAGGCGGTGTTTTCAATCCCGGCCGCCTCTACTCCTGGATGTAGGGCGGCGGCATGTACCTGAAGCTGCACAGCGACTTTGCGGGCAACACGCTGGCACGCGAGGCTGCGGACATCATCAAGAGCTGCGTGCACTGCGGCTTTTGCAATGCGACCTGTCCGACCTACCAGGAATTTTTCGACGAGCGCGACGGACCGCGGGGCCGGATCTACCTCGTCAAGCACATGCTGGAGAGTGGACAGGCCGGCGATGCAACCCGCATGCACCTGGACCGTTGCCTGACGTGCCGCGCGTGCGAGACGACGTGCCCGTCCGGCGTGCGATACAGCAGGGTTGCCGATATCGGGCGCGAGATCATCGAGGAGGCGACGACGCGCCCGCTGGCCGAGCGGTGGATGCGGGGTCTCGCGAGGACCGTCTTTCCGTTCCCGGCGCGTATGCGACCGCTGCTCGCAATCGGCCGGTTCACGCGATGGCTGTTGCCGTCGCGGCTGCGGGAGCAGGTGCCCGCCCGCCCGGCCTTGTCCGCACAGGATGTCGGGGAGTGGGCGGCGCAGCGCAAGATGCTCGTCCTTGGTGGCTGTGTGCAGGCGGCAGCGACGCCCGCGACGAATCATGCAGCACGGCGGGTATTTCGGCGCCTCGGTATCGAGCTCATCGATGCGCCGTCCGCCGGTTGCTGCGGTGCCGTGAGCTATCATCTTGCGGCGCGGGAAGAAGCGCTCGGTTTCGTGCGACGCAATATCGACGCCTGGTGGCCCTATGTCGAGGCCGGGGCCGAGGCAATCGTATCCACGGCGTCGGGATGCGGCGTAATGATCAACGACTACGGCGAACTCCTGCAAGACGATCCCAGGTACTCGGCAAAGGCACAACGCATCAGCGAACTTGCCAGGGACGTGTCCGAAGTTCTCGAGACAGAGGACCTGGGAGTATTTCGCGATGCGGCGGAAAAGCGTGCCACCGCGGTGCACTGTCCGTGCACGCTGTCGCACGGCCAGCAACGGGATGGCTCCGTCGAACGCATCCTGGATCGGGTCGGCATACCGCTGGTGGATACGACCGAAAAGCACCTTTGCTGCGGGTCTGCGGGTACTTACTCAATGTTTCAGCCGGAGATAAGTAAGCGATTGCTGAAGCGCAAACTGGCAGCATTAAGCGTCGGGAAACCGGAGCAGATCGTGACCGCGAATGTCGGCTGCCAGCTGCACCTGGCGTCGCGATCGGACGTGCCTGTCAGACACTGGATCGAATTGCTGGATGAACCAGGATGCAGCTCATGAATTCGTGCTGCGGATAGCCCGAGTATCTTTTTGATTAGCGCCGTGATTCCATAACTCGATAAGCTTCAACCACCAGCGGCATTCCGGGCGTGAGCGAGCGACAACTCAACAAACAGGCAGCGGAGATCTTCCGCGAGTGTGCCGGCATCCTGCAGCACCAGGCCGCGAATCCGTTTCGCGTCAATGCTTACGTGCGTGCTGCAAACGTCCTTGATTCCCTGCAGGACGACGTGCGCGAGATTCTGGACAGGGAGGGGACCGACGGTCTGGTCAAGCTGCCGGGCATCGGCGAGGGGCTCGCTGCCGCGATCGACGAGATCGCCCGCACCGGACGCCTGTCGCAGCTGGACCGCCTGCGCGGGGAAGCCTCTCCCGAGACCCTGTTCCAGACGTTGCCCGGCGTGGGACGAAAACTCGCGGAGGATATACACGAGACGCTACATGTCGACACGCTCGAGGCACTCGAAAACGCAGCCCACGACGGTTCATTGCTGACCGTTCCGGGCATCGGCGAACGGCGCGCGGCAGCGATTCGCGCCGGGCTGGCGGCCATGCTCGGGCGCGGGCAGCCTCGCCGGCGCAGGCGCGGACCGGCCCCCGGCGTGCGGCTGTTGCTCGAGATCGACGCCCGCTACAGGAAGCAGGCGGCCGCTGGCGAGTTGCCGAAAATCGCGCCCAAACGCTTCAATCCCGAGGGCAAGGCATGGCTGCCGATCCTGCACGCCGAGCGCGAGGGCTGGCATTTCACGGCGTTGTTCTCGAACACCGCGCGGGCACACGACCTCGGCAAGACGGATGACTGGGTCGTCATTTACTTTTACGATGACGATCACCAGGAGGGCCAGTGCACGGTCGTTACGGAGACGCACGGGCCTATGGAGGGTGAACGGGTCGTGCGTGGGCGGGAGCATGAATGGGCACCATCGCAATAATGACAACGACGGACAGCCTAGACGAGGCGCGCTCGATTGCGGCCGCCCTTGTGGAGCGGAAGCTCGCGGCCTGCGCACAAATCTCGCCGATACAAAGCTATTACTCGTGGCAGGGCGCCGTTCAGAACGATGAGGAATTCCGCGTTCTCATAAAGACCACGGAGCAACGGTACGCCGACGTCGAGGCGGCCATCCTGGAGCTGCACTCCTACGATGTGCCTGCGGTCGTTGCTTTTGACCTCACGAGGAGTTTCGGGCCTTATGCCGATTGGGTGGCCGACAGCGTGTCGGGCAACGAAGGCTGAGCGTGGCGCGTAATACACGTCACCGAATCCTCGTCGCCAGCCTCGTGCTTTTTAACGAACACGGGGTGCCGCGCACGACCATCAACGACATCGCGGACGAGATCGATATCAGTCCCGGCAACCTGCATTACCACTTCCGCAGGAAAGAAGAGATCGTCGATGCGCTGACGGCGGAGTTCCAGGCGGACGCGCGAAAGGTCATGCATCCGCCGGACAGCGACAGCGTATCCCTCGACGATTTCTGGTGGTTCCTGCACCACCTGCTGGAACTGAAGGCAGCCTACCGGTTCATGCTGACCGATACCGAGGTCCTTGCCGACGACTATCCGAAGGTCGCGAGGGCGCTACGGCACTTCGCGAGAGCAGTCAACGCGGCTTTCGAGTTGTATCTGCTCGGCCTGGTGCAGAACGGCTATCTGAATACGGATATGGCGGGCGTGAAGAGTGCCGCCAGAAATGTCGCCATTATCGCGCTCATGTCTGAGCGTTTCGACGAGCTGCTTGAATCAGGTTTGGACGCGGACGATGCCGCGGTCGGCGTCGCACGCTCGATCCTTGGCTTGTTGAAACCCCTCGCCACGCCCGATACGGCGATTGAGCTGGAAGAACTGGCCACTCACTACGCAGAGTGAGTGGCCAGCGAGTCGTTATCAGGCGGCTTTCGTTTCAGTCGTACCAGCCGGCTTTGCGGCGGGCGTCTTCTTGGTCGCCGCTTTCTTGGCAGGCGCTTTCCTGGTGGCCGCTTTCTTGGCAGGCGCCTTCTTGGCAGCAGGCTTCTTTGCCTTCGGCTCGAGTGACTTCAGGATCTTGTTGAGCTTCTTGTTGATCTTGTCGATGTCGTTCTTGCTCGGAACATTCATACGGTCCATCGCGTCTGCAACACGCTTGTCGAATGCGCTCTGCAGCTTGTTCAGCTTCGAACGATCGCGGACCCGGTCGAGCAGGCCTTCGGCCTTGTCTTCCGCGTCATCCCGCATCTCGCGGACGGAATCCTGAACGTCGTCGATGAGTTTCTCGGTCTTCTTTGACGCTTGCTTGCGGAACTTCTCGCCGTCCTTTACCAGCGACTCGAAGGTCTCGGAGCCCATTTTCTGGGCATTGGCGAACGCACCCAGCCCGGCCAGGAATACATTGTCCAGCTGCTCAGTGAATTCACTAACTCTTTGTTTTGCCTTGCTTTCTTTCTTCGCCATGGTTTTCTCCTCAGCATGGTTGTTTTCGAATTATGGGAACTGTAGCTCGCAAAATTAGGGCCTTCATACTAAATTGGGCGAATGATTCTCTCGGCAACAAGGCGCCTGCAGCGCGCCATGGATGCCGCCGAAAGCTACGACGAGTGGCGGGCGGCGGCAATCGCGCACGACAAAGCGTCGGGCGTTAAGAAATGGGTGGAGTCGGACGAGTCAAAATACTTCGACTATGTGTCCATCCGGCGGCGTCTCGAGAAGCTGCGCAGTCTGCGAGCGGCCGGTGATCACGAGCGCCTGCTTTATGCGCTGAACGAGGGCATTCACGGCAACATCGACGGCATCGGTCGTCGTGCGCTCTACGGCAAAGCCAAGTTCGGCACCAAGCGGCTGATAACGGAGTACGTCGATGAAGTCGTGCAGGCGCTCGAACTACTTGCGAGCGACGCAGCTGCGGATATTCCCTTCGATGACCGTGTCGACTTCTTCCGCCGCGCCCAGCATTGCTTCGGCTGCTCCGCCTTCGTGATGAGCGGAGCCGGTTCGTTGTTGTTCTTCCACATCGGCGCCGTAAAAGCGATGTGGCTCGAAGGCATACTGCCCGATGTCCTGTCCGGCAGCAGTGGCGGGGCAATCGTGGCGAGCCTCGTTGGCACCTACGAAAACCAGGACCTCGAACGGCTGTTCGAACCGGAGAACCTGGTGCACGAGATCGAGCGCGACACCGGGCTGTGGCGTTACTTCGACATGTTCCGGCCCGAGGTTGCCCCGCTCGAAGAGATCCACGAGGCAATCCAGCGGCTGCTCCCGGACCTGACCTTCCTGGAAGCAATCGAGCGCACCGGCCGGCACATGAACATCTCCATTGCCGCGGCGGAAAAGCACCAGACATCGCGCCTGCTGAACTCGATTACCACACCCCACGTGTGTGTGCGCGAGGCGGTGATGGCGTCCGCGGCGGTCCCCGGCTTCTACCCGTCGGTGCGGCTCATGGCGCGTAACGACAAGGGCGAGAAACAGCCTTACCTGAAATCCCGGCGTTGGGTCGACGGTTCCATCAGCGACGATATGCCCGCCAAGCGCCTGACCAGGATCTACGGCGTGAACCACTTCATCGTGAGCCAGGTCAATCCGCATGTCTTTCCATTTGTCACGGATACCCGCCGGGGCACCGATCCGCTCTCGATTATGAAAGCCGCGGGCAGCCGCACGGCGCGCGAATGGCTGAACGCCGGCGCGACGCTGTTCGAGAAGCCGCTATCGTGGAACCCGACACTCAACAGGCTGACGAACGCGGGCCTGAGCATCATTAACCAGGACTACGTCGGCGACATCAATATCCTGCCCGACAAGCTGCTCTTCAACCCGCTCAAGTTACTCGCGCACCGCTCCGTCGAGGAAGTCGTGGAGCTGATGGCGATGGGCGAGCGCACGACGTGGCCGAAGATCGAGATGATCCGGGTCCAGACGAAAATCGGCCGAACACTTGACCGTATCGTGGGGAAACTCGATCACGGCGCACCGAAGTTGAGCGGCTCGACGGTACGGCGCGCCAGCTGATTGCTGCCCGGCTCAGGCGGCCGGTGTCTTGCTGGTCGCTTTTTTCTTCTTTCGAGCGCTTTTCTTGGCGCGCTTCTTTTTCTTCTTCGCGGGCTTCTTTTTCGGCGTGACCGCGGCCTTCAGGCTCTCGACGGACGCATCGATGCACTCGATGAAGAACTCGATATCGGGCATGATTTCCCGCGTCGACGTCACGTTGAAAGTGATCTCGCCGTTGTAGCTCGGCGTTGCGATGAACAGCCCCATGCCGTTTACGAGTGGTGCGAGCCCGTAGGCACCCACCTGCCGGGCGCCATTCATGTAGAGCGGCACCTGCGGCCCGGGAATGTTCGAGATGAACAGGTTGCAGGTACGCGCCGCCATGCCCGCGCGCAGCACGAGACGGCCCGCGAGGACCTGGGTTGCAGCCGGGACGTGCTGGCTGAGATCGGTCATCAGGCGCGCCGAAACGCCGGCTTTCGCCTCCTTGCTAAGCCGTGTGGCCTCGTGGATACGGGCGAGGCGATCAACATCGTCTTCGACGTTCGTGAATATTGGCGCCGTCATCGACGTGACGTTGTTGCCCGGCGAATCGGCTTCCGCCGTGCTGGAGGTACGCGCGTTGATCGGCACCCAGGCGATCAGCGAGTCGTCGGGCAGTTCGCCGTGATGTTTCAGGTAGCGGCGCAGGGCGCTGCCGCAAACGGCCAGGACCACGTCGTTGATAGTACTGCCGGGAGCGGCTGCCCGCATGGCTTTGAAGTCATCCAGCCGAAAGGCCCTGGCGCCGAACATCTTGCGCGGGGAAACCACGTGGTTGAAACGTGTGTCCGGAACGTCGTACTTGTCCTTGTTCTGGGCGTTCAGCACCTTCTGCGCGACGTGATAGACGCTGGGAACCGATCGCATCACGGCGTCCGTGAGGCCGATCGGAGACCGGACCGTGTGCCAGGCGGCACGCACGGCCATGTCCACGATGCCCGGTTTGGGGCTGCGCCGGAGCCTTGTCATGTTCAGCGGCACGGCCGGCGTGCCCTTGTTATCGATGTCTGCAAGGGCGCCAAAGAAGTCCATGATGGCTTTTCCGTCGACCGCGGCGTGGTGAATCTTCGTGACGAGCGCATAGCTTCCTTTCGGCAGCCAGTCGATGTTGTCGAGGCCTTCGATCACGTACATTTCCCACAGCGGACGGTTCATGTCGAGCGGCCGGGAGTGGTAGCGCGCTACGTGAATGCAGAATTGACGCCAGTCGCCCGGCTCGGGGAGACGCCCGTGACGAATGTGATACTCGAGATCAAAATGCTCGTCGTCGACCCAATACGGAAAGTCCAGCTCCAGCGGCACGTGCACGAGCCGGCGCTTGAACAACGGGCTCATGTGCAGGCGACCTTCGACGTGCGCGAGAATATCCTTGAAGCGCACGACCTCGCCACCGGGCACGGTCGACTGATCGAAGATCGCTATGGACGTGAGGTGGGTGAGGTTGTCCGGCGACTCGAGATAGAGGAACTGGGCGTCCTGCGGGCTTAACTGGTCCATGAATGCGACTCCCTATTGTTCCAGTGCTTGAAGATACATTGCGCGAACATCGGCAACGTGCCGGTCGATCGATTCCACGGACCATGCGCTCGTGTCTATCGGCGGCAGAACCTCGACGTTGACGGTGCCCGGATGGAAAAGCAGATCACCCTTCGGCTGAACGTCATTTGAATTGTGGATGACGATAGGAACGATCGGCACGCCTGCCTGCATCGCGAGATGAAACGCGCCTTTCTTGAACGGGGCGAGCTTGTCGGTAACAGAGCGTGTGCCTTCTGGCGACAGACAGACCGACTTGCCTTCTACCCGCATCGCGTCGACGAGCGGCTTCATCGCCTCGATAGCCTTCTCCGTATCTTTGCGATCGATCAGCACGACGCCGGCCGCCTCGAAGACCCGCCCGACGATCGGCAGGTCCCGTATTTCGCGCTTGCCCACACCCGTGATATCGCGCCGCAACAGGCGCGCCACGATAACGAGATCGACGTTGCTCTGGTGGTTGAAGATGAACACGGCCGGCCGATGCGACCACAAGTGCTGTTCGCCGTCGATTCTGAGGTTGAGCCCTATCAGCGCGCTCGCCGTATCGGCAAACACCGATATCGAGAAATTCAGGGCGTCGCGTTTCGAGCCGGTCAACAGCCAGATCGGGAATCCTGCGACAAACGAACCTACGAGGTCCGCCGGCATGAGCAGCGATCGAACCCAGTCGGACGGATGGGTGCTGCCGCGACTGCCGAAGCGCCGTATCGGCCAGCCGTTGCGCTCCGCGATGCGCTGCAGTTTCGAGTTCGGGTTGAGCGGACGCGGCTTGCCGACACGCTTCAACAACTCGATGTCGTCGTCGCTGTCAGAATAGAAAAACGATTTGTCGAGCTCGACGCCGTGCGAAGCGGTGAGCGTCTCGGCGGCCGTCACCTTACCCTCGCCAAAACAGGTTGGCTGGACGACTGCGCCGGTAAAGTAGCCCTTTTCGACCTCGAGCTCGGTAAACAACACGTGTTCGATGCCGAGGTCGCGAGCGGCCGGTTCCACCTGGTAGCGCGTCGCCGACGTAATGATCGCGACTGTATGCCCCATGGCGAGATGCGCCTGGACCAGGGCGCGCGATTCCGGGTAGATCTGGCGAGCAAGATGCGACTCGAAGAGTTCCTGGCCGAAATTCGCGTAGCTGTCTTCGCGGATGCCCCGCAGGAACTGGGAGGCGGCGATCATCATGGCCGAAAATCCCCGCCTGCCGATGCCGAAGCTAACCATGGCGCTGACCAGCTCCATGAGTTCGCGGACAGACAGATTGCCCCGCCTGACCTGTTCCTGGATGAACGCCACGGCCGAGTAGCCCGAAATCAGGGTGCCATCGAAATCGAAGAATGCACCGATCTCGGGCCCCCTGGGGGACTGCATGACTTCGGCGATGACATCCTGGTGTTGTTGCATTCGGAATCTCCGGTAGGACCGGCAATTATAGCGGAGCATGCCGGGCGATTGCCTGTGAACCCTTCGTGATAATGTGGCATCCGTGTTCATGAGGACGGGGCTATGACGGTCATCAAGGGAAGTCGCGCGTTGATTACCGGCGCCGCCAGCGGCATCGGCAGGTTGCTGGCCTCGGAACTGGGCAAAGCAGGAGCCAGCCTGGTTCTGTGGGACATGGACGCAAAGGGCCTCGGCGACGCGCAGCATGATCTTCGTCGCGATGGTATCGAGACCGATGTTTATGTCTGCGACCTGACACGGCGCGAGGAAATAGAGGCCGCGGCCACGCAGACGCTGTCGGAGAGCGGGCCAATCGACATCCTCGTGAACAACGCAGGCATCGTCTCCGGGAAGGGCCTGCTGGAAATATCGCCCGCCGAGATCGAGCGAACCTTCCAGGTCAACACACTGGCCCTGTTCTGGACCGCCAGGGCGTTCCTTCCGGGCATGCTGGAGCGGGACAGGGGGCACCTGGTCACGATTGCGTCTGCGGCCGGACTCGCCGGCACGGCGAGGCTGACGGACTACTGCTCGAGCAAGTTTGCCGCCGTCGGCTTCGACGAGTCGCTGCGCATCGAACTCAAACGGCAGGACAGCAGGATCGTCACTACCGTGGTTTGCCCGTTCTATACGGATACCGGCATGTTCGAGGGCGTCCGGACGCGGTTCCCGTGGCTGTTGCCGATACTCGATCCGGAGTATGTCGTGCGGCGCATCGTGCGAGGGATCGAAAAGGACCGGCGCAGGCTCGTCATGCCCCGATTCGTCTACACGAGCTGGCCGAGCCGGCTGTTGCCGGTAGCCTGGTTCGATGCGCTGATGGCGTTCTTCGGCGTCAGCCACAGCATGGACGAGTTCCGGGGCCGCTAACCGAAAATATCGGCCGGATCGATGCCGAACGCACCGTGCTCGTGACCGCTGACGATCCAGAGTGCGCCGGCCTTGGAGGCGTCGAGCGGCAGGTCGCGCATCTCGAGTATCCGGTGTTTTTCCAGCGGGTTCCCGTCCTGGTCCAGGACTAACAATAACTTCGGCCGCAGCACGTTGTTCGGATTCTGCTCTAATACGACGGCAACCGAGCCGTCGTTGAGTTCGACGAGGCTCGCAACCGGAAACATGCCCATTGTGGCCAGGAACTGCTCCACGACTTCGGCGGCGAACGCCTTGCCGCGCATGTCGTTCAGGGCTCTCGCGGCATCGTAAGCGGCCACGGGTCTCGAGTATGGCGTTTCGCTGGTCATGGCGTCGTAGCAGTCGGCAATAGCGGCTATTCGGCCGAATGGCGGAATCTGGTTGCCGCACAGGCTCCGCGGATAACCGGAACCGTCGAAGCGTTCGTGGTGACAGAAGACCATGTCGGCAACCGGTTGTGTTACGCCCTGAGAGTGCGCCAGGATCTCTGCGCCGAAATCGACATGCTGCCGAAGCAGGTCTTTCTTTTCCTCCGGGATCGTTCCGCTTGTTGCCGCAATGCTCTTCGGCAACATCGAGTAGCCAATGTCGAGCAGCATGCCGCCCATCGCCAGGTCTTCGAGCATGTCGCGATCGAAGTCCAGGTGACGACCGAGCATCAGGCACCAGATCGCAGTGCCGACGGAGCGGTTGTAGTTCTCAGTGCTGCGCTTGCGCGAGAATACCGTCCACGCAAGCGCGTTCGGATTGCGCAACACGCTATCGATCGCGGGCTGCACGGCGTCGCGTAATTCGTCGGTGCGAACATTACGCCGGATCGTCGCATGGTCCATCATCCGCTTATGGTGTTTGGCGAGACTGCGGTAGGCATCGCGGGCCGCGTCCGCTTCTGCGCGGACGGTTGTTTTTATCCTGTAACCGTCCTGTCCGGCGGAGGCGAGCGTCGCCGCCTGGCGGTAAAGCCCGAGGCGCGTGAGCAGCTTCTGCGCCCAACGAAGCGGCTTGCCCGGTTCCTTGTTCTTTCGGTGCAGCGGTTGCTGAACCGGCTTGCCGGGCTGCCGCTGCATCTGTATCAACCGGCGAACCTGCTCGTCGGACAGTTGGCCCTTCTCGGCGTCGATGTAGACGACGCTGCAGCAGCGCTGCAGCATATCGATCTCCGCCTGCTCGCGGATCTCGAAACCCTGGAAGATGAACGGCGTCTCGAGCCAGGGCCGATCCAGCTTCGAGACGTACATGCCTTCCGCCACTTCGCCGACGTCGATGGGGACTTGCTTGATGCTCAATGGAATCAACAACTAACGAAACACGGGAATCATAGCAGAGGCGCACCGACGGGCCGTATCGGTGCCGTCCATTGGCACCTGATTTTCGGTACCATGGCAGCAAGCGAGTCCAGGACAGAGTCACCCACACGTGAAGGTTTGGCAAGAGCTCCGCCGGCGCCGGGTCTTTCGGCTCGCGGGGCTGTATATCTTCGGCGCGTGGGCGCTGATTCAGGTTGCCGATATTTCCTTCCCCGCCTGGGGCCTGCCGGAAACCGCCCTGCGCTACCTTTTTGTTGCGGCAATCGCGGGTTTCCCGGTTGCGCTGGTCTTCAGCTGGTTCTACGACATCACGCCGCAGGGCATCATTCGTACCGAGCCGGCGGGTGCTGCGGAAGCCGTCGATCTGAGACTCAAGCGCGTCGATTACATCGTGCTGGCGGCCCTGCTGGCGATAGGCGTTTCGATCGTGCTGGGAAGCGTCGGCAAGATCCAGGAAGAGATCGAAACGGGAACCGGTGTGGCTGCGCGAGCGGAGAAGCAGGCACATTCGATTGCCGTGTTGCCGTTCGCCAACCTGGATACCCGGCCGGACACGGGCTATTTCTCCGACGGCGTCACCGAGGAAATTCTGCATCGTCTTTCCACGATGGGCGCACTGCACGTTCTTGCTTCAACCTCGTCGTTTGCATTCCGCGGTAGCGACGAGACGCCGGCGAGCATCAGCGACAAGCTCGGTGTCCGGTACCTGCTGCAGGGCAGCGTGCGCCGGGACGGGGACTACGTGCGCGTCACCGCGCGCCTGCTTGACGAGAGCGGTTTCCAGGTCTGGAGCGACCGCTTCGACCGCAAGCTGGAGAGCATTTTCGTGATCCAGTCCGAGATCGCGAGCAAGGTGTCGGGCGAGGTCCTCAACGAGATCGTGCCGCCGCAGGAACTGCCCGAAGGGCGAACGACCGAGAACATGGAGGCGTACAACGCCTTCCTGAAGGGAAGGGCGTATTTCGATTCGCGGATCGGTAACTGGAAGCAAGAGGCGAAGGCAGCGTTCGACCGCGCGATCGAACTCGATCCGGGCTACGCGCCTCCCTACGCTGGCAAGGCGACGCTGGTCGTCAATTCCGATCGCGGCCCGCACTGGGAAGAGGCCAGAAATTCCGCTCTGAAATCCCTGGAGCTCGATCCCGACCTGGCGCTCGGGCATGCCACGCTCGGGCTGTCGCTGGCGGTACTCGGCGAATATGAGCGTGGCATCGAGTCGCTGCACAGGGCGCTCGAGCTCGACCCCAGCCTCGCCATCGCCTATACGTGGATAACGATGCCGCTCAACGAGCTCGGCCGACACGACGAGGCGCGTGCGATGAACGAGCGGGGTCTCGAGGTCGATCCGTTGAGCCCCGTATTGCTCAGGAACGCGGCCGGTAATGCGAGCTTCGAAGGCAACTACGACAGGGCAGAGCAACTCCTGCTCAGGCTGACGGGATTGCCGGAACCACCCGGCTGGACTTACATGGACCTCTGGCAACTTTACGATGAATGGGGCCAGTACGCGGAGGCACTGGCGGCGGCAAAAAGCCTGGTGCGGCAGCGGCCCGATGGCAACCTGGCGGATTCCATCGAGCTAATTATCGCCAGCTATGCAAGCCTGGGGCTGGAGGACGAAGTCGCGTACTGGGACGGCGTGTTCGGGGAATTGTGGTCGGTAAGTCACCCGCCGCTGCATCTGACCTGGGAGCTTGCAATGCGCGGTGTTCGCCTGGACTCCCTGGCTCCGGATCTCGAACATGCCGAACGCGTACTCCCCAAAGTCGGGTTGGACGAGAAAGCCTATATCCTTGCCTACGGCGGACTGGCCTGGACTTACACGGGCAATCCGGCCAAAGCGATGGACTGGCTGGAAAAGGGCATAGCGATCTACCAACAGGCTTATGCGCCGGCCGCGCCCCCCGATTCCATCGATTATGAACTGCTGATGCATAACTGGAGAATCCAACTGGTGCGGACACTCGCGCGCCGGGTCGCATTCGCCTGCGACAGCATCGGCGATAGCCGCAAAGCTGAAAAAGCGATGCGGTTCCTCGAACGGCAGCATGCGATACAGAGTGACGACACCAATCCGGCCGAGTTCGAGCATCGCGCCCTGGTGCGTGTCCTGGCAGGCGACACGACTGCTTCGCTCGAGCTTCTCAGGCAGGCCTCGAAGCTCGGTTGGGCCAATTATTACGGGATCGTCAACGATCCCGCCTGGGCAGAGACGCTCGAACTACCGCATTTCCAGGCGGTGCTGGCGGAAGCAAAGGCGAATAACGACCGGCAGCGGGCGATCGTCGAGGCTGCCGAGGCCGAGCAACACTTTCGCGCCGAATTCGAGCAGCTGCTGTCAACGCAATCGCAAGCGAGTCCTTGAGGGCCGCATGACATGACGATCGACTCCGTAGCCAGGGCAAGAACGGCATTTCGTGAGAACCGCATAACGGAGCACTACTCCGGACCGCTGCATCTCGCTCTGGTCATCGGTTTCTCCGTCCTCGTCGCTGCTGTCTGTCTATCCATGCTCCACGCCGTCCGGCCGTCGGAGTGGCTGACGGTTCCGGTCACGTTTGTCTATTGCAACATCGCCGAGTACCTCGGGCATCGTGGCCCGATGCACCACAAGACGCGATTTCTCACCGGCATCTTCCAGCGGCATACGCTCGAGCATCATTCGTTTTTCACCGACGAGGCCATGAGTTTCGACTCGTCACGCGATTACCGGGCCGTGCTGTTTCCGCCGATCCTGCTCATTTTCTTCTTCGGCTTCTTCGCGGTCCCGGTCGGCGCGATCCTGCATTTCCTGGTGTCGCCCAACGTTAGCTTCCTGTTCGTCTTCACGGCGATCCTCTACTACCTGAACTACGAACTCTTCCACTTCTCGTATCACCTGGACCCGCAATCCTGGCTCGGCGGGTTGGGGCTCATTCGAAGGCTGCGCGAACATCACGTCACCCATCACAACAAGTCGCTGATGACACGCTGCAACTTCAACATCACGTACCCGATCTGCGACCGGCTGTTCGG
>Ga0209536_100003660_pt1 | contig 24604 bp, 32 predicted proteins | sample DeeMarSeWOR28_12_FD_187461 | JGI IMG/M metagenome (GOLD analysis project Ga0209536, IMG submission 187461) | Marine sediment microbial communities from White Oak River estuary, North Carolina - WOR-2-8_12 (SPAdes) (version 2) | ecosystem: Environmental > Aquatic > Marine > Intertidal zone >...
GTTTGAAGAAACAATATGATCTTGACAATAAAAAAGTTCGAGTAGTTTTGAATCCACCTTCTAATTATAAAGAACAAATGGAACAGAATTTTCTTGAATCACGATATAATAATTATCAAGCATTAGCTGATAGGACAGAAATGAGTAAATATTATCTAATGAAAAAATTTCTAAAATGGACAGAAGAAGATATTCAAGAAAATATAGAAGGATTGAAAAAAGATAGAGAAAAGGGATTTGAATCATCTGAAGAAGGCGGCATGGGAGGCTATTCAGATAAAAACCTAAAAACAGATATAAAATATTTGTAAAAAATAAATAATAAACAGTATAAGTTTATGGAGGATTTTTTGATATGAATAAAGAACAAATTCGTAAAGCATTAGATCATTTCGAGAATGACGAATATACGGATGCAAAAGAAATTATCCAACAAGAGATTCGTCAATCAAGAGATGAATTTTTAGCTGGCAAACTAGAACTCGAAGCACAGAAAGAGGTTTGTGAGATGTGTGGAAAATCACATTTGCTTCCTTTCTTGTTTGCAACACCTGACCAAAAGAAGAAAAAAGGTGGCGATGTATATCCTGGTGGATTTGTCAAAACAGGACCTCATGCTATGAAAGAAGAAACAGAAGATTTTGAACTTACAGTATGTGATGAATGTAATGATTATCTCAATGAAAAATGGGAGAAGGATGTAAAAATTCAATCCACAGGCGAGCATGCAGGCAAATCAGTTGGACAAATAAAGAAAGAAATAGAAAATCTAAAAGGCAAACCAGGTAATAAAGAAAAAATGGGAGAACTTCTATTTGCTCTAAGATCCAAAACAGGATGGAAGAAAGGCGAAGGTGCAACAGACTAATGAAAAAACAACTTACAGAAAAATATCTGAATGAGATGGCTCCTAGAGGGACAGACATCAATAGAGCCAAAATGATGATATTGAATAAAATTGAATCTGTTTCCGATATTTTGATGAAAGAATTTAATGATCGACTTTTGGTGGCAAAGTTAGTTGATGCTGCCCTACAAGATATTACTAGAATGAGCTGGAGACAAAGAGTATGAATTTGAGCAAATACTTAACAGAAAAAGCATTTGGAGACTTACCTGTTGATATTGAAAATGCTAAAACAGAATTGATACAATCACTAAAAGGCAAAGTCCTTGTTCGTGATCTATCTAAAAATGAAATCAGTATTGCTACTGGTGGAAAATCTGTTAAAGTAAAAATATTAGGATACTCCAAATAAAGAGGTAAAAACATGAAACTAATAACAGAAACTTCTTATGATTTTGAATTGATTGAATCAAAATCAAAGGGTGTCAATATCGTAGGTATTTATAGTACCGCTGAACTCAAAAATAACAATAATAGAGTTTACAAAAAAGACATTCTTGAAAGAGAGATTGAAAGAGTACAAGAGAAAGTCAAAAATGGCACTCTTTGGGGTGAACTAGGTCATCCACCAAACCCTGAAGTCAACCCGGAAAGAATCGCTATTCTGACAACAGAACTTCACTGGAGAGGCAACGACCTTTATGGTAAATCTAAAGTTTTAGAAACACCTATGGGAGAGATTGCAAAGACATTAGTGAAGGAAGGCAAGATGGGAATTTCTTCTCGTGGTCTTGGTACAGTTTCAGAGGATGGTTATGTCAATGAAGATTTCAATTTGATTACTTGGGATATGGTAACAGACCCTTCTAATCATCCATCCTGGGTAAATGGTATATATGAAGATAGAGAATGGAATTTCAATAAAATAAAATCTGATCAAGAGAAAGAAGTTGAAGAAATTCTTGAAAGACTTCAAAAAATTCTAAGATGCCCTAAAAGCAGAATTGCAGAGATGATAAAATAAATGAAACAAGATATAATTGATAAATATTTGGTTACAGAAGACGCAAGAAATCCTAAACGCGGAGATAAATTTGAATATAAAGGAAAGAAACTAACTGTAACAAGAATTGGCTCTGGATTAGGTCCCGATAAATATATAACAGTACAATTTGAAAAAGAAAAGCATGCTAGAGAAATCAAAATGACAGACTTTTTCAAAGGTAATGAATTCAAATATATTTCTGAAGCAAGTGGAGCCGGTACATCATATGAATCTATGTGGAATTCATGGTGGAGCCGTGGTCTTTTTATCTACCTTAGAGATGACCAAGTATTATTTTCACATGCTTTTGATTTTCCAACAGGGCATCATATGACAGAAGAAGATAAACAAATAGCACGGGCAAGAGGCTATATTCTAATTGATTGGTAGGAGAAGAAGAAATGAAAATATTAGAAAAAATCGAAAAATATTTATCGGAAGCCAAAGGTGATGAGTTTCATAAAGGCGATATAGTAAAATGGTATAATTCTGCTGGTGGTTTCGATGAAGGCGAAATTATAGGACATTCATGGTGTGGTTGGATGATAAAAATAACAAAAGGAGCTGGCAAAGAAAAATGTAAAGAGGCAGAAGATATCTGGATGGTGAAAAAAGGACCAGGACATAAGTAGAAGATAAACAAATGGCATACGGGCGAGAGGAGAAGAAGATGGATTTATTACAGAGAATAGATGAAGCGGTCTCGGGAAAAGTAATGAGAAATATAGAATGGGAAAGATTGATGTCTGAATTTTTCCGTATGTATGATGATCTTCTTTGGATGTCAAAAGATAAAAAAAATACAAAAGCACAAATTGCTATGAGAAATGCCGAAAGTTTATTCAAAATTTTGAACACATTTTTAGAAAATTTTACAGGTATGGAAAAATTATATCTTGCGGCGGAAGAACAAAAACAAACAACATAAATACATTTTAGTTGAACTAGGAAGAACCCCGTTACTGTTCAGTTTCGGGGTTTTTTATTGGGAAAAGTGAGTATATAAGAAGTATTTCAAAAAAATAAAAATAAATAAGATAGTTGTATTATGCGCAAAATTATGTGAGGTCAGAAAAATGTTGAGAGACAATATTCTCAATAAATATAGTTTTAGAACCGTAAATGGTATCATTTATTTTTATGATGCCGCAAGAATGAAATGGCTAAGTATTCAAAAAAGTTACCTTTCATTTGGAATAAACCATAAGAATATAAATTCTTCACGTTGGCTTGCAATTCAAGGCGTCATTTATTCAAACAATTTAGGTTTCTCAATGCCTGATAATGGCACGATTACTAGGGCAATAACTCAATCAAAAGTAAATACTCAGTGTAATTTCAATATTTTTGAAGATAATTCGATAATAACAACGGTTTCACTTACAAACGAGACAGAAAAAATACATACATTAGACATTGATTACAGTATCAATTCACAATTGAGAGCATATTTGGAAATAATAACAAAGGCAGATTATCCTTTTATTGTTTTAGAATGTGCTTCAAGAATTTAGGAGGAAAATAAAAAAATGGAAATGTGGAAAGTATATGTAAAAAGATCAGTACCAAGCGCATCATATCTAATTGAAGATTTAGGTATTGATATTCCGGCTACCGGATATGTGGAGCTTTCTAATCAATTCAGTTATTCAGAAATTGCAGATTCAGATGATTTGAGAGTTTCAGTTAGTGCAGGTGTTCTTATTTTAAATAATGGAATAGATGATTTTCCTGCACCATCCGGAGCTGCTTATTTAAAAATAGATAATATTTATCATTTAGAAGGTAATTATTATTCTAAACTCGAATTACAAACTTCAGGCGAAGCACAAGTTCATTGGGATAATATAACTAATGCACCATATATTCCATCTGCTATTCCATCTGCTGCTAATACGCTGGATGATGCATATGATGAGGGTGGTCCAGGAGCTGGCCGTACAATCTATGTTGATTCCGGTTCAGTTCAGCTAACTGCATCTAATGGATATTCACCATTAGAACTAACAGAATTATCTGCTTTACCTACTGTTGATCTAGCCGGTGGCCAATTGGCCGTGAAAGATGGTATTCTTTACGCCTATGATGCCTTTCGCTCAAAATGGCTAAGTACACAAAGAATGTTTCTTGCCTTCGGTAAAGCAGGTAACGCAAAAAATCAATACCTATATCATCTTGCAGGTCCATCGAATAATTCTGGTTACAGACTTGCTAGAAACGCAACAGTTGTGTCTATTACAGCACAATTAGATTCCTCAGGTACCTGTGATATTCATATCAGAAGTAATGATTCAATCACAAACCTTATTACTTTGAGTTTGACAGCACAACTTGGTGCTCAAGATACAAATATTGATTATGATTTTACAGCAGGAGATTACCTACAAGCATATCTTGCAACAACAGGTGCTCCTTCACAAGATCCATTGACAATCATTGAGATTGCTTGGAGAGAATAAAAAATATGTAAATTGGTGTTGTTACTATGGTTTTAGGAACTACGGGTTCCAAAGTCTATGAAAACTTTACAGTAGTTGATTCTGATAATAATTTAGTAACTGGTATTCCTCCTAGTGCGTTTACGGTAGACTTGTATAATCCTTCTGGTTTTGAAGTTAGCGGAAGCATAACCGTAACTATCACAGAACTTGGAGCCGGACATTATCAATCAGATTTCACGCCTACGAGCGCAGGCACGTGGTATTTGACAGTATATCATCCATATTATTTTCCATGGGGAAAATCGGATGATATACTTGTTTATAAAAGTGATTTCAACCTTATATCAGACGATCTTGAAAAGGTTCTTGGACTCGTTCATTCTAACATCTATATTGACAATCCTGTTTACGACGGTGACGGTAATCTTACAGGTGCTAGAATCAGAATCTATTCAACTTCAGGCAGTGTTGGAACAAATAGTGATGTTATAGCAACATACCAAATTACTGCACCAGGAGATGGTCCTGGTAGATTTACTTCATGGAAACAAGTTGAAACGTAACAAATTTTCTTTTCATATCAATACTTTATCGAAAAAATCGAAATTATCTATACTATAAATAAATATTTATAGAAAATTTTATAAAAGGAGGATAGCTGAATGGATAAGATTTTAGAGCTTTTGGGAATCAATAAGTTGGATGAAAGCACTCAAACTGAATTGAAAGAAAAGCTACAAGACATTATCGAAGTAAAGGCTAAAGAGCTATCTGAAACCTCATTGGAAGAACAAAAGACAAAAATTCTTGAGGAATATGAAGCAAAGTTTGAAGAATATAAAGATGATATCACATCTAAATTCTCAAATTTTGTTGACAGTGTTCTTGAAGAAGAAATGACTATTCCTGAAGAGGTTATGGAATATGCTAAGAAAGGCCAATTGTATAATGACTTGATTGAGCAATTCAAAATTCGTTTAGGTGTCGACCAAGGCCTTCTGGACGAAGAAGTAAAATCACTTCTAAAAGAAGCAAAGGAAGAGATTGTAAAACTTCGTGGCGGCATGGATAAACAAATCGCTGAGAATTTAGAGGTACGCAAAGACGCACAAGAATTGGCAGCAACAGTTTATTTATATCAGAAATGTGAAGGTTTGACAGAAGCACAAAGACAGCATGTTTTCACTGTTCTTGAAGGTATTTTTGATAAAGCTGAAATAGACAGAAAGTTCGATATTCTGAAGGAATCTGACAGATTCGAACCTGTTGCAGTTTCAAGTACCGAAAATCCTGACGATGCTGCAGAAAAAATCAGAAACAAGAACAAAAAGACTTCTGATCCGAAAAATAATGAAGATCAAGTCGAAGAGCAAAACAATGGTAATGGAAAGGCTGAAGTAGAGGACGAAGACGACGAGGACGAAGACGAGGACGAAAAAAAGAAAAAGAAAATGGAAGAGCAAAACAGTCCGTTCTCAGAGTATAAAAACAGATATCTTAAAGTTTTACAAGAAAACAAAATTGGTTAATTAAAAAAGTGTAGAAACAAAATAATATAGGAGGAAAAAACATGGACTTACAAGACCTTATGAAAAAATGGGAAGAAGTTTTGAACGAAGGTTCTGAAATCAGAAATAAGAATGTTCGTAAGTCAACAGCAATTATGCTAGAGAACGAACATAATTTCTTGATGGAAGCTTCTACATATGGATATCCCAATGACAGTTTTGGAACAAACGCTGGTTACGCAACAAGTGGTATGTTTCACAAAATTGCAGTTCCTATGGTTAGAAGAACCTTCCCTGAATTGGTTGCCCACGATCTAGTTGGTGTTCAGCCAATGACAGGTCCCGTTGGATTGGCCTTCGCTCTAAGATTTAGAGCTGGTAATTCATACGGAAATTACGTCAATGCTGGCGATAATCCTGCAAATGATACAGAACTTGGTTACAATACAATTGAATCGGGATATTCTGGATCATATACAGTATCAGCCGCTGAAGCACTTGGTTCCGCAAGAGGAACAGGTGTTGGTAGTGACATTGGTTTGGGTATCGGAGACGGAACCCATATCAGAGAAGTCAACATGACAGTTGAAAAAGCACAAATTGAGGCGAAAACCAGAAAGTTGAGAAGTAGATGGTCATTAGAAGTTGCTCAAGACCTAAAAGCAATGCACGGCTTGAATCTTGAAGAAGAAATGATGGACATTTTAGCGTATGAAATTACTGCTGAAATCGACCGTGAATTGATCGAAAAGATTGATACCGTTGTAACAGCTGGTGGAGCAAACTACTCATGGACATGGTCATACGAAGCCGCTTCTGGTGATGGTGTTCCTGGTGGACGTTGGGAGATGGAAAGATATAGAGAATTATATCACTTCATTCTAAGACGTGCACAAGCCATCGCAATCAATACAAGACGTGGTTCTGGTAACTGGATCGTAGGTGATCCTTACTCAGTTGCTATCTTCGAATCAATGTCAGCTTTTGCAATCGCTCCAGTTCCTGGTAATGTAAATACCGCAATGGTAGGCATTAGCAGAATCGGTAGTCTTGACGGAAGATTGACAGTGTATCGTGATACATTCCAACAGATAAATCAATTCATCGTTGGTTACAAAGGACCTTCGGAATATGATACGGGTGTTATTTACTTGCCTTACATTCAATTGTTGGCATCCCGTGCAACATTCGAGAATTCTTTCCACCCAACAATTGGTTTGATGTCTCGTTACGGAATTCATGATCATTTGTTTGGATCAAAAAATTATTATCAGAAAGTTCGCTTAACGGATTTACCTCTATAAGAGACTGATAATATAAAAATAAAAAACCCCGTCTGTCTTAGTTGACAGGTGGGGTTTTTTTATGTTATTTTACGTTGTCTGCCTAGTTAGTCAATGAAGTACCATCCAACCATGACCAGTCCTCTTCAAATGCAGTATCAATATCAGTTAGAATACCCCAAACATCTCCTTCCTCTTTTTCCATAAACTGATAATTTTCATCTAAAAGTTTCATTTCAAGAACATAACATCCCCAAAGAAGACCGCAAACTAAATCATCATGACTATCTTTACCAACAAACTTACCATTTTCTTCAATAAATGATGCCAGCTCTTTTATAGTTTTTTCATCTATAAGTTTCAAGGAACCGTCCTCAATTAGTTTCTTCATTAGAAGGGCTGCTTTAGGTTTTGTACCTTTGATTTCTCCACCAGTCGATCTAATACCTAATGATTTTTCTTTTGAACCTGAATTTACAAGATTAGAATTTTCCAAATCCCACCACAATCTTGAAACAACCACTGAACCTTCGCCGTTGTTTTCACACATAATCCAACCATTATTGTAAAAAATACTAAGTCTATTGATTATATCTGCGAAATCATAAGCATCTGTCATATTATCTTGAAAAACAGCAACTTGTTCTAATTGAATTGGTTTCATTGATACAAGTTTTAGAATTTGAATTGTAGAAAAGTTTTCACCTGTACCTTTTGCGGGATCGACACCTAGAATATAAACAGCTCCTTCTTTTGGTTTTTCCCATACTCTCAATCTATTGTTTAGTTCAAAAAACTGAGGTGGTTCATCTTGTGATAAAAGAATTTCAAGGACGGTGGGTTCTATCAATGTGTTTACAGAACCTATAAAGTCAACGGCAAACTCTTGTGCAAATTGTCTCGGACCTAAATTCTTTCTTTGTTCCTCTGCCCAGTTTTCATCTCTACCAGGAACAACTTCCCAGGATACTTTTGTTGTTTTAAACGTATTCTTGCCTGTTGTTGCATCAACCCATAAACGATGAAATATATTGAACATACCGTTAGGTGTAGATATGATAACAATTTTCGATTTTTTTGATGCAGAAATGGTAGGATAGTTAGCTGACCAGAAGTCTTCTGCTTGATTACCAGGTACAAAAGCGAACTCGTCACAAATTAGAAGATTCATTGATTCGCCACGAAAGGCATCTTCTGAAGTGGCTGAAATTACTATTTTAGTACCATTATCAAATATAACATATGTTTTTGAATAGTCTGTAACACCAGGTTTCAACCAAACTGGTAGACCTTCATATGTCTTTTTGATTCTTGAAAGAATCATTTTTGCAGTTTTTTCTTTATTTGAAACAATACCTATAGATTTGTCTTTATGAAACATGGCATACCAAAGAACATATGCCGAAACTATTGTTGTCTTTCCAGACTGCCTACTGCACAAACCTATATTGAATCTATGTTTTTCGAACTTTCTTAGTAAATCCCACTGATAATCGAATGGTTCAAAATATATCTCACCTTCATCTGGATTCACAATCTTGACATATTTGATAAAATACTCACAACTTTCCGAACACCTTTTCAATTCATCTATTTCGTTTCCGGTATATTCGAATTCAGCGTTCGGTCTTTTTACAGCAGTATCATCATATTTAATTGGCATGCAAAAAAATACCTCCCATAACTCTCGGAGGTATTTATGAAAAAAGAATAAAAAAAATTAGAAAATCAGACCATTTAGACACATTCTCATATGATTTTTACTAATCGAATGTAATAATGTTGAACCAGGATGTGATTGTTCTTCAACATCCTCGATCTTTTCATGTCCAATAGCCTCGGCCGTCGCTGTAATTTTCATTCTTTGTTTATTTACAATCGTTTCAAGGATACAATCTCTTCCCCAAAGATCATAAATATGTCCCATAGTTTTTATTGCATACTCATAAGCTAAATCTGCACCTGCCCATCTATGAATAAGGTGAAGTTTACCAGCACCCTCATAGTTTATATCTTCTATTTCGACTTGAGGAATATGGCTGTGAGCAAAACTTGAAACAATCAAATCTCTAACCTCTTTTGCTTCGTGTTTAGTTCTTACAATTTCATAATGGCTAGGTGTTTCTCTTTGGACAAAGATGTACATATTTAATTCGTCAACAAGTTCTGGTGTCAGAAAATCTTGCATAAAAAACCAATCTTGATAAGATGATAAAGTCTGAAACATCTTTTCTCTACCTTTACCGTCTTTTGTATCCCATTCTTCTTTCTGTTTCAGATTTGTACAATCATCATATTCTCTTCCATGTCTTCCTTTATCCCACCTTTCAACAATATTTTCCCAAACTTTACATCCTATCAAATATGGATTCATAGAAAGAGCATGTTTTGCCTTCACAAGAGAATTTGAATAGTTATACTCTGCATGTTCAGTATTGTTGATAAGACCTTCTTTGTAAAGTCTTGAAACTAAAATTTGATGCCAATATGTTGCAAAGCCCTCATTCATATATTTCGTTTTGATCTGCGGCCAAAAATACTGACCTTCAAGTCTAAGTATTTCAAGAATATCTCTCTGCCAATCTTCAAGAATGGTAGAGTGATCAATTATATAACGTAAAAGATCACCACAAGGCTCAATAGGTGTCTTCTGTTTTATTCCTCTCCATAATTTCTGATTATATCTATTGATATCCATTTTCAATTCTTCTTCTGATTTTTCATGAAAATCTTTGAATTGAGAATCACTAATATTATGTTCTTTCTGTTTTCTCATTTCAAAGACACGCTGTTTCTTGATTTCTTCTTTTTCAGTATCAAAAGGAGAAGAATGAAATTGAAGGGCATGCCCAGCATCAATAATTCTTTCAACTTCGTCAAGGCCATAATTCTTTTCATACTCACTGAACCTTTTTGCTGCTGTGTCAAGAACCTGAATAATATCTTTCTTTGTTTTCATGAAATACTTATTCATTGTAAAGAAAGAAACGTGACCAATTACATGAGCCATAACAAGACATTGAACACCAAGAGTATTTGAATTCATCAAATATGCTCTTGACGGGTCTGAGTTTATAACGACTTCATATGGCAATCCGTCATAAATCTGCTCATTTATCGTTCTAATTCTTTCATAGTCACGTCCAAACTTCCAGTTTGAGATGTTTCCAGGGATTCTATATGCCATAATTTCAAACATCTTTTGATCTGGAATAATATCCCATTCTATAGGGCAGAATTTCAGACCATATTCCTCTGCAATTTTGTTTAGAGCATCTTCAATTTTGATCAATCTTTTTAGATTATTAGGTGTTGTCATTTTTTTATCCTTTCTTGTTTTTCTCGAATAGCATATGTTTCAATGCTGGAAAAACATGCTCTCTTGATTTTATTACAGATAAAAGAAATCGTTTTTCTTCATTTTTGAAGAATTCTGTACCAGCATCTGCCGTTCTATCAAATGACCATTTACTTTTGATTTTATCCATTAGACTTCCTGATTGAATACCCCAAGCAGAATCCATTTGAATCTCAACATATGATAACATATTGACATTCTTTTGTAACATTTCATTTATTCTACCAACCGTTATTTCTGGATCCCAATCTTCACCATCTGAAATATAAACACAATAGACATTCCATTCTGCCACTGGATACTCAGTATCAATTATGTAATTGGCTTTTTCGAAAGCTGTACTACATTTTGTTCCGCCTGATTCGCCAGTATGAAAAAACGTATCTTCATCCACAACTTGGGCTTCTGTTGTGTGGGTTATAAATTTCAGTTCAACATTATCATATACTTTCTTCAAGAATTCGACAAGCCAAAATAACATTGAACGAGCAAGGTATTTTTTATCAATTGTCATTGAACCAGAAACATCCATCATAGAAATTACAACGGCTTGTGACTGAATTTCCATATCAGGTTCAATCTGTTTATATCGTAAATCATCATCCTCAATATTGATTGTTGGATCAATTGATTGATCGACTTCACCATTTTGAACCAATTCAATAGCATCATTCAAATCTGCTTTAGACTGGATCAATGCTTTTCTTGCCGTATCTTCGTCACAACCAGTTTCCTCTATGATTTCTATTTCATAAACAACCATTCTTTTTACAGCTTCAAGTAATGTTCTTTTCTTATGAAGTCTGGGTAAAATTCCTTTCTTGGTAATTGTTTCGAATTTCCAACCTTTAGGAACTAATTGGTGGGCTCTTGTCTTTTCTTCAATCCATGGCAAACCTAAATCGTCAAACATTATCTTGATTAGATAATCAATATCAACTTCCGCTTCAATATAATCATGACCCTTTTTATCTCCTGGTTTGTTTGGGTCTTTGCCTTCTTTTTCTTCTCTGCCTATTACATCTCCAGGCTGACCTTCACCTTGACCTACGCCACCGGCAGCACCGTCATTCTGACCGTGAACAAATCTATAATCTTTTAGACCTCTAACAGGAACTTTTACTTTACGGCCTCTTTTCTTAGTGATAATAGATTCATCTGCTATAACATCACGCACATTTTTTCTAATTGCATCGTCAATCTTTTCATGATGTCTTTCTGCATCTTTTCTACCCTTTTCACTAAGGTCCCAATCATCATGGTGTACGATCATTTTACTTCTCCTTTCTAAAAAATAATGCCCTGCCCTACAATGAGGACAGGGCATCTATGAAGGTAAAACGTAATACGGTTTACGTTTTTCGTAAGATTTCTCCTACGAAGGCTAATTGAACATTAGCACATGAAGTACAATAACCTTTCTCCAAAAGGGTTTTGAAGGCTCGGTCACGATTTCGTTTAGCCTTTGGATTAGTATTGGTACTAGAAGCGATGGACAAATTCACTACGTTTTTCAGATCACCCATTAGTTTCTTTTCAATCGCCTCTCGTAATGGGGCATAAGAATCAAACTTGAATGTTTCGCCTCGTTCAAGAGCGGCTGCCTTGTGAACAAAGATACCATTTCTAAATTCATCTTTTGAATTCTCAGGCACGCCTATAAGCTCTTCAAGAGAGCGCATCAATTCTTCATTCGGATCACTGTATTCACCAGTGATATCATCTTTGATTTTCTCTTTTTTACAAAATGAGCTTACATTCTCCATGTATCTGCTGAATAGTTCATTTGCTTGATCTTCATAGGCATACAAGAAAGCCATATTTACGTCTTTCTTGGCGACTTCTTTATATTCAGAAGCTACAGAATGTTTTTCACCAGTCAAAAGACCCGTATAGGTTTTGATATCTTCCTCTTTCAAACCTACATGGTGTTCAAAGTTATTTCTGATTGCACGAATCAAGTCAATAGGATTGATACAACCAGTATATTTCTTATCGTCTTTATCTTCACACTCACCTTTTTCTTCTTTGATACCCAAAGAAATATTCATGGCATTGATGATAAAACGAGGACTGATTCCTGTCATTCCTTCGCCTTGCGCTCGGCCGCGCTCACGCATGGCCTTTACATCAATCTCATTTTTCTTGAATTCGTCAGTTACTTCACCATTGTAAAGTTTCATTTTCTGGATGAGATTTGAAACTTTTGTATCAGGAACAAGCCTTGACAATACTGCAAATTCGGCTGCAACTTTCAATGCCCATGGTGCTATGTGAACATTTCGAAAATCAGATTCACGAATCATTTTCTCATAAATCTTTATTTCATCATCCACTTTTAGGTTCCACGGTACAGTAACCTTGTACATACGGTCATGGAGAGCTTCATTCTTTTTCTCTGCTTTGAAAGTATCATACTCAGTTTGGTTAGTATGGCTCAAAATCAATTCATCAACATACATCTGAGGAAAACCAGGTGACTTGATCAATTGCTCTTGAGCAGCAGATATCAAAACATAATGGAATTTGATATCAGCCTTCAATATTTCTATATATTCGATCATACCACGATTAGCAACTTGAAGTTCACCGTCAAACTGATATGCTCTCGGATCAGTTTCACCATACCGAGCCAATTTACTCATATTGACACGTCCAATCAATTCAGTAACATCTTGTGATTTTGGATCACTAGGTTGAAACGTACCGATACCAAGACGGCTTTGTTCTGATAGCTTGATCTGTTCAACAGGAATCTCATCCCAAGAGACAATTCCCTTAGAATCTGTAAAATTTTCAGCTATCATTTGACGACAAACTGGGCATAGAAAACCTTCGATTTTGACACCAAGTTTTTCTTCCCAGAACGATCTATTTTCTTCTGGAATGAGATGTAACGGTTCCTCATGAACTGGACAACCTTTTATTGCAAAGATTGGTGTATCATCTCTTTCAAGTCCACGTTTGACAAGAGCGGCAATTGTTGATTTACCAGAAGAAACGGGGCCCATCATGAGAAGAATTCTCTTTCCTGTTTCCGTACGTCTGGCTGACGCTTTTAGATATCTCATCAAATCATGAATTGCATGAAGTGTTCCGAAAATTTTACCATCAAAGAATTTGTATGAGACAAGGTCTTCATATCCTTGAAGCTTTTCGGAAGGGTCAACTTCTGCCGTACCATATTTCATGATCATATTATATATACGGCCTGGAGCAAAAGTTGAAATTGAAGGGTTTTCTTGAACTTTCTGAAGATAATCAAGGACCGTTCCTTCCCAGGATTCAAATCCCTGACATTCAGAACGCTGCTGAAGGATAATTTCTCGGAAATCTTGTTCAATCATTTTCATTTGGGCTCCTTTCATTAGGTTACAGTCATTATACATGATTCATAACCAAATGTAAACGCTCTATTCTGAATTTTCTGAAGTTTTTTCTTTCAGTAGTTTCAAAACATCTTCTCTGGAAGCCACTATTAGATTTTGATTAGTTGGTCTATCTATTTTTAGTGTCTTTATTTCTATTTCACGTTTTTTCAATAAAACCAAAGATTTTCTAATATCCAGATATTTATTATAATTTGTATCATCTATTAGAACTTTTGATGCTGTTGTTACCGAATTTATAATCTGTCCTGCCACTTCCACAAGTCTGGCAGAGAAATTTCCGTTAGTTATTTCCTCCTGAATTCTGTCTAAAAATTCATTTGCCTTTTCGATGTTCTTTTTTAGAACTCCCACATTTGAAGTGTCTTTTTCCCATTCCAGTTCAAATTCGTCAACTTCATTTATAATTTCTGGTTCTGTAGTTGACATATTAAATTCTTCTTCTAATCCGCCTCTATCTAAATCGGGCACAAACACACCTCCAAAAACAAAGTCTATATAATAGTATTTATAATACCGGAACAAAAATGTAAACACAAAATAAATATAAATACATAAGAAGAAAAATTTCTAATTAGGAGAGTTACACAATGAATAAATATGATGCAGTACGAAGACTTTATGAAAGCAGTATTCTTAGAGAACAAGACGAAGAATATAAAGCATTTTTCCAGAAGACTTTGGAAAAATATGGTGTCAAATCACCTACAGAATTATCAGACGAAAAGAAAAAAGAATTTTATGATGAGATTGATAAAGGATGGAAAGCCAAGAAGGAGACAGACTAATGTTGTATCCATCACTTCCTAGAGGTAGATAAAAAATGACAAAAAAGGCATTGGCCGAAAAAATAAAGAGAAGACTTGGCTTCCCAATGGTCAAAGTTGAATTAGATAATAGTCAAATTTATGACGCTATTGATTATACAAGACAGAAATTCATCAAATGGGCAGTCGGTCAAGCAACACAAGAAACATATTTTACTCTAATGTTATCTGCTGGAGCAAATATATATGATTTACCGTTAGGTGTGGTCGATGTAATTGGATATGGTTATTCTGGAATTTCCTCTGGTATAAATACTTTATTCACTATAGAAAACTATCTCTATAATCAAGGCTTATATGAATCTTTATGGAATACTCATAATCAGGGTTATTCGATTGTTTCATATCACATAGCAAGAGATTTTTTAGAAACTGTAAGAAAATATACACCAGATAAGTACAATTATAAATATCACCCTTACACGAATCAATTAGAAATTCATCCTGCACCGCCAAGTGGAAATTCTCTTGTTTTACAAGAGGGAACTTTTGATTCACCTGGTTTCATTCTTCTTAGAACATATATGATAGAAGGTAGTTCAATAGAAGGATGGGAGGCTGGCGATACAGACGAAAGTTTTTATGGTTTAGATTGGATATATGATTATGCAACAGCAGAATGTAAAATTCTTCTTGGAATGATCAGACGAAAGTTTCAAAATTTCGCTTCTTTAGGTAATACTGGTGTTGCACTCGATGGTGATACATTAGTTACAGAAGGTAAAGAAGAAAAAGACAGACTTGAAGAAACCTTGAGGCTTGAAGAAAACTGGACAGGTTATGAAATAATGATAGGATGGTAAGAAAAAGATGTCAACAAAAATTCAGTCGATTTATGAGAAAATGTTACAAAATCCGAAAAACAGAATAAAGACGCAAATAAAACAACCTACTCCTTATGAAGATTTAGGGATAAAAGATCCAAACCTTACTTTAGAAAGCAAAGATGTAAATGTCCTCACACCTGAAGAGGAGGATATGATCAATGCAATCGACAAACGAATGGAGATGAGAAAGAAAGGTCTTGATCCTGGGAGTATAAATACATCTTCAGTTGATGAAAGTCGAATTCAAAAACTTGAAGATCAGATAAAAGAAATTCAAGAAACTTTAATTCATTTAATGAATACACATATGAAATTATTGGAAAAGAATGGCTAATATTTCAAAAGTAATAAAACCTAAATTCGTCTTACATGATCTTTACAACAATATTGAACATGATTTATTTGAAAATATAGTCGTGGAATATTGTGATATTGCTGGTATAGTTTTCGATTACTATATCCGAAATGAAGATAGAATTGAAAGCGATACTTTATATGGTGAGCCTAAATATCAGAACATACTATATAATGCACCTAGACGTTCAAAGTTCTTATATGAACCTACAGACGAACCGGCTTTATACGATCCATTTGGTGTGCATTCTGAAGAAATGATACAATATGCTTATATGCCAAAATTCACATTTTCCCGAGACATTTCTGCAGGATATCATCCAAAGCCAGGTGATGGCATTATTACAATTTGGAATGATAGAGCATATGAAGTTGTGGACGCATATGAAGAAATTCAGATATTCCAAGTTCAGAAATCTATGTGGCAATTTATACTGAAACCTTACAGATTTTCAGAACAATCAGCAAGTGCTAGAGCAATTTCAAGATTCAATTATGCTCCTTCAGAAGACCTTGCTGATACACTTACCACACCACTTACAGCATACGGAGATAATAAAGAGATCGAAGAAGAAAGCGATTCGATTGATGCTTATGGTGACGTGGATACTTCAATTTACGGGTTCTAAGGATATGAAACTAAAAAATTTTTTGACTGAAGAAAAAGAAAACAAAGTACAAGATGAGATTATAAAGTTCTTTATGAGTAATCCAAAACCTGAAGACAAACAAGTTCATGCTCTTGCAAATAAATTAGGTATTGATGAGCATGAATTTGAGGATCACATTTATTCTTTACTTGGATCCATTTTAGGTGCAGGTAAATCTAAAGAGAAAAAATTCGAAGAAGCTATGGCAGATAAAAAACAACTAAAAATGGGTATAGAAGTCGAAATGGAACATACGTCAAATCCTATTTTAGCTAAACGTATTGCTCTTGATCATTTAGCAGAGATTCCTGATTACTATACACGATTAGACAAAATGGAAAGTGAAGCTGGAGTAAAACATCACTAATGAGATTCAAAAATTTCATAAATGAAGAAGCTATATCGGATAAAGTACGAAAAGAACAAGAGAAGACTTATGCTAGAGACATAAAGAAGGCGAAAGTATCTTTATCTAAAATACATAAAGTAGACCCAAAGTTCTTAGAATTTGCCTACTTTCAGGAATATAAAGTAGGAAATAAGAAATTCGGAGATTATTTATTCTTCAACATAGAAGATCAATCACATCCGAATTATGGTTCTTCTGTTGGATATCAATTATGAAAACCTATTACTATTATAAGGCTTTACGTCGAACTATAACGCAATTTTTAGATTTGTTCAATGATATAAAGATTGCAAGATATGATGTGAACGGCTCATTCTTGAAGAATGTGGTTGTGCCTTTGAAATATGCACCGAAAGAGAAAATCTGGATTTGGCTGAATGAGAGACATGATGACGAAATGTTACCTCAAATGGCTGTCACTCTGACAGGTGTTGAATATTCACTTGAAAGACAGACAAACAAACATTTTAGAATTACAGATTGTACTTCTGCAGATGAAAGTTCTATATCAAGATATCTGAACCCTATTCCTTATGATCTAAATTTTCAATTGGGAATATGGTCATTATATATGTATGATGTCGACCAGATTCTTGAACAAATTTTACCATATTTTCAGCCTTATATTTATATGAGAGTTGGAATTCCAGAACTTTCTTCAACATTTGAGACAAAAGTTTTATTCAATTCTGCATCACCAGACATTGAAACCGAATATGCAGATGAAGGAAGAAGAATTCTAAAATATACTCTTGATTTTACAGTTCAGACATTCTTATTCAAACCTATAGAAGTTACTGGACTTATTAGAACAATTCTCGCCAATTTCTATATGAATGAATCAACATGGAATACGGCATTTGCTGATACAGATTCGACATTTACAAGTGCTGCTTCTGGAGAATCAATGAGATTGATTGGACCGTCTGCCGACGATCCTAGCATTTATACATATGAAATCTTCCAACTTGGCGAACGAGTTGACGGAGTTCTAAAATTTGGAGATTAAAAAATGCCCTATTATGCAATAAGAATACCAGAAATCAAGACAACTTTTTCACCTACTGAACATTGTGCTTCGGCCAGTCTAACTTATATGTTTCTAAGTTCATGTATCAGTGATTGTGATTATGATAACAATAAAAAAAATTTTATGATAACACATAAAAGCAATTTTATCCATATAAAATATCTCAGGGGAAGTTTTTCTGAAGATTTTATTTGGGGCGCTATCAGAAATCCATATGATTTAGTATGTGCGTATGCTTTTGGTAACAAACCCCCGAATCAGATATCACTCAACTGGTGTAAAAAAGTTTTGGGCAAAAAGGATCCGTCAAAAAGAGGTTGGATTCCTCCCATGCATAAAGTTTATAATGCTGAATTAGATTATATAGTTAGATTCGAAAATCTAACGGCCGATTTTGAAAATCTTAGAAAAATGAGGGGTTGGAGTCAACCTAGACGTTTCCATATACATAGAAATAATCATAGAAAAGGAACAGATTGGAGATTATATTATAGTGATCCAGAAAGTGTAAAACTTGTAAATCAACATTTTGAAAAAGATTTCGAAATATTTGGATATAAAAAATATACTTTTGATGAAATTGTAGAATGGAGAAAAGAAAACAAAAATGGCTAAAGGCAAAATGAAACATAAAATTGCCCGATGGAAGAAACGTCTTGCGATGATACGAGGCGCATGGCATATAGAAAATTTGAAAAGAAGTGGCAAATGGAAAGCCATGAGGATAAAAGGAGGATGGTAAATGGGAAATTTTAACCCTAATGAAGACAAAATACAAGAGGCTTATGAAAAGGCGATTGCTGAAAAATTGATACCATATGATGGTAAACATATTCCTCATTCGTCTTCAATAAGTCATATAAAAGGCATTTACGGTAATACATACAGTATTGTTCAAAGTCCGAGCACTCAAAGCTGGTATGTTACCGGTAAAGTTGGAAACGAATGGGTTCCTGTAACACCTGGTTTTCCTGACAAAGAAAGTGCAGTCAAGTTCAAAAATTGGCTTGATGCGGCTGGAAAAGATCAGCAACAAATGGTTGGTACTATTGATGGTGGTGAAAGACTGAGAGAGGAAAAGGGATTCTTTATAAAGGCAATCAAACTGAATAATAAAAAAGTATCTATGTATAGACAAGAGAAAAAATTGACTAGCAAAGTCGATCTTTACATAGATGATAAAAAAGTTGGTGAATATCCTGGCGAAAAAGCAGCTATGAAAGCCGCAGAAGAGAAAGTAAATGAAGATTCTAGTATCTATGGTGTTGCAAATGCAAAACCAGAAGAAAAAGTAGAAGAAAGTACAGGTAGTTATTTACATGGTCTTTTTGAACGGCTTTTAGAAGAATTGGATAAAATAACATTAGGGAAAGGAATGGTTCCACCTAAAACAATTATTTTATTGAAAAAAGAAACAGAAAAACTTTATAAGTTATGGCAAAAAGAATTGAAAGGCAGTGGTCTTATAGGCTGGTAATATGGCACTTTGTAATACAGTAAACAAAAATTTAGCTAACCCAACAAACTTTGACTTAGTGTTTCCTATGATACCGGGTCAGACAAATATTGGTGCAGGTCAAGAATTGATTTTGAATTTACATGGATGTATGCTTCCAGCTATTTCTATGAACCCGTTCGAAGCTAATTGGCAAGGAACTAAAGTTAGATATGGAACAAGCCCACCTGAATTTGAGGTTTTCACTGCACAATTTGTTGTCGATTCTCAGTTCAAGAACTGGAGAGTATTACAAGAATGGATAACGTATATTGCAGATAATAAAGAAAAAATGATGGAATTCCACAGAAATTATGCTGTTGATGCAACTCTTAGAGTGCTTGATAATTTCAATTCTGCTGTTATAGGAATAACTTTTGTTAGTATGTGGCCCACAAATTTACAAGAAGTAAATTTTTCTATGAAAGAGGGCGAAGTCTTACTTGAAGGTGGAGCAACATTTTATTATGATTACTTTGAGGTCAAAGAAAATATATAAATAATATAAATATAAAAGAAAGAAAATCAAAAGGCTTAGAGTACGCTCTATAATACTTTTTTCGTTCGAGAATTTTTAGGAGGAGAAACATGGCACTATATTTGTCACCATTGGTTGATATAAATGAGATAGATTTGACAACCACTATTCCCGCTGTTGCCACTTCCGTTGCAGCTATGGTAATCAGAAACCCATATAAGGGACCTGAATTGAAAAGACAGTTGATTACCAATATAGAGGAACTAATTGATACTTTTGGAGAACCAACCTCTGGTTCTTATAAAGATATTCTTGCCGCTACAGGCTATTTGAGATACGGTAATAAACTATATTGTACAGCCGTATTTCCTCCAAGTGCAACATTCGCAGGTACACATGGACAGTTCGCATCCGCCGGTGATTTTGATGGTTATACACCAGCCGCAAGTGGAGCTTATATACTGAGTGACTTCGATTCTGAAGATCCAGACAAATTTGGAGATGAAACAGTCGTTTTCGGAGCAGATAGAGAAGACTATACCTCAGATATTTCATTTATAGCAGCTACAAGAGGTAAATGGGGAAATTTTATCAAACTTGCCTTTTGTGGAAAAAATATTTATGACGATGTTAGAAAAGGAACAAAAACATACACCGATATAGGAATGTCACTTGAACTTTATAATGACATTACAGGAGTTGATGTTAGTTTTGATTCTAGTACAAATACAGAATTCTTGGTACTTGTAAAAGTAGCTGACCAAGATCAAACAACAAAAACATCTCCAGTCTATACTTTGAAAGAAGCATGGATGGTTTCTACAGATGATAGAAAACTTGACGATGAGGGTGTGAATCTTTATTGTGAAACTTTTCTTTCAAGTAATTCTAAGTATGTAAGATGTGCTATCAAAAACACATCAAAATATACAGACATGAGCGAATATTTTACCTCTGATTATGAAACATTTGCCGGTGGTTTAAATAGACCTTCGTCACAAGTTACAGATGCAGATATTATCACATCCTACGAGCTATACGATGACCCTGAAACAATAGATGTCAATATCATTATTGATTCAGATAAATCAACAACCGTAAAATCAGAACTTATCGACATAGCAGAAGAAAGAAAAGATGCTATGGCTATTCTTGATGTTCCTGAATCAATGGTTGTAAATAATCGTGGAAATGAAGCTACTGATATGAGAGATTTTAGACTTGGACAACATGGTACATATAATCTAAATGAAAATTCAAGTTATTGTGCCCTATACGGTAACTGGCTTGAAATTTACGATAAATGGAGTGCAAGATATAGATGGATACCAGCATCTGGCCACGTCGCAGGTATTTATGCAAATACAGACGATGTTTCGGATCCATGGTTTGCTCCTGCCGGTCTGAATAGAGCACTTATTTCTAATATCAGAAAATTGGCGTTCAATCCAAACCAAGCAAATCGTGACATTATGTATAAAAATGGTATCAACCCTCTAGTATCTTTTGCAGGTCAAGGAAAAGTTATTTGGGGTCAAAAAACAATGCTGGATAAAAATTCTGCATTTAACAGAATAAATGTCAGAAGATTGTTTATTATTCTTGAAAAAGCAATTTCAACAGCTTGTAAGTATTTCTTGTTTGAGCCTAATGATTCTTTTACAAGATTACAGTTGATCAATACAATAGAACCGTTTTTGAGAGATGTACGTTCAAGACGAGGTATCTATGACTTTTTGGTAGTTTGTGATTCTACAAACAATACGCCTGCTCGAATAGACCGAAATGAACTATGGTGTGATATCTATATCAAACCTACAAGATCAGCAGAATTCATAGTTCTGAATTTCATAGCTACAAAGACGGGAGCAAGTTTCACAGAATTAGTGGCGGCTGGAGCAACACCTACAGCCGGTATATAAAATTTAAAATTTTAGGAGTAAAAACATGCCAGTTAGATTTACAATCGACGGGTTCAAATCAAATTTTCGTGATGGTCACCGTTCCAATTTATGGTATTTCTTACCAAATTTTCCTGTTGACGTTGTAAGAGGCGACATGAACAATGATAGATCAGTTTATCTTGTAAGAACGGGAAACATGCCTGGTGTATCACTAGAAGAAATCACACTAAATTGGCAAGGTTTTGATTTTTTTATTGCAGGTAAACATACTTTTGAAGCTTTGACAATAACATTCAATACAGATCATGATGCTTATATTCGACAAAACCTTGAATACTGGATTCAAAAGATTCATAATCCAGTTACAAATGAATATGCTCTTCTGAATGAGTATATGTTAGATCAAAGATTACAATTATTAGGTTATGATGGTGAACCTGTATTAGAATTCAGATTACATGATGCTTGGCCTCAATCAGTTGCAGCAGCATCTTTGGATTATGCCGCGAATGATATTACTCAATTTGATGTAACCTGGAGATTTTCTTACTATACAATAACTGATAAACCAACAGGTCAATAAAATGAATTTAGAAAAGTATCTTACTGAACAAAAATATCATAGTTGGCAAAGTGGTGTTGTCTGGAAAATTACAGATGTTGGAGATTATCTTGAAGAAATGGCTTCTGAAGCAAAGAAAGCAAAATTTACTTCAGAACTAAAAGATGCCTTATCTTCATTCAAGACATTTCAAAAGGCTTACATGACTTTAGCTAAAAAGCTAGATTCTGTATAATACGAGGTAAAAAATGGGAATTGTAGAAAAACTAGACAGATTTTTATTTGAAGCTGAAAAAGATAAGAAATGGGTTTATGGAACAAAAGATAATAAATGGCATCTAGTTGGACCCGAAGATAGAGATTATAAACAAGGAATATCTCAGGATGAATTCAAAAAAATTGGAAAAGAAAAAGCCAAAAAGAAATATCTCTCTCCAGGATTCGTAAAAGAAGGTTTTGTTGTAGCAAAGAAAAGAGAGAAACAAAAACGAATTCCAGACGATCCAAAAACCATAAAGAAATATGAAGACGATGGATGGACAGTTCTGAAAGAAGCAAATATGGATGTTTTCAAAAAACACCAAGAGAAAATAGCAAAAGATACACTGAAAATGACAGCACCTATGGTTGCTGTTATGGGTGGAATGACAAAGAAAGAGGCTATAGATTTCCTAAAATCAATTGGATATACAGACACGCAAATCAAGAAACTAAGTAAATAGTGAGGTTTTATGGTACAGAAAAATCGTGGACCAATAAAAATGGTCGAAAAGAAAAAGGTAACAAAAGAAGTAAAAGAACAACCTGTCAGAAAACAAGCAGATTTCAGAGATTACCTGAATGTGTTCGAATTCTCAACAAAACTTCCAGGAAGCGGTGAGATAATAAGATTCAAACCACTAACTATGGGTTCTTTGAAAAAACTATTGACTTTCACAGATGAAGGTAATTCATACCAAACATCGACACAAATATTTGATGAAATTTTTAGTGAAACTGTTTTGAATGAAGATTTTGATCCTTCTGAACTTTATCTCCAAGACAGATTTTTTCTGTTGATCGAAATAAGAAAGAAAACAAAAGGCGAGACGAATCAATATAAAGTCAATTGTCCTGAATGTAATTCTCAAAGTCTAAGACAGCTTGACTTTGATCAAATTGAAATTCAAACAAGAAAACCAGATATTGATTATGTTGTAAAATTGACAGATGATTTGTCAGTCAGAATGAGATTTCCACAAAGAAAACATGAATTAGAAATATTTGATTTGTGGGAAGATTATAAGAAAGAATTAGAACCAAAAGTACATGATACAGAGATGTCAATATTTTTGGAAGCACAATCAATAGATCAAATTATTACACCCGAAGGACCACAAAAAGATATAACAATTTGGGATAAAAAATATTTGATCGAAAATATACCACAACCATTATATATGAGAATGGATAAATGGTTACATGAAAACAGATTTGGTCCGAATATGGAAATAGAAATAAAATGTTCTCATTGTGACTATTCAATAAAACAAAATATGATGGCGCTTGATTTTTTTCAGTAGATAATCTGTTTGGTTTCGAATTACAAGATGTTGTACGAGCGCAGTTTTTAATTTCAAGATATGGTATAGGAGTTGACGTATCAAATAAAATGGCCATTTTTGAAACTGAAATTTTTTCATCAATGGCTACAGAAATGGAAAAAGCCAATTTAGAACTAATACAAGCAGGAATACCTCGCTTAGCTTAGGCTAATGGATCATAAAGGTCTGAAGGGTAATAAACTTTCAGACCTTTTTTATTTAAAACTATGGCAACAGAAGCAGAAAAACAATCAAAATATTTAGATAATCTAAACAAGGGCATAAAGGAACTTGTAGATCAGATAAAACTAGGTTTTACAAAAACTGCCGACAAAGTTGGTGAAACATTCAATCAAGTTATTCAAGATGAAATGAAAGAAGTTTATGACCTTGCAAAAGATGGTTTCTCTTATATAAAAGATACTGGTAAAAAATCTATCGAATTCACTACAAGACTTTTTGGTATTGATTTGAAAAGTTGGATAGAAGCAAGAAAACAAAGAAGAGCAACAGAAAAATTGGCTAATATAGCAGCAAGAGATGAAAAAAGGAAATTGATGAAATTCAAAGGCGGAGGAGTAAAAGGATTTCTTGCTGCACTTTTTGATATATTA